>Ga0209415_10006378_pt1 | contig 20995 bp, 21 predicted proteins | sample PeaSoiSIISIP2007_FD_187696 | JGI IMG/M metagenome (GOLD analysis project Ga0209415, IMG submission 187696) | Peat soil microbial communities from Weissenstadt, Germany - SII-SIP-2007 (SPAdes) (version 2) | ecosystem: Environmental > Terrestrial > Soil > Wetlands > Peat | place: Germany...
GGCGCGGTAGCCAAGTGGTAAGGCCGAGGTCTGCAAAACCTCTATCGTGAGTTCGATTCTCACCCGCGCCTCCAAATTCGTTTTCCCACGTCTCCTGCACAAAAAAAGGGCGGCCCGCAGGCCGCCCTCGAATGCTATCTAACCCCAGCTACAGTCTCGCGCACACCGCCTTCGTCTGCGTGTACATTTCGAGAACGTCTTTGCCCATCTCGCGTCCCCACCCCGACTGCTTGTAGCCGCCAAACGGCAGCCCCGCATCGAAGATGTTGTAGCAGTTGATCCAGACCGTTCCCGCCCGCAGCATGGCCGCCATTCGGTGCGCCTTCGAAATATCCTTCGTCCAGATGCCCGCCGCCAGTCCGTACATCGAATCGTTGGCGCGCGGCAGCAGTTCTTCCGGATTGTCAAACGGAATCGCCGCTACCACCGGACCGAAGATTTCTTCCTGCACTACCCGCATGTTGTCTTTCGTATTCACTAGCACGGTGGGCTCGACGAAGTATCCCTTGTCGCCCAGCTTCTTTCCGCCGGCCACTGCGGTCGCGCCTTCCGCCAAGCCAATCTCCAGATAGTTGCACACCCTCTGCAACTGCTCTTGGGAGACCAGCGGCCCCATCGCTGTGTCCGGCTCCAGGCCCGATCCCACCCGGATCTTCTTGGCCTTCGCCGCCACCCCTTCCACCACGCGATCAAACACCGGCCGTTCCACGAAGAGTCGTGAACCAGCGCAGCAGCATTGTCCGTGATTGAAGAAGATGGCACTGGCCGCCCCGCCAATCGCGGTGTCCAGATCCGCATCCTGGAAAACGACGTTCGGCGATTTACCGCCCAGTTCGAGCGAAACTTTCTTCAGATTTCCCGTGGCCGCATGAACAATCAGCTTGCCCACTTCCGTCGACCCGGTAAAGGCAACCTTATCGACCAGATCGTGCTCCGCCAGCGCTGCGCCCGCCGTCTCGCCGTATCCCGGGACGATGTTGACCACGCCATCCGGGAATCCGGCTTCCATGATCAGCTCGCCCAAACGCAGCGCCGAAAGCGGCGTCTGTTCGGCCGGTTTTAACACCACCGTGCATCCCGAGGCCAGCGCCGGCGCCAGCTTCCACGCCGCCATCAGCAGGGGGAAATTCCACGGAATAATCTGCCCCACCACGCCGACCGGCTCGCGTAGCGTGTAGGCGTGGTAGTTGACCCCGGGCGTATACATCACCGAGAGCGGAATCGTGGTGCCTTCGAGCTTGGTCGCCCATCCCGCCATGTAGCGGAAGATATCGACGGCCAGCGGAACATCGGCGGCCCGCGCCACCGTGAGCGGCTTGCCGTTATCCAGTGTCTCTAACGTCGCGAATTCTTCCAGGTGCTCTTCCAGCAGGTCGGCCAGTTTCCACACTAGCTTGCCCCTGTCGGAAGCAGTGATGCGCGACCAGGGACCGCTGTCGAACGCCTTGCGCGCGGCCTTCACGGCCAAGTCAATATCCTGCCGGTCGCCTTCCGCGATCTGCGCCAGAACTTCACCCGTGGCCGGATTATAGGTTGGGAAAGTTTTGCCCGACGCGGCATTCACCCACTTGCCGTCGATCAGCATTTTGCGGGGCTTCCCGATGAAGTCGCCCACGCGCGAATCAATCTGCATTGGGGAAATTGCAATGCCCATACATCCTCCTTCTTAGTGCAAAGTCGAGTGAGAAAATTCCGCCGAGGTGATATGAATTGGGAAAATAGTAATCCCGCCGGACGGGGAAGGCAACTGGGGGATAATCCTCAGGGAAACGGGTGCTCCCGGCCCGCCCGGCCTACCGCCCGTCTTCATTTTTTTCTTCCCCTCCGCCGATTTTCGACATATACTCCGCCCCTGGGGCCGACACATAAGCTGCACTTGTATCCTTCATTCAAGATCTTTGGAAGCTGTTCGCCGGACACAATACTCCAGCGCAACTCTACGGGAGGTGCAAATGTTGATCCGCGATCTGCTGAGGAATCAAGTCACCATCTTCGCCGAGGCCCATCAGACGGTGCTGGAAGTTGCCAAACTGATGATGGAGCACAACATCGGGGCCGTTCCGGTTTTGCAGGAAGGCCGGATGATCGGCATTTTCTCCGAGCGCGACCTGATGATCCGGGTGGTGGTTGCCGGCAAGGATCCCGCTCAAACCCTGGTGGGCGAAGTCATGACCGAAGACCCTCTGACGATCGCGCCCGACGAGCCCCTCGAAACCTGCATGACCCTGATGAAGCGGCATGGCTTCCGGCATCTGCCGATCTGCGCCGGACGTGAGCTGAAGGGAGTCATTTCCTTGCGCGACATCCTTCTCCACAATCTCGACGAAAAAGACGATGAAGTACGCATGATGCGCGCCTACCTCCATTCCACCCCCGAAGCCAGCTAGCTGGTGGCAAGAACCGCCGGCAGAAAAGACTGCGGGGAATGCAGGTTTGTATCGGGGTATCGCTTTAGCGATACCGTAAGTTCGTCAACAATGGATGCCCCTTTAGGGGCTGGGGACTTTTTCCCCGGTGGTTCCAGACCCCGCCTTCGCGCCCGTTGCTGACCCTGTTTCCTCCGATTCTCTTGCATCCATTTCGGAGGCTTTCCCTTCGCCGCTGAGGTACTGCACGATGATCGAAATGCGACGGTTCGACGGGTCCAGCGGATCCTTGACGTTACGCAGGCGCTGGTCCGCGAAGCCCCGCACCTGCGAGATCTGGTCGCTGCGCAATCCCGACTGCTGCATCAATCGACGCGCCGCGTTCGCCCGATCCGCCGACAGTTCCCAGTTGCTGTAACTGCTCTTGCCGGCATAGGGTTTGGCGTCCGTATGTCCCTCGATCGAAACATGGTTGGGAGCCTTTCCCAGTTCCGCTGCCAGCAGGGCCGCAATCTCCTGCCCGCTCTTGTTGAGCGTGGAACTCCCGCTCTCGAAGAACGTTCCCTTTTCCGATTCCAGCAACTCGATGCGCAGGCCTTCCGGCGTCACCGTGATCTCGATATTGTTTTTCAGCTTGGCGAAGTCGTTGATGCCCTGGATACTCTTTTGCAACTCCTCTTTGAGCTTCGCCATGTCCTGCTTGCCCGGTTGCACACTCTCGCCGGTTCCCGTCAGACTGCTTCCAGTCTCCTTCCCGGTTCCGCTGGGATCTTTGAAATACCCGCTGATGGCCACCTGAATCGGCTTGCTGCTGTTCATCAGCCACAACACAATGAACAGCGCCATCATGGCCGTGACGAAGTCGGCATAGGCAACCTTCCACGCGCCGCCGTGGTGGCCGCCATGGCCGCCTTTTTTCCTGATGATGATGATGGGTGGTGTCGGCATGACGCTGCTTATCCCGCGGCCGCGCCTGTGGCCGCCGCATCCGGTGCCGTCGCCTCATCCGGTGTCGCAGCCGCTGCTTTTGCTTCGTCCCTCGCGCCCCGGCAAGCTTCTTCGACTGCCTTGAACCCGGGACGCACATGCCCGGGCACCGTCCGCCGTCCAATCTCAACCGCCATGATCGGAGCTACACCCTTCAGAAAAGCAATCATGGTTACCCGCAACACCAGCAGGAAGGCGTGTTCCTCGTCTGCGATCTTGCCCATACGCGACGCCAGCGGTCCGACCAGCCCGTAGCACAACAGAACGCCCAGAAACGTCCCCACCAGCGCCGCTGCCACTTTCTTCCCAATTTCTTCCGGAGGCCCGCCCATCGCGCTCATTGTGATCACCACTCCCAGCACCGCCGCCACAATGCCCAGCCCGGGCAGCGAGTCCGCCATCGTGCTTAGAGACGTCACCGGTTCGCTGGCTTCGTGATGATGCACGTCCATGTCCGCCTCCAGCATCTGATCCAGATCGAATACTTCCACCCCGCCGCTCACCGCCATGCGCATCGTGTCGCACACGAAATCCACGGCATGGTGATCCTTCCCGAAATCTTCGTACTTCGAGAACAGCGGACTCTTGTCCGGCTCCTCGATGTCCGACTCCAGCGCCACCAGGCCCTCCTTGCGCGCCTTTTGCAGCAGTTCGTACATCATCTTCAAGGAATCGACGTAGCGCTCGGTGCTGTAGTTTGAGGACCCAAATACCCCAATCACTCCGCTCAACATTTTCTTCAGCGTGTGCACTGGATTCGAAACCAGTACCGTGCCCAGCGCCGCCCCGCCAATAATGAGCAACTCCGCCGGTTGCAGCAGTACCCTGATGTTGCCGTGCTCCATCAGGTAGCCTGCCAAGATGCAGCCGAAAACCACCACGATCCCAATGATCGAAAACATGGAACATCATCCTCGCAATTGCCCGGAATCGTCGTCGCCTGCCGCCGCCGGCTTCGCCTCCGCACTCGAATGCGAAGCCACCATCTCTCTCAGTAGCGATTCCAAGTTGCTGCCGGCTGCCGCCATCGCGTGGGCCACCTCGCTCTCAATCGGAAAACGGTCGCCCCACCACAACACCTCCGACTGGCGCAGCAGGTTCCATACCGTCTCCGCCGTGGTTGCCACTGTCACCGGACTCGCCGTCGGCAGTACCGCCAGAAACTCGTTCTCTCCCCAGCATCCCAGAAAATTTTCCGCATCCAGGCTGTGTCGCAGCGTCTGCGCCGCGGTGCGCAGAAACGGCACAACCGACTGCGGGCCATGCTTGGCGCGAAACTCCTCCAGCCCCAGCACCCGAATCCGCAGCACCCCAAAGCCCAGATGCGATTCTTCCACTCCCGCCATGCATTCGTTCAGCACCGCTCGCGTCAGACGCCGCGAAGGAATCCCCGTGGTCGCGTCCACGCACCCGTACATCGGCGGTCCAGGCAACTCCTCGCTGTACACAAACGTTTCTTCCAACAGAACCGCCGCTCCCTCGATCGCTTCTCCGGGTCCAAGTACCGCTAGAGTGCGGATCCGCAGAGCCACCCGATGCCCATGTTTGTGCAGGTAGTAAGCGGTGCATTGTTGCGGCAGTCCGTGCCAGAGGGCGATCGTCACTGGGCACTGTTCGCCAGTCCAGCGGTTGCCCCGCCGGTCGCAGGCCTGCACAATGTCCTCCAGAACGTGTCCAACCACTTCCTGTCCCAGGTGTCCAGTGAGGTGCTCCGCGCAACGGTTCCAGAAACGGATCTTCCGTTCCCGGTCCACGATGCAAATCCCCACCGGCAAGTCTTCCAGCACATGCCGGAACAGCTTCGGATTCTCAAGAAGGTTGTGGAACATGGCCGGCCGCGCCGCCTTCTGGTTTCATCGGCAATCCACTTCGGAACTTCAGGGGCCAGAAGCGCAGCACGGTAGAACGCGGGTATGTTGCAAGATGTCTGACCCAGAATGTCTGTCGCGTACCTCCGCGATTCCATTAGGTTATCGACGTCGTCGGAGCCGCCCTTCAGGCCCGTAGCCGTGGCCGCAGTCGAAGACGGGATTCACTCTCCGTAAGCGCAAACTCAAGGCAGAGTTCCTTCCGAGTAGCCCGTTATACGACCAAGATCCGGATCAGTTATGAGTGTTATCACCTGTGGGTGCTGAAGAATTCTTTTCAGGGAATTTCGCCAAGGAAATTCGTTTGTAGTTATTGAATGTTTGTCCGCCGTAGGCGCTGAAATTGCCTGAAATTACTGTTTCGGTTCCTTTTTCAACAGCCACGCCTGTTAGCGTCAGTTGACCTTAACTTCCGGTTTGCTCGTCATCCGCCCAGAATTGTCGGCTCATTGACGCGTGACCGCTTCGATCTTCCTTGCGGCTACCTCGTCTTCGAATTCTCCGTACCGACGATGAAGGCGGCGACGTTGCTATGGAGATCTTTCAATGAGGCCTCGTGCGCATACACCATGTGTCCCGACTCGTAAAACTTGAATTCGATGTTCTTGTGCAGCTTGGCGGGGATTGGCAAATGCTGCATTTCGAATACGCCTTCGAAGAAGGGCGTTGCCAGATCGAAATATCCGGCGTTTACCATGACTTTCAAGTCGGGGTTATATTTCATCGCGCTGGCAAGATCGACCATGACGTTGGTCGCCTGCGGCAACGGCATGGGAGCTCCCGGGGGCTGGTGCAGAAAATTCCATCGTTTTTCCACGTCAATTTCGGGCTTGTACTCCCGGTTGTCGCCGAACTTCAGGTCCTTCCGCACATAGTCGTTGAAGGCGGAGACATACGCCGAGCCTATCGCCGCTGATTGTGGATCGTATTCCGCCTCCTTACTCAGCGGGTCAAGCGTCGGTCCGGAGAAGCGCGTGTCGAGCCGGCCAGTGGTTGTATCACTGTCGGACTTGAGAGTCTTCTCAAACTGCCCTCCATTTACTCGAAGGTCGGATTTTTCAATGTAATCTTCGGGAAGGCCAGTGTAACGATGGAGTTTTGCCACGATTGCCTGGCGCTGGTCGGAGGGCAGCGTGGATCCGGCGGCGAGGGCGACTCCGTACTCCGTCATCGCGAAATGCTCCACCTCGGCAATCAGCGGCGCCAGTTCGTTGGGGCGGTCGGGCAACTTGTGGTGATACCAGGCAGTCGCGGCGTAGGTTGGCAGGGCAAGTTGATAGGACAGATCGATTCCCGGGTTGAACTGCGGCGCGTCCGCGAAAGTGTCATAGCTTAAGCACTGCGAAAGCAGAATGACTCCATTGAAGTCAATGAAGCGACCGGTCTCGAGCACGTTGATCAAGGCCCCGGAACGCGTGGTGCCGTAACTCTCGCCAAAGAGATACTTCGGGGAATTCCAGCGTCCGTACTTCGCCAAGAATTGCGAAATGAAATCGGCGAACGCGTCTGCATCGGCGTCGACGCCATAAAACGCTTTTTCGCGGTCCTTGCCGGCGACGCGGCTGAAGCCGGTGCCGGGGGCGTCGACAAATACGAGGTCGGTTGTGTCGAGCAGGCTGTACTCGTTGTTGACGATGGAGTAGGGCGCCGACGGGGTGTGGGAGTCATCGAGAGTGATCACGCGTTTCGGTCCAAACGCTCCCATGTGCAGCCAGACGGTGGAGGAACCTGGGCCGCCGTTATAGAAGAAAGTCACCGGCCGCGGCGCATGCTGGTCGCCGGACTTGAAATAGGCGACGTAAAACATGCTGGCTTCGGCATCGAGACTCTTATCGTCCTTATCCTTATCATCCTTATCGGCGTTCTGCGGGACGTCGTCCCAGCCTTTGGGATGCACGACGATCGTGCCGGCAACGGCGTCATAGGGTGTCGCTGTTCCTGCGATCGTGACCGAACCTTTGGTGGCCTGCTGCTCTGCTTTGAACCCTTCCGCCTTTGTCGAGTCCGGCTTGCTTTGAGCGGGGTCGTCCTTCGATTGAGCACGCGCCGGAGCTAGAGAGAACATCGATCCCAGGATGGTCAGCGCGAGGATTTCAGTAGTTGCGATCCGCATCGGTCGTTATCTCCGTGAAAAGTAGTGGCGGCCATTATAGGGCATGGCAATGGCTGCTAAAGGGATCTGCCGATTGTAGATAGATGGCCGGCAACCAACCAGTAACCCAGATGCCAACTGGGTATGCAATCATCTCGATTGGCGAAAAATCTCGATATCAATCACAATGCCAGAATCGGCTCGTCACTGGGCGGATGGTCCGCTAGCTACTGCGATCCCAACACGCGCGCCAGTTCCGCCGCATCGAAAATCGGCGGCTGGCAAGCGAATCCTGAGCACACCACCGCAAACGATCGCCCTTCGCCGAGCGCCGGAAGATTTGGGATCGTCTCCGCTAAAGCCGGGGGTAGGTTCTGCGCCACCGCCTTATCGGCGTCCAACCGCACAACCGCCGTCGTCAAGCCCAGCCGACGCACCGCCGTCCGATACAGCTCCGTGGCCCTTTCATCGCTTCCGACGACCACCACCTGCGTATGCGCCCGTAAGAACCGCACCACCGCTAGCCCATAAGTTGCCGCAAAAATCCCGTGCTGTCCCGCGACCCCGGCATAAACTTCCAGCGTCTGTTCGGCCTTGTCGCGATGTGCTGCATCGTTGGTATAGCCATACAGGCGCAGCAGCGCAATCGCCGCCGCCGAATTGCCCGCCGGAGTCGGCGAATCCTGAAACGGTTTCCGCCGCGTCCCCAAAATTCCAAGTGCAGCCGTCTCGCCCGCCCTCCCGCGCGTATCAAAGAACCCGCCCACCGCCCCATCGAAGAACCACGCGACCATCGCCTCGCCAATCGCCCGCGCAAAACGAAAATAGCTCAAATCCGCCGTAGCCTCATAAGCGTCGAGACAAGCAATCACCGCGAAAGCGTAATCATCCAGCACACCGGAAGTCTCGCGCCACTCCGCTTTCGGATCGGAGTAAGCAATCACATGCCGCAGTGTGGAGCGGGCGCCCTCGCCCGCTACTGTTGAATTTGAGCCGCCCGTCCATCCTTCCGCCAACAGCCGATCCAGTGAGCGCAAGGCAAAGTGACGCGCTGGCGCCAGATCCAGCACCTTCGCCGCTTCCAGATAAGCCGAAACGCACATCGCATTCCAGCCCGCGTAAATCGTCTTGTCCACGTACGGTGTTGGACGCAATAATCGCGCCGCGTACATCTTTTTCTGGGCCGCGGCCAGCAGTCCGCCCACCTGGTCTTTCGCAAGGCCGAGCCGCCGGGCAATTTCTTCCACCGAGTCGGAAACGCAGAGCACATTCTTCGCCGGATTGTGATGCATGCCCCCGGCTTCCTGAATGTCGTAGTAGAGCGCTGCCACCGCAGCTTCATCCGCGGCCAGCACTGCTTTCGTTTCCTCCAAAGTCCAGGTGAAATAATCGCCGTCATCCTCCATCGAATAATCGGCGTCTTGCGAAGCGTAAAAACCGCCATGCGCGTGGTCGCTGAGCCATTCATCCATCCAGCGAATAATGTCGCCCGCCACTCCGGCAAAGAACTCGTCTCCTGTCGCCTGGTAAGCGTGCACATAGTTCTTCAGCAACTCCGAGTTGTCGTAGCACATCTTTTCGAAGTGCGGCACGATCCAGCGCTCGTCCACCGAGTAGCGGTGGAACCCGCCCGCCAACTGGTCATAGACTCCGCCCCGCGCCATCTTCTCCAGCGTGTGGACGAAAATAGTGCGCAGCTCCTCATCTTTCGTGCGCACAAACTGATCCATCACCAGATCGAGCGCCGCCGGATGCGGAAACTTGGGTGCCGCTCCAAATCCGCCGTTGACTTCGTCAAACATCTTCCGAGCCGATTCCAGGATCGCGTCCATCACGGTAGCCGACACCGTCCCGCCGCCCGAAGAAAAAGACTCCGCCCGCGCGATCGCGCTCTCGACCATCCGCGCCTGTTCCAGCACCTCGCCGTGTTTCTCGCGATAAGCCGCAGCAATCGAAAGCAGCACGCGCTTGAAACTAGGACGCCCGTACGAGTCCGCCGGAGGAAAGTAGGTCCCCCCATAAAACGGCTTCCCATCGGGAGTAAGAAACGCCGTAAGCGGCCACCCACCCTGCCCCGTAAGCGCGTTCACCGCCACCTGGTACCGGCTGTCAATATCCGGACGCTCGTCCCGATCCACCTTCACCGCGATGTAATGCTCATTGACGATCGCAGCCACTTCGGCATCGTCATAAGACTCGCGATCCATAACATGACACCAGTGACACCAAACCGCCCCAATATCCAAAAGGACAGGTTTATTAGCCGCGCGAGCCGCCGCAAAAGCCTCCTCCCCAAACTCACGCCACTGGATAGGCTGATGCATAGCCGACCGCAGATAGGAAGAAGAGGCACGAGCCAGGGAGTTGTGCGAGCCGGTGGTCATCGGAAGAGTCTACCGCGATAGCAGGTCAGACGGGTGCCTCGCGTTTGGCAGTTTTCTAGACGCTGGGGGGTGCGCCCTTCACCTCATTTCGCCACGCCCGACCGCAGCGGGTTGACCACCCGAACCCCTCCGTACTTCTGACCTGCCGCGAGATCTTCGGAATACAGAGTCGCGGCGCCCGCGCTCTCGGCGGCCTGAAGAACCAGGGCGTCCCAATGGGAGATTTTGTATCTTGCCTCAATCTCCAGGGCCTGAATAGCAGATTCCGGACTGTTGACAACGATCTCCCAGCTTAAGTAGTCCTGTATCAACCGACGGATCTCATCCACCGGGACCGGCGGCGTAGCCTTGCGGCGGAGATTGACGCAAAGTTCCTGCAGAACCTGTGTGCTGAGCACGCCCTGCCCAGTCGTCCACAGATGCTCGAGCAACTCGCGTGCGCGCTCCCGCTTCACGCCCGCCGAAGAATCGTGCGCGTAGATAAGAATGTTCGTATCGACGAAATACTTGTCAGTCATTGGCGGTCAAACGCAGTCCAATGCCACGCGCTTAGCGTTCGTGCAGTTCGTCGCGGGAGCGGGGAGGAGTCCATTGCATGTCAAGTCCGTCCCGCAACCGGCCCAGAGCGCGCTTGCGAGCGCGATCATAAGTCCGGCGCTGGCGCACGATTTCTTCCAGCCGAGCAGCCAGCAACGCGCTGATCGAGGTATCCTGTTCGGCGGCCAGAATCCTGACTTCGCGCAGCAGGGTGGCGTCCAGCTTGAGAGTAATATTGGTTTTCATGTATGCACGCAATTATGTGCAGCACTAATATACGTGCAGTCAGAAGCTGATGTCAAGAAGGTTTGTTAGTAGAGCTCAGAGCTGAGTGCCAGGAGCTAAGAGCTAGGAGCTGATCCTCTTCGCCATCCCACAATAAATCTCCACCGCCTCCACCAATTGCGCTTTCTCCACAAACTCGCCCTCGGTATGCGCCACATGGATCGAGCCCGGCCCCAGCAACAGCGGCTCGCCCCAGTTCGTAAGGGAGGGGACGTCAGTTGTAAACGCCGCGACCATCGTCGGCAGACCGTCGAGCGTGCGCAGCCGCAGGAACGGAGTCTCGCGGGTGAAGCGTACTTCGGCAAGCTCCCCAACGGCTTCCGTAATCTCGCGGCGCAGCGCGTCCGCCGGACCCACCAGGCGATAGAACAGTTCGGCCTTGGCAAAATCAGGAATCACGTTCGGAGCGCGCCCGCCCTGAATCGTGCCGACGTTTTTCGTGCAAGGCCCCACCTCGGCATCTTGGGGAAGTTTCATCGTGTGCAGACGGTGCAACGCTTCCACCAGCTTGTCGATCGCCGACTCGCCCAGCTCCGGATAAGCCGAGTGCGCCATCTTTCCGCACGCCACCAGTTCTACGTTCAGGGCACCCTTGCTAGCCAGCGCCAATCTGTTTTCCGTGGGCTCACCGTTAATCATGAAGCGCGCGCCTATCGGATGCTGGTTGGCCATTTTCGCGCCAATCGAGTCCCGCTCCTCACCCACCAGAAACAGCAGCCCGACGAAAACGCCCACCCCACCCAGCTTTTCCGCCGCCAGGATCTGCGATGCAATAATCCCCTTAGCATCGCAAGCTCCGCGCCCGTAAATGCGCCCGTCGTCTTCGGAGGACGCAATAAACGGCGGCACGGTATCCATGTGCGTGGAGAAAACCGTCTCCGGACGACCATGCCCCGGCCAGGTAGCCAGCACGTTAGCGCGCGCACCCTCGACCGGCATTTTCCGAGCGTCGAACCAGCGCCGCCGCAGCTCGTCGCAAAGAAAATCCCCCACCGCACTTTCATTCGGAGTAACGGATTCAATGTCGATCAGCCGCCGGGTAAGCGCAAACAGTTCCATGCAGGGAAAGAGTAACAGTGGACAGTGGATAGTGAATAGTGAATCGTGAGCGCATTTACTATCCACTAACCACTATCCACCATGCGCTGTTGTACCCTGATTCCGTGCCACCCGAACCCTCCACCATCCGCTCACCCTTCCTCGTCGGTCCCGCCGGACGCTTGGAAGCTCTGCTCAACGCCGGATCGCCCAATGCGACGCACGCCGCCGTGGTCTGCCATCCGCATCCGCTCTACGGAGGAACGCTGCACAACAAAGTCGTCTTCCACGCCATGAAAGCGCTCAACCACTTCGGATTCCCCGTGCTCCGCTTCAACTTCCGCGGCACCGGCCTGAGTGAAGGAGAACACACCAACGGCATAGGCGAAGTAGAAGACGTCCGCGCCGCCCTCGACTGGCTAGAACGCGAATTCACGCTCCCAGTAATTTTCGCCGGTTTTTCCTTCGGCGCCGCAGTAGGATTGCGCGCCGCCTATCCCGACGACCGAGTCAGCGCCCTCATCGCCCTCGGCCTGCCCGCCGTCGCCGTCGCAGACCGCAATGAAGAGCGCGTTTACGATTTCGAATTCCTGCGTGCCTGCACCAAGCCCAAACTCTTCGTCAGCGGATCGCGCGATCAGTTCGCCCCCAAGGGCAAACTCGAAGCCCTCGTCAACACCTTCGCCGACCCCAAGAAGCTAGTCCGCATCGAAGCGGGCGATCACTTCTTTGAAGGAAGACTCAAGGAGATGCGCGTAGCCATCGAAGAGTGGACCCGGGAGACATTATCCGTCGGATAACGAATGACACCAATCTGTATTCCTACGCCGTGCACGGCGTATGATACGTTTTTGATGGACGATGGAACTCGAAATGTAGCCGCCGAAAGCATCTGCGCGCAGTGCGGCACCCGCGCTGATTCTGGACTCATCTTTTGCACGAAGTGCGGGGCAGCACTTCGACCGCTGGTTCCGTTGATTCAACCCGGTATTCAAGATGTCAATCCCCCGGCCAACCCGATAAGGTCGACGAAGCGAGTTGCTTTGACCGTCATCAAGGGGCTAGCGGGGATAGCTGCGGTTGTTTTTTGGTTTTGTCCGCTGAGCACAGGTACCCAAGTACTCGCGTTTGTCGCTTCCATTGCTGTTTTCCTGATCTGTCACTCTGTGCTGACTAATTTGGACGAAACCTACGCTGCCAAACACAATAGCGCCGGTTACTGGCCGAAGCCGATTGATTGGACCGCACCCCACAATACCCCTGGAGCAATTGAGAGACCCAGATCTGAGGAAACCAAGCCCTGATTCCCGCAGGGTGAATGGCCATTCGGTAGTGGATGTAATATCGCGATGTCACCAGCAACCGCAGCCTAGCGCATTTACGAGCCGACTTTTAGCAACCAGCAACTGTCTCTATAATCCCGTCCATGTCCGACCTGACTCCCGCGCGCGACCAGCAGTTCCGCCGCATGCGCGAAGTCGCCCGCGAGATTTTCACCGCCGCGCTGAAGAACGCCTCCATCGAAGCCGCTTTCGCCCGCAACGTGCACTGCGAGCGCCGCGTCCTGCGCATCGGCGAAGACCTGCACGATCTCGACGCCTACAGCCGCGTCTTCGTAGTCTCCATGGGCAAAGCCGCGCACACCATGGCCGCCGCTCTCGAAGCCCAAGTCGGCAGCAGTCTCGAAGGTATCGTCGCGTCACCGGTTGAGCCCGCCAATCTGGTGCGCGGGTTCCGCTATTTTCAAGGCGGACATCCTACCCCGACCGCCGAATCCATCAATGCCGCCAACGCCATCCTGAAATCTCTGGATGCTCTCGACTCCACTTCACTAGCCATCTTCATGATCTCCGGCGGCGGCTCCTCCATCGTAGAAAAGCCCGTCGCCTCTGTGAACGACGATGACATCTCTCTCCCCGATCTAGCTTCCACCTACCAAACGCTGGTGCATTCCGGCGCGCCCATCGCCGAGATCAACGCCATCCGCAAGCATCTCTCCGCCGTCAAAGGCGGACGCCTGGCCCAGGCCGCTTATCCGGCCCAGCAGGTTTCGATTTTCGTCTCCGACGTGCCCGACGCTACCCCCGACGCGCTCGCCTCCGGCCCCACCATGCCCGATTCCACTTCCATTCACGACTGCGAGCGCATCGCCGCCCAATACAATCTCATCGAGCAGTTCCCCAAGTCCGTAGCCGATCTCTTCCGCCAGCATGCCCTCGACGAGACGCCCAAATCCGACGACCCCGCCTTCATCCGCGCACGCTGGTGGACTGTGCTCTCGAACCGAGTGGCGATCGACGAAGCTGCCGCCGCCGCGACCCAAGCCGGTTTCGCGGTTGAGGTCGATAACTCCTGCGACGACTGGCCCTACGATAAAGCCGCCGCCTACCTGCTAAACCGTCTGCGCGATCTGCGCAGCAAAGTCTCGCGCGTCTGCCTGATCTCCGGCGGCGAGGTGACCGTCACCGTCCGCAACGGCGGCATCGGCGGACGCAATCAGCAGTTCGCTCTCGCCTGTGCCGAACCCATATCAGGACAAGACATCACCGTGCTGAGCGCCGGTACCGACGGCATCGACGGCAACAGTCCAGCTGCCGGGGCCGTAGTCGACGGCAGCACCATTGCCCGCGGTGGCGCTGCCGGTGCCGTGCAGCAAGCGCTCGCTACCTTCAATGCATTTCCTCTCCTCGACAAGCTAGGCGACACCGTCATGACCGGACCCACCGGAAACAATCTTCGCGATCTGCGCCTCCTGCTGGCTTACTAACCCGCCGCCGCGACTTCATCGGTCAGCCGATAACGTTCGCCGAATATTCGCCGGCGCACAGGGTGCGCACTCAGTCCTGCGGGCACCGTAAATTCTTGTAAATCTTCCTCCGCCCCGGCAGCGTCGTGCCCTCTGCCGGCATCCAATCTATTAAAATCAAACTATTCACCGGAGGTTTCGATTGAAACGGACATTGCGTGTTGCCGTCCTTTTGTCTTTTGTTTGTGTATCCGTGGCAGCCTTCTCGAATTCAGCGCATGCTCAGAAGGTCGACGTCGCGTTCGGCATCAGCACGGTGACAGCCCCGGCGGCCAACTCGAGTGGCCCCTCACTCACCGGTGGCACCTATCCCGGTTTTAGCGGAGACGTGCTCTTCTGGCACAATTTCGGCCTCGGCGCGGAAGTCTTTTGGAAGGCAACCCAGAGCAACTACCCCGGCTTGATGCCCACCCCTTATCGTCCACTCTTCTTGGACTTCAACGGGGTTTACTCGCCCAAACTCGCCAGTCACGCCTATCTGGATCTTGAGGCCGGCATCGGCGCGGTCGACACCCGTATCTACTGTCAGCAATGCGGCAACGGCTACAATACCAACTACTCGAGCGACAAGCACTTCATGGGAGACTTCGGCGCCGGCATCAAACTCTATCCCGTGCACAATTTTTTCATCCGTCCCGAGGCTAAACTCTACCTCGTCACCAACAACCAGCTGTTCAGTTCTTCGCATGCCACCCGCTTCGGCATCTCCATCGGCTACACGTTTAAGTAACCTTCTTTACGTCTTGCGTGGGGACAGCCGCCTCTGGCTGTCCCCCCAAGCGAAGCTCGGCCGCGTGGCGCTTCAACTTCCCATCTTGTAAGGTTTTCGCTCCTCCTCAACTCGCCAGTGGCCCGCTCCGCCCATCCCGCATTATGATAGAGCCATGGGTTTCGGCCTCTCCGGCGAGATGATCTTCCTGTTTTTCCTGGCGCTGATCCTTTTCGGCCCCAAGAAGATGCCTGAGATTGGCCGCCAGGTTGCGCGCTTTCTGAATGAATTCAGGCGCGCTTCCTACGAATTCCGCTCGCAGATCGAGTCGGAAATGAATTCCATGGATAACGCCAACGCCAGCGGCAGCAGCCCCCGCCGGCAGATCCTGCCGCCCCTCCAGGCCCCGCTCGGATCGCTGGCCAACCGCATCTTCAATCCCCCGCCCGCGGAAAAGCTCGAAGCTGCGGAAGCTGCCGAAGTTTCCACCGAACATGCCGCTGCTGAAAATGCCGCTGTAGAGACGGGACTCGCCCCGTCTCCCGCTCCGGAAATTGAAGCTCCGAAGCCTGAAGCTCCGAAGGTTGCGCCCGATGCCTGAAGCGGCCGTCTCCTCACCTGCGGACGAATCCGTCAGCGAGAGAATGCCCACCATGGGCTTCCTCGATCATCTCGAGGAACTCCGCAAACGAATCGTCTATTCCCTCCTGTTCGTCATTGCCGGCTTCTTCATCTGCTGGTTCTACGCCGCGCGCCTGGTCGGCATCATGCAACGCCCCATCGTCGACGTGCTGCACAAGTACGGTCTGCCGGAGAAACTCGTCTATCTCAATCCCGTGGACCCTTTCAATCTGTATCTCAAGGTCGCCGGCGTTGCGGGTCTGTTCCTGGCGTCGCCGTTTGTGCTTTACCAGTTGTGGCTGTTCATCGCCCCCGGCCTTTACCGGAGAGAGAAGCGCTACGTCCTGCCCTTCATGGCGTCGAGCGTGGGCCTGTTTCTAGCGGGCGGATACTTTGGCTACCGGGTCGTCTATCCCCAGGCGCTCAACTTCCTGATTGACTTCGGCAAACAGTTCCAGCCGATGATCACTATCGAGGAATACACGCAGTTGTTTGTGACCATCATTCTCGGCATGGGCGCGATCTTCGAGATGCCCATCCTGGTCTTCTTTCTGGCCCTCATGGGGATTGTCAGCGCCGGCTGGATGTGGCGCAACATCCGTTATTCGATCCTCGGAATCTTCATCGTTGCCGCCATCATCACGCCCACTCCAGACATCGTGAATATGTGCATCTTTGCCGCGCCCATGGTTGGGCTGTATGTGTTAAGCATCGGTATCGCCTGGCTGGTGCATCCCGCGCAACGCAGGAAGCGCATGGAGAAAAACTCCGGTTAGCCCATTGGAAGAGTCAGCCCCGGAGGGGCGACCAAGATTGGCCCAGCGCTTCAGCGCTGGGAAGACTGCAAGAAATGATGGAGGTCCCGGAGGGACGACCCAGTTTATGTTTAGACATACAGGTTCCGTCGGAGAAGCCGCGAAGCACCCCGCGACCAAAATGGAAGTGCGCCGAGCCTTCCCCTGTGTTCCTCCGCGCTCCCTGTGGTTAAAGGTCTGTCTCACCGTACTCGGAATGGTCACGCTCGTTTCCTGCTCGCGTGGAGCGGACATTTCGTTTGAGGGAGCGCCTTTGACGCGAACCGCGCCTCCACCTCTACCCGAAGCAGCCGCCTCCGACAACTCCCCGCTCCCGCACATCGATGCCAAACGCGCCTTCCAATACACCCGCGAAGTCACTGCCTTCGGCCCGCGCTATATGGGCAGTGAGAATCACAAGAAACTGGAGCGCTACATCCTCGACCACCTGAAAGGTGATCAGGTAGAGGACGACGCCTTCACCGCCGACACGGTCGAAGGCAAATTCCCCGTCCGCAACATCATTGCGAAATTTCCCGGCGCCAGAGACGGCATCATCGTCATCATGGGTCACTACGACACCAACTACCCGCTGCGTAACATCGGATACGTAGGCGCCAACGACGGCGGCTCTTCCACCGCCATCCTGCTCGAATACGCCAACCAGTTGCGCGGAAAAAAGCGCGATGGCTACAGTGTCTGGTTAGTCTGGACCGACGGCGAAGAAGCGGTGAAGTCTTGGTCTGATACCGACAGCCTGTACGGAACCCGACATCTGGCCGAGAAATGGGAGAAGGACGGCACGCTGAAGAAAATCAAGGCGCTCATGGTGATGGACATGATCGCTCCCACCGATCTTGCCATTCTGCGCGATACGAACTCCACCCCCTGGCTGCTCGACTTGATCTACGCCGCTGCCGAGCGCGGTGGCTACCAGTCTCATTTCTATGGCCTTCAAGGCGGCGAAGAAGACGATCACATTCCCTTCGTGAAGCGCGGTGTTGCCTGCGCCGATATCATTGCTGTGCCTTACGGCTACAACGACGTATTCCACCACACCGCGCAAGACACCATGGACAAGCTCAGCCCCAAGAGCCTGCAAATCGTCGGCGACACGATCATGGAAACCATCCACCTGCTCGACCAGCGCTAAAGGCAATTCCTTTTTCCAACCTGTCATCCTGAGCGAAGCAGCGCGCATCGCGAAGCGATGCGTGCCGCGGAGTCGAAGGACCCCTACACCCTAAACGTCTGCTGCGCCGCGGCAAGGCATTCTCCCGATGCTCCCGGCCTCGCGCCGCTGGGGTCAAGGCCGAGGCATTCTTGCGCTCTAGGTCCCATCCCGCCCTTGATCTAATCCCTATAAATATAGTAGTCTTTCCAAACTCGAGGGGTGAGCCATGACGTCCCGCCGTGACTTCCTGAAAGCCGCATCCGCCGCCGCGCTAGCCGCGGGCGCGGCCCATCCGCTGCTGTCTTGGGCCACTGAGGCCGCTCTCACGATTCCCGGCAAAGACCGCATGATCGTCCGCTCCTCGCGCTTCCTCGACCTCGAAACCCCGGTCGAGTTCATGACCGACTGGATCACCCCCGTCAATCATTTCTTCGTCCGCAACCACATGTTCGAGCCCGCGAAGTTCGACGCCAAGGCATGGCAACTCTCGATCACCGGAGAAGTAGAAAAGCCGCTCACGCTAACGCTCGCCGATCTCGAAGAATTTTCCCTCCACTCCGTAGTCAACACCATGGAGTGTGCCGGCAACGGGCGCGCATTGCAGAATCCCAAGGTCCCCGGAATCCAGTGGGGCAAAGGTGCGGTAGACAACGCCAAATTCTCCGGCCCCAGCCTGAAGACGCTGCTCGAAAAAGCCGGAGTGAAAGACACCGCCAAGCACGTCCAGTTCCGCGGACTCGATCAGGTCCCCGGCAAAGTTCCACCCTTCATCCGCAGCATTCCGATCGACAAAGCCATGGACGCCGATACGCTCGTAGCAACCCACATGAACGGCGCCCCGCTCACCGCGCATCACGGATTCCCGGCACGAGCCGTGACCCCCGGATGGGCCGGAGCCGCTTCCTGCAAATGGCTCACCGAAATCACCGTCCTCGACAAGCCCGCCGAAGGAAATTTCATGAGCCCCGGCTACCGCCTGCCGAACACGCCCGTAAAGCCAGGAGAAGCCGTCAAGCCCGAGGACACGCACTCCGTGACCGCGCTAACCGTCAAGTCGCTGATCGCCGCCCCATCCGACGGCGCGAAGCTCAAGCCCGGCACACACGTCATTCAAGGTGTAGCCTGGGCCGGCGAAGCCGACATCACCAAAGTAGAAATCTCAACCGATGCTGGAGCCTCGTGGAACGAAGCGAAGCTCGGCAAAGATCAAGCCAAATACGCGTGGCGTCTCTGGAGCTACAACTGGAAACCCGCCAAACGCGGCGATTGCGTAATCCTTTCCCGAGCCACCGACAGCCAGGGAAGAGTGCAGCCCGATGCCCCCGTGTGGAACCCCAGCGGCTATCTCTACAACGCCTACGATCAGGTAAAGGTCAATGTCCAAGCCCAGTGAGAACAAGCTCAGAAAGTTAAGAACGATAATTCTGACCCTAGCGGTCTCCAGTGCCGCCGCCTTAGCCGGAGAATCTTCTCCCAATCAGCAGTTGCCCGCTGGCGCCATGCAGGAAAAAGCCGCCGCCGCATGTTCCACCTGTCACGAGGCCCGAATCATAGTGCAGCAGCGCCTGAGCAAGCCCGCCTGGGCCAAGGAAGTGGACAAGATGATCAAATGGGGAGCCGAGGTAGACCCCAAGGATCGTGACGCTATGATCGAATACTTCAGCACAAACTTCGGTCCCGACCAAGCCCCGTACAGAGCTCCAAGAAGCACGACCCAATCAACCGCGCAAACCAAAGCAAAAAAATAGGAACGTCCACAACCAAACGCAAATCCAATTCTGAGAACTGAGAACTGAGAACTGAGAACTGAGAACTGAGAACTGAATCTGGAGGATCCTGTTTGTTCGAACGAATGTTTCCGGCAATGTTTCTGCTAGCGTTCATCAATCTGGCGAGTGCGCAAGCACCCCGCGCTCCAGGCAAGCCGCTTCCGCCCGGACCGATGCAACCCAAGATCAAGGCCGCTTGCACCCAGTGTCACAACACCAGCCGCATCACCGAGCAGCACCTGACTCGCCAGGGATGGTCCGCCGAGCTCGACAAAATGGAAGGCCTGGGCGCAGTAATCGCCGACGACGATCGCACCGCTTTGCTGAATTACCTGACCAAGAATTTCGGTCCGGAAAAAGGCAGAGCCAAGGACGCAGGAAAGCCCGCAGGGAACAAATCCGGAAACGCGGCTGACTAGCTGGGGTTTGCTCGTGTGGGGACGGGCGTCTCGCCCGTCCAAGCCGAGCGAAGCTCGGCAGCTGCCAGGGGCCATAGCCACTATAGATTGGCTACCATTGTGAAGAGCAAGGCGCTGTCCGACCCAACATCCGAAGTGACGTTACGGACAGCGCTGCCCGTAACCTTGCGGAAAACTAACATCAGCATGAGCTGGCCTGAATAAGACTTCAAGTGATTGTTTAGGTGCGGGGGAGCAACGCTACTTTTCCTCTGTGTCCCCCGGGGTAGAGATTTTTTCCGGCCTCAGCAACGGAAACAGGATCACATCGCGAATCGTGTGCGAGTCGGTGATCAACATCGCCAGCCGGTCCACTCCCAATCCCACGCCGCCGGCCGGAGGCATGCCATAACTCAGCGCGTTGATATAATTTTCGTCCATCTGATGCGCTTCTTCGTCGCCGCGCTCGCGCTGTTCTAGCTGTCCCTCAAAGCGCCGCCGCTGATCCTCAGGATCGTTCAATTCGCTGAAACCGTTGGCGATTTCCATCTTCCCCGCGAATATTTCAAAGCGCTCGGTCCAGTCCGGCTCGTCCGGCTTCTGCTTTGACAGCGGAGAGACCGCAGTAGGGAACTCATAAATGATCGTAGGCTGCATCAGGTGTTCTTCGGCGACTCCCTCGAACAAAGCTGCAATTGCCTTACCACTGTTACCGCAGTCCTCAATTTGATGTCTTGCTTCGGCAAAAGCGTGCAGCACGCCTTTGCGCCGCTCATGCACAGCTGGGGGGTCTCCTGAGCCCATCCTTTGTTTCGCGACGTCCCCCTGCAGATTCAGAGCTTCGGAAATCCGCTTCAATAGCATCTCTGGATTGGCAAATTCTTCGCGGCTTGGGCTCGGGCCTGCTTCCGCGGGCCAGAACTTCGAGATCGCCTCCCGCATAGTCATCCGCCGCCAGTTCGCGTGCGACCAGTCAATCTCGTGCTCGCCCCACTTCGTCTTCATCCCTCCGGTCACGTCTTTGACCGCCTGCCCGATCGAGCCCTGCGTAGTGTCCAGAATGCCGAGATAATCGGTGTAAGCCTGGTAAGCCTCCAGCATGGTGAACTCAGGATTCCATCTCCACCCCAGCCCCTCGTTGCGGAAGTTGCGGTTGATCTCATACAC
>Ga0209415_10006379_pt1 | contig 20991 bp, 18 predicted proteins | sample PeaSoiSIISIP2007_FD_187696 | JGI IMG/M metagenome (GOLD analysis project Ga0209415, IMG submission 187696) | Peat soil microbial communities from Weissenstadt, Germany - SII-SIP-2007 (SPAdes) (version 2) | ecosystem: Environmental > Terrestrial > Soil > Wetlands > Peat | place: Germany...
TGACTCGGCGCGACACGATCATGAAGATCTTCGGCTCCTACCACGGACACCACGACGCCGTCATGGTCTCGATCGGGGTCCCCTACGACGAGATCGGCGACCGTGACAACCTCGCCTCGCTGCCCTACGGCGCGGGCATCCCGGCTGCCGTGGCCGAGCTGACGATCGCGGTGCCGTTCAACGACGCCGCCGCGATGGAGCGGCGGATCGAGCGCCTCGCGCGCGAGGGCCGGACGCCGGCCTGCGTGATCATGGAGGCGGCGATGATGAACCTCGGGGTCGTGCTCCCGGAGCCGGGCTACCTCGAGGAGGTTCGCGCGATCACCGCGCGCCACGGCATCGTGCTGATCTTCGACGAGGTCAAGACGGGCCTCGCGATCGCCGCGGGCGGCGCGACCGAGCGCTTCGGCGTGACCCCCGACATGGTCACGCTGGCAAAGACGCTCGGCGGTGGCCTGCCCTCCGGGGCGATCGGCGCCAGCGAACAGGTGATGGCGGTCGTCGAGGACGGCAGCGTCTACCAGGTGGGCACCTACAACGGAAACCCGCTGTCGATGGCCGCTGCCCGCGCGAGCCTCGAACACGTGCTCACGCCGCCGGCCTACCGCCACCTCGACGAGCTCAACGACCGCATCGTCAAGGGCTGCAACGGCGTGATCGAGCGCCACCAGCTTCCCGGCTACGCCGTCGGCGTCGGATCCAAGGGCTGCGTGACGTTCTCGCCCGCGCCGATCGTCGACTATGAGAGCTTCAAGGCCAACCAGGATGTCGCGGTCACGGAGCTCGCCTGGCTGTGGAACATGAACCGCGGCTTCTACATGACACCGGGCCGCGAGGAGGAGTGGACGCTCTCGGTGACCCACCCGCCCGAGGCGATCGACGCCTACGTGCGCGTCTTCGACGAGATGGCGGCGGCGCTCACGGCGTGAGCGCCCGGCGCGCTCGGCCGGTGATCAGAGCTTCGGCGCGTAGGCTCGGTACTCGTCGCGGATCGCGTCGTCGGTGCCGAGAAAGGCGTGCTTGGACATGTCCGGGCTGTAGCGGCTCGCCGGCGGCTCGTGCCCGACCGCCTCGGCGAGGCTGCGAACGTGGTGTGGTCCCGCGCCGCAGCAGACGCCGAGATAGCGCACGCCCAGCTCGAGTGCGGCGGTGCCGAACGCGGCCGTCTCGTACCGGTTGCAGGTGAACGGGTCAAGCGCCGTGGGAAACGGCCGGCCGTCGAACTGAGGGTCGCGCAGCGACTGAAAGGTCGGCTGCTGCTCGTGGGTGCGGTAGGGAACCGGCAGGCCCGCCACGTGGCAGTCGACCTGCTCGCGGATCGCACTCAGCAGCGGCAGCATCGTACGCGGGCCGCGAATGCAGTTGAGGCCGACGACGTCGGCCCCCGCAGCCTCCAGTCGACTGCACGCCTCGGCGGGCGTCCAGCCCTCGCGCGTCACCGGCTCTTGGTGGATCGCGAGCGTGATCACCGTCGCCAGGCCGGCCTCCTTCATCACCTCGAGCGCGATCAGCGCCTCTTCCCCCCACGAGAAGGTCTCACCGACCATGTAGTCGACGTTGGCCTCGACGGCCCATCCGACCTGCTCCTCGAACATCCCCCGCACCGTTGCGCGCGAGGTCGCGTCCGGGGTGAACACGTTGGTGTTGGAGAGGTCGCCGGCGAGCAGCGTCCCCGTCTCTGATGCCACGTCGCGGGCCAGTTCCAGCGCGCGGCGGTTCAGCTGCTCGACCACATCCTCCCTGCCGATCACGCGCAGCTTCTCGCGATGCGCGTAGTAGGTGAACGCCTGGACGACATCCGAACCCGCGTGGACGAACTCACGATGCAGCTGCGAGACGACCTCGGGATGCTCGAGCACCACCTCCGGGACGAACGCACCGGCCTGCAGGTAACCACGCCGCTCGCATTCGAACAGGTAGCCCTCGGCGCAGACGATCGGACCGTGGGCGAGCCGGTCCAGCAGACCGGCCCTCTCAGTCGACATCGCCCCAGCCTACACCGGTCGGCTCGAGCGAACGGTGGCGTTGGTCGCCAGGAACGCCCGCAGCTCGTCTTCGGTCACCGGGGCGATCGCCACAGGCAACGCCACGCCGAGTGCTCCGAGCGCCTGCGCCAGGCCGGCACGGTCGCCAACGAGGACCACGTCGTAGTCGTGGCGCACGAACTCCTCGAAGTGTTCGGCGACCTGGTCCAGCAGCGGCCCGGCGACGTCGTCCGGATACCACCCCGGTGGGAGCTGGATGGCGCCCCAGTCCTCGCGGGCGAGCACCGCGAGGACGTCGAGCCCGCCGGGCGGCGGGTTCACGAACTCGTCGGCGACGAGCGCAACGCGAAAGCCGCGCTCGTCAACGTCCACGGTCAGTGGGCCTCGAGGAACGCCGCGAAGGCGGCGCGCTCGGTTTCCGGGTCGTGCTCGGGGAGCACGTAGGTGACGCCCGTCGCCCGCGGCGCCGGGGCCCCGCGCGCCTCGAGCGCCTCGAGCAGCTCCTCGATCAGGATCCCGCGCCCCGGCGCGAGGTCCGTGGCCTCATCCGGCCACTGCGGCCGGCCCCCACGCGCCGGGTCCGACGATGTCACCCGGATGCCCATCGAGGGGCTCCCGTCGACGCCGACGAGCACCACCTCGTCGCCGCGCTCGAGATGGGCGGCGACCGCGCCGGCCACGCCATCGGCGATACGCCGGCAGTGCCTTCTGAACGCCAACGTGTCGTACTGCTCGCGCACGGCCCAGAACCGGTTCAGGCCTGTGAACGTGAGCTCCGGGCACGGCATCTGCGCGAGCTCCCAGCCGTGGGCGCGAAGCTCGTCGACCAACGGCGAGTAGACCCCGGGACAGCGGGCGCCGCCAGCGGTTCTGGCGTTCTGATTGAGCAGACAGTGCGCCACGAAGGCGACCTTCGCCACGCGCTCGAGGATACCGGTGCGGATATCGCACGCGGTGACGTACGGTACGCGCATGTCCACCGCCCGCGATCGATCCTCCACGCGCCCGGAGTCGCTTCTGGTCCCCGCCGCCCACGCCCTCCCCTCCAACGCCGCATACCTCGCGCACCTGGACGCCGGCGCCGGGGAGCCCCCGCTGATCCGGCTGGGGTCGAACGAGAACAGCGAGCCGCCGTCGCCGCGCGTTCGGGAGGCACTCGAGCGGTCCTACGACGACGCCAACCGATCGCCTTCGACACGCCCGCCGCTGCGCCTCGAACTCGCGGCGCGCTTCGGCGTGTCGCCCGAGCGGATCCTGCTCGGCGCCGGCTCGACCGAGCTGATCGACGCGACGATGCGGACGTTCGTGCGAGCGGGCGACGAAGTGATTCTGCCCCGGCCATCGTGGCCGGTCTTTCGGCGGCGACTCGCGGCGCTCGAGGCCAACACGGTCGAGGTGCCGCTCGCCGCCGGGCCGCATGCCTACGACTACGACCTCGACGCACTGCTCGGCGCGGTGACCGACCGCACCAAGCTGATCGTGCTGTGCTCGCCGAACAACCCGACCGGCAACTCGCTGGCGCTCGACGCGGTCCGCCGCTGCGCGCAGGCCGGACCCGCGCTCCTGCTCGACGCCGCCTATGCCGACTTCGATCCGGACGTCGACCTATCGCCACTCGTCCACGAGTACCGCAACGTCGTTCTCACGCGAACGTTCTCCAAGGCGTATTGCCTCGCCGGCCTGCGCGTCGGCTACGTCGTCGGCGACGCGAACGTGCTCGATTACGTCGACCGCTTCCTCGTGCCCGGCAGTTCGGTGAGCTCCGCCTCCCTGCACGCTGGCCTCGCCGCGCTCGAGGACGAGGAATACCGCCGCCGTCAGGTGGCCCGCATTCTCGCCGAGCGCGAGCGGCTGCTCGGCCGCCTGCGCGATCTCGGCGTGACCGCGTACGAGTCGCGCGGTAACTTCGTCGCCTTCGACGCGGCGGCCCATCCGGGCCAGGCCGTCGGGCTGGTCGGCGAGGTCCGCGCGCGGGGCGTCGTGATCAGGGCGATGGACGAAGCCATCGTCCGTGTCAGCGTCGGGACGCCCACGGAGAACGACGCCGCGGTCGCCGCGATCGCGGCGGTCCGCAGCGCCGCGGCGCCGACGTAGCGGGCATTATGCGGCCGGGTCCGCGAGCGCCAGCGCGGTCGCGAGCAGGACGTTCGCGCCGTTGACGCAATCCTGCCAGCGCGTGTGCTCCGCGGGGTCGTGGCTCACCCCGCCGACCGAGGGAACGAAGATCATGCCGCTCGGCGTCACGGCGGCGAGCGCCTGGGCGTCATGACCGGCGCCTGAGACCAGCTCGAGCGTGCTCACGCCGACGGCGCGAGCTGCCTCGGCGATCGCGCCACGCACCGAGCGGTCGAGCTCGGTCGGCTCCCAGCGACCGACCGCCTCGACGCCGAGCGAGAGACCCGCGGCGCTCGCCTCGCGAGCTGCGGCGGCGAGCAGCGCCGTCTCCAGCGCTTCGAGCGCCGGCAGCTGCGGGGAGCGGAACTCGAGCGCGAGCTGCGCCCGCCCTGGCACCACGTTGAAGGCGCCCGGCTCGATCGCGATGTCGCCGACGGTGGCCACGCAGTCGGGAAAGTCGCGGACCACCGTCTCCTCGACGGCGACGACCACGCGCGCCGCGCCGAGCGCCGCGTCCTTGCGAGCGCCCATCGGGGTCGTGCCGGCATGGCGGCGCTCGCCGCCGAAGCTGAGCCGGAATGAGCGCGACCCGACGATCGCGGTCACGATCCCGATGTCGATGCGCTCGCGCTCGAGCACCGGGCCCTGCTCGATGTGCAGCTCGAGATACCCGGCGAGCGTCGCGGGGTCGCGTCGCGCCTCCCGCAGGCCGTGCTCGGTCAACCCGCTCCGCGCGAGCCCGCTCGCCAGCGCGTCGCGCCCGCCGCGTGGCGCGCGAAGGATCTCTGGGGTCAGGGCCCCGGTGAGCGCCCAGCTCCCGAGCAGCCCCACCAGCGAGCCCTCCTCGTCGGTGAAGTCGATCGCCTCAAGCGACACGGGCAGCTCGAGCCCCGCATCCCTGACCGCTCGCAGCACCTCGAGCGCGGCCACGACGCCGAGTGCGCCGTCGTAGCGACCCCCGGTCGGAACCGTGTCGAGATGGGATCCGACCAGCAGCGTTCGCGCGCCGGCCGACGCGGCCGCCAGGACGGCGGAATGGTTGCCCGCGGCGTCGACGCGCGTCTCGAGCCCGGCCGCGGCCGCGCGCTCGAGGAACCAGGCGCGCGCCGCGAGATGGGAGTCGCTGAACGTCGTCCGCCGCACGCCGCCGTCGGCTGTGCCGCCGATCGCCGCGAGCTCGTCGAAGTCCCTCCGCAGGCGATCGGCGTCAACACGGATCGCCGTTCGTGCTGCGCGTAGGCTATGCGCCGTCATGCGCGACATGATCCCCGACCGTGTACGGGAGCGCGACCTTGTCGGCTATGGCCGCATACGGCCCCGCTTCGCGTGGCCGGACGATGCCCGGGTCGTGGTGAACATGGTGCTGGTCTACGAGGAGGGCTCCGAGTACTCGGTGCTGTGGGGCGATGACCGCAACGACGGTTGGGGGGAGTACGCCGACCCCGGCGTGCAGCCTCCGCAGCGCGACAAGGGCACGGAGTCCCACTACGAGTACGGAAGCCGGGCGGGCGTGTGGCGGCTGGCGCGGATCTTCGAAGCCGCCGGCATTCCCGTGACCGTGTCGGCCGCGGCGGTCGCGCTCGAGCTCAACCCGGACGTGGCCGCGTGGATGCGTGAGCACGATCACGACCTGCTTGGTCACGGCTGGCGCTGGATCGAGCACTGGACCCTCTCGCGCGAGCAGGAGCGCCAAGCGCTCCGGCAGGCGATCGAGACCTACGAGCGCGTCCTGGGCGCTCGCCCGCTCGGCTGGAACTGCCGTGGCTGGCCGAGCGAGAACACCCGTGAGCTGCTGATCGAGATCGGCGGCTTCCTCTACGACTCCGACTCCTCCGCCGACGATCTTCCCTTCTACGAGCGCTCACGCGAGGAGCCGTTCCTGGTCATTCCCTATTCGAAGACCTACAACGACTCCCGCTTCCTGATGAATCCGGGCTTCGGCAGTCCGCGCGACTTCCTGGACACGCTGACGATGGGGCTGGACGAGCTGCTTCGTGAGGGCGAGCAGCGACCGGCGATGATGACCGTCGCCGTTCACGCGCGTTGGTCGGGGCAGGCCGCCCGCGCAGCGGCGGTTCGCCTGTTCCTGGAGCACGCGTGCGCGCAGCCGGGGGTGCGCTTCATGCGCCGTTGCGACATCGCCACCTGGTGGCTCGAGCACAATCCGCCGCTGTGAGCGGCGAGCCGCAGACCGGCCGCATCGGGCTTCTCAGCGCGTGCCTCCCGGGCTGGGACTCGCGCCGCGTGAACGACGCCGCGGTCTCGCTGGGGTTCCCGGCCATCGAGTGGGGCAGTGGCGTGGGGCTGGTCGACGGCGGCTGGATGGCGTATTGAGGCCGAGCGGCCCGCGACTACCGGTGCTCGCCGGCCGGCGCCGTCGGGAGCCCGGCGGCACGCCAGGCCTGAAAGCCGCCGTCGAGGTCGGTCGCGCGGGCGAAGCCCAGCTCTTGCAGCGTGACCGCAGCGAGACTTGACGCGTAGCCCTCGTTGCACGCCAGGATCACGTGATCGTCGAGCCCCGGGGCGTCAGGGTGGCGGTGCGTGCTCGCCGGGTCAAGCCGCCACTCGAGCACGTTCCGGGGGATCACCAGCGCTCCGACGATCACCCCGTCCGCTGCGATCTGGGAGTCGGCGCGCATATCGATCAGCGTCGCGCCGGAACGCATCGCGTCGAACGCGGCAGGCGGATCGAGCCGCTTCAGCCTGCGGCGTGCCTGCGCGAGAAGTTGATCGATCGTCGTTCGGGCCATGGTGCCGGCGGGCACGTGCAGCGCCCGCGTCGCCGATGCCGCTGAATCTAGCAGTCGCGGCCGCACGCCCGGCGGCGGTCGGGTCTAGGAGAGACTCGCCAGGGCGCCGGCTCTGACGAGCCGCAGAACGCCCTCGATGTCCCTCGGCGGCGCTTCGCCCTCCCCCGTGAACCCGACCTGCTGCCGCACGAGCTCGTGCAGTCGCTGTGTGCCGCGGCCGAGTCGCGGAACGCCGCGAAGGTCGATCGCCTGCGCCGCGATGACGAGCTCGGTGGCGACGATGCGCTCACCGAGCGCCACCATCTCGCAGAGGCGGCGGCCGGCGAGCGGCGCCATCGTGATGCGGTCGGTGAGCCCCCCATCGCGCGACGATCCCGTGACCTCGAACGACACCGGCCCTGCGAGCAGCCGCGCTTCGGCGACGAGCGCCTGCCCGACCAGGCCGAGCTCCGAGAGCGCCAGGTCGACCCCGCCGGCACGCGCGGCGAGATTCTGCGGGAGGCCGGAAAACGGCTCCTGCAGCATCTTCTCGAGCCGCTCGTACGCGCTCGTCAGCAGCGGTGCGAGGGCGATCCGCAGGTAGTCGAGACACGAGGCCAGGGGCAGGACGTCGAAGTTCCCCACCGAGATCAGGCGGTCCTCCTCGGCCAGGACGAGCGGATTCTCCTGCGAGGCGTTCAGCTCGATCGCGAGCTGCCCGGTCGCGAACGCGAGCGTGTCCCGAGCAGCTCCGTGGACCTGTGGAATCGAACGGAACGTCACCGGATCCTGGAGGTTGCGCGCCGACCCCGGCTGCCACAGCCAGCTGCCCTCGAGAATCGCCTGCAGGCGCGCGAGCGTGGCCACGAGTCCAGGGAACGGACGTACGCGGCCGACGGCCGGATGCAGGATCGTGAGGTTGGCGCCGAACGCCTCAAGGTCGAGCGCCGCCGCCGCGTCAGCGGCGTCCAGCAGGCGCGTGCAATCCGCGATCGCGAGGGTCGCGATCGCCGTGGAGAACGCGTTGTTGCTGACGAGCGCGAGCCCCTCCTTCGGCGCCAGCTCGAAGTCGCCCAGTACCGCCGCCGCGAGATCGCCGAGCGGAATCAGGTCCGCCTGGCCGATCGATCCGAGCATGTGCACGCGCGGGCGCTCCTGATCGTTGAGCGCATCGACGAGCCGCTGGGCGAGCTCGGGGCGAACACCGGGGGTGCCGCTGACAAAGCCGTTGGCGAGGCGCAGAAGCGTCGCGCGGACGATCTCCTCGGGCGCGTCCGGACCCTGGCCGACGGCGGAGCCCGACACCATCAGCCGGTTGAACTCGCGCATCTTCCGCGGGTCGATCCGGAAGCTCTTGGCGGGCCCGACGCCCGTCGTCAGGCCGTAGACCTCGTCCCCACGCGCGAGCGCGTGCTCGACCACGGCCCGCGTCTGCGCCATCGCCGCGAGCGCCGCCGCGTCGATCTCCACGCGCTCTGCGTCCCGCGCGACGCGCACCATCTCGGCGAGCGTCAGCTGATCACCGGTCAGGACGACTGTCACATGTTCACGCTCCGAGCTCCTCCGCGCGGCGCCCAAGCGTGCCGCCGGGCCGCATATCGGCTATCGCCCGTCGGACGATGCCGGTCTCGCCCATCGGCCGAAGGGCAGGCAGAGACTGCCATACGAGCCGGATCGACGTCAGGTCTTGTGGTCGATCGCAGGCCCCGGTGGCCGCCGGTTCGCGCTGGCCTCGGCCGAGCGATCGTCGACGCTTCTCCCTCCGAGCAGCAGCCATGCGGCAGCGATCAGCGTCAGCGGGACCAGGGCGGCGAAGGCGGCCCGGTCCCCGGCTGACTGCGCGATCGCGCCGCCCACCAGCGGTCCGACGACCGAGGAGGTCGCCCAGCCGGCGTTCGTGAACCCGAGCGCCGTCGCCGCGCCGACTCCGGCCGCCTCGCCTGCTGCGGCGGCGATCGGGTAGGCGATCGTCGTCATGGTCGCGTGCAGGGACGATCGAACGAGCACGAAGGCAGCGAGCGGGACCGTCGTGCCAGCGCTGACCGGCAGCGCCAGCGATGCGCCCATCGCGAGCGTCGCAAACCCGGCCGCTCGCACCGTAGCGGCTCGCGCGCCGAGCCGGCTCACGGACACGCTGGCGAGGATGTACAGGACGGCGGCCACGGCCAGCAGAACCGAGATCGCGTTGATCGAGACGCCGTTGGCCCGCAGTTGGATCGGCACGAGCAGGTTCGTCACGCTGTTCGTCAGTCCAGCGACGACCATGATCACGACGGGGGCAACCACCAGGCGACCCCTGCGCGCGGATCTCCACATCGACGCCGACGAGGCCCCGGCGCGCGTCCTCGGCGGCGTCAGGACGGGCCAGCGCGAGAGCGCGAGAGCGATCAGCAGGGCCAGCCCGGCGATCAGCGCGAACGGAATGCCGACACCCGCCTGGGCCGCGAGAACGCCCGCGAACGCCGGGCCGATGGAAACGGCGACGCCGCTGACCGGAATCGTCGCGCCGAGCCTGGCGGAGCGCCGCTCGGCGCTTCCGCTTTCGGACAGATACGCGACCCCGGCTGTCCAGACGGTGCCGAAGGCGATCCCGAAGACCGCTCGGCTGAGGAGCAGCAGCCAGAAGGCGTGCGCGAGGCCCTGTCCGAGCGACGAGACTGCGATCAGCCACGCCGCGCCGACGGACAGCCGCCGCGAGCCGAGGCGGTCGCTGAAGAGACCGATCGGCAGGACGACGAGGAGGGTCGAGAAGCCGGAGGCGGCGAACAGCTCGCCGAGTTGCACGCGAGAAAGGTCCAGCTGCTGGGCGTAGAGCGGCCCGAGCGGGGCCAGTGCCGACTGCACCATCCCGGCGATGAAGATCAGCCCGTAGGCAGGCAGCAGGCGGGCGGGGATGCGCCGCAGCGACGCTGCGGCGGCGGGAAACAACCCCGCGCGTGTCCGGCGTGACCGGCGGGAGGGCACCGCTCCGCGTCGACCGCCCCGTCAGCGCGAGACCGGCGCGGCGGCCGGTGTCGCAGCCGTGGCGTGGTCGTATCCGCGGGCCAGCAGTCTGCCGCGACCGGCTTCGCCCAGCAGTTCGCCGTGGTCGACGATCAGCTCACCGCGGCTGATCGTCGAAACCGGGAAGCCGCGAAGCGCGAAGCCCTCGTAGGTGGAGTGGTCGATATTCGAGTGAAGCCGCTCGGCAGAGACCGTCAGCTCGCGCTGCGGATCGAAGAGGACGAGATCGGCGTCAAAGCCGGGGCGGATCTGACCCTTGCGGTGCAGCCCATGCACCTGGGCGGGACGCGAGCAGCAGACGTCGACCCAGCGGTTCAGGCTCAGGCGCCCGGCTGTGACCCCATAGGTGTGGATCAGGGCCAGGCGGACCTCGATCCCGCTGGTCCCGGGCGGTGTGTAGAGCGTCCCCGCGGCGTCCCGAGCGCGCCGCCGCGGACCGTGGTCTGTCGACACGATGTCGAGTGAGTGATCCGCCAGTCCGCCCCACAACGCGTCGCGATCGCGCTCGCCGCGAAGCGGCGGGCTGAGCACGAGGGCGCTCCCGCGCAGCGGATCCGCGAGCGCCGCGGCATCGAGCAGCGCGTGGTGCGCGCACACCTCGCCGTACACCTCCTGGCCTCGCGTGCGCGCGGCGCGGATCTCCCGCACGCCCTCGGCGGCGCTCACGTGGAATATCAGGCAGCGCGCGCCGGCAACGTTCGCAAGCGCCAGGGCGCGGTGGATCGCCTCACCCTCGAGCGCGCCGGGTCGAGCGCTCAGATGCCAGCGCGGGCCGGTGCGCCCCGCCGCCAGGTTCTGGCGCGTGAGCTCATCGATGATCTCGCGGTTCTCGGCGTGCACGATGGCGAGCCCGTTCGCCGCGGCCACCTCCTGCATCGCGGCGAAGATGATCGCGTCGGGCAGCGCATAGCCGTCGTAGTTCATGAACAGCTTGATGCTCGGAAAGCCCATGTTCACGATCGCCGGGATCTCGGCCGCCCGCTCGCGGCTCGGCTCGCGCAGATTGACATGCACGCCGTAGTCGATCAGGCAGGGCCTGAGCTCCTCGAGTCGCTGCTCGAGGCCCTTCCGCAGCGTGGTGCCGAGCGGGACCTGCGCTTGGTCGATGATCGTCGTCACGCCCCCGAACGCGGCCGCGATCGAACCGGTCCGGGCATCGTCGTCGTAGACGTCATGCGCGCGCTCGGTACGCATGTGCACGTGGCCGTCGATGGCACCGGGAAGCACGTAGAGGCCCTCCGCATCGATGATCTCCTCGCCCCGCAGGTCCTCCCCGACGGCGGCGATGCGTTCCCCCTGGACGGCGACGTCGGCCACGTAGTCGTCGGTGGCGGTTATCACTCTGCCACCCCGGATCACGAGGTCGTGCATACCCTCCGGAACATACTGGACGGCCACCGCGCCGGCGCTGGCGGCGATCGTGCAAGCGACGGTCTAGAGTGCCGCCGTGCCCGCGCGCCTGCCCTCGCTGCTCGCAGATCCGCCCGACGGTGCCGCTCGGCTGTGGCTGACCGGCGGACGTCTCTTTGACGGAACCGGCGCCGAGGTCCGCGAGGCGTCCGGCGTGCTCGTGCAGGATGGGCGCATCCACGCGGTCGGCCGCGCCGCCGACGGCGTGCCCGACGGTGCCACCGCGGTCGAGCTCGCCGGTCGCACGCTGCTTCCCGGGCTGATCGACGCCCACGCACACATCACGGTTGAGCGTCCGACCCCCGCCTCCGGCGCTGAGGCCCTTCGATCCGGGACCGACGCGCACTTCCTGGCCGCCGACCTGCGCGAGATGTTGCGCCGCGGCGTCACGACGGTGCGCGACGTCGGCTCCTACGGCGACCTCGCGATCGAGGCACGCCAGGCGATTCGCTACGGCGCCTTTCGCGGGCCGCGAATACTCACCTGCGGACGGATCATCTCGGCCACGGCGCCGGGCGGGATCTTCTTCGAGGGCATGTACCGCGAGGCGGACGGGCCCGATGACGTGCGTCGCGCGGTGCGCGAGCAGCTGCGCCGCGGCGCCGACTTCATCAAGGTCATGACCACCGGCGCCCGCAGCGTCGAGATCGAGGATCCCGACCCGGCCCAGCTCACGCGCGCCGAGATCGCGACCGTGGTCGAGGAGGCACACCGCCAGGGATATCGCGTCGCCGCGCACGCCGAGGGCATCGACGGCACGGAGATAGCGATTCAGGAGGGGATCGACACGATCGAGCACGGCATGTACCTCAACCAGCGCCCCGACCTGCTCGAGCAGATGGCGGCCAGCGGCCAGCACCTCGTGCCGACGCTGTCGTGCTTCTACGGCGTCGCCGGCCTCGAACACGCGGTCGGCGTTGGTCCCGGCGCCGACACGGCCGCCGGCATTCCTGGGCGGCCGGCTGCTCCGACGTGGTCGCCGCTGCTCGTCGAGCTCGCGCTGCACAACCTCGAGCAGGCCGACCTGACCCTCAAGGCCGCGCGTGCAGCCGGAGTGAGGATCGCTGCCGGACACGACTGGCACCCGCTGTGGAACACGGCGATCGAGATCCGCCGCATGATCGCCCACGGTCTCAACGCGACGGAGGCGCTCGTCTCCGCGACCACCGGCGCCGCCCGTGCGCTCGGGCTCGACGACCATCTCGGCAGCGTCGTGGCGGGCAAGCTCGCCGACCTGCTCGTGATCGACGGCGACCCGCTCGAGCATCCGGAGCTGCTCAGCCGCCGCGAGAGCATATGGCTCGTGATCCAGCGCGGAGCTCCCGTGGCGGGCACCGCGATGGAGCGGGAGTTCACCGAGCTCGCAACCGCCGCGACCGCCTGACCCCCCCGTCAGGCGAAGCGCAGGCGCTGACCGATACCCGCGGCGCGTGCCTGCTCGAGCAGCGCGTGCGCGAGGGCGATGTCCGACAGCGAGAGTCCCCGGTGCCAGAACAGGATCGTCTCCTCCGGGGACTCCCGCCCGGGCCTCGAGCCGATGACGATCTCGCACAGCTCGGCGTGCAGGTTCGCCCGCGTCAGCTTGCCCGCCTCGACGTGCTGGCGCAGCGCGCCGTACTGACCGGTGGCGCACTGCCCCCAGTCGTCGACGACGATCTTCGACATGATGTCGGTGAGCGAAAGCTCCACCGCGCTCATCGTGCCGTAGGGAACGACGAGCGCCCCCGGGGCCACCCAGCGCGTCTGCAGAAGCGGGGTCGGCGTGTGCAGGCGGGACGCCTCGACGACGATGTCGGCTCCCTCGACGCAGCTCCTCCAGTCTGCGGTTGCGACGACGACCTTGCCGAGATCTTCCGACAGCCGACGGGCGAATGCGTCGCGGCTCTCGGGCCGGCGCGAGTGAACACGGATCTCGGCGAAGTCGAACAGGCGGTCGAGGAGCCGCACGTTCCAGTAGGCCGTCCCGCGCGCGCCGATGTGCCCGAGGACCCTTGCGTCGCCGCGCGCGAGGTGCCGCGCCCCGATCGCCGTGATCGCCCCTGTCCGCATCTCGGTGATCGCGGTCGCGTCGACGACGGCTCTGGGCATTCCGGTCGCCGGATCGAACAGGCAGAGCAGCGCCATCTCGGACGGCAGGCCCACGCGGTAGTTCTCGACGAAGTCCCCGACGACCTTCACGCCGGCCAAGCCCATCGCCGGGATCGAGCCCCGGAGCACGTTGAAATGCCCCTCCGCCGACGGATCGGCGCGAAGGTGCACGCGCGGCTCGATCACGGCCTGACCGTGCCCCTGCGCCCGCAGCCCCTCCTCGACGGCGGCGAGGATCGACGCATCTGAGGGAGCCAGCGCCGCGACGTCCAATCCGTTCAGGTAGGTCAGTTCGATCCGCTGACCGCCCCCCTCCGCCGCTGCGGCGTGTCGGCTCACCGCGGCACGGCAGCGGCGTCGCCGAGCGCCCGTCGCGTGAAGGAGTCCATCAGCGCCTGGCAGTCGCGTCCGAGCGGGTCGCTCCCGGCGCTCACCGGCGGGAACTGAGCGCGCAGCTCGGCGACGAACGCGTCCAGCTGCGGTCCCGCTCCCCGGCCGGCGACATGCAGCGCCTGCGAGGCCAAGACCGCGAGGGCGGCGAGCGCGCCGTCGAGACAGCGGCCGATCGCAGTGGCCTTTCGCCAGGCGAGGAAGCTCAATGCCGGGACGTCGTTCTGCCCGAATCCGGCGAGTGACAGCAGCGTCGGCTGCGCGAGCGAGCGCGCCTCCTCGGCCCACCAACTCTGCGCGTGGTGCAACGACTTCACCGACCATTCATCCGCGCTCAGCAGCGGTGCGGTGGCCGGGTGCTGGAAGAGCTGGTCGGTGTGACGCTCGGCGAGCTGGCAGAGGTCCGCACACGCCGCCGCGACCGAGTCCATCGCCGCGGGGGCCCGCGCGTTGTGATAGCCGCCGGTGGAGAACACCGTTCCGAGCGGGCGCTCGGCGTCCGGCGGGATGTAGACCGGATTGTCGGTGACGGACTGCAGGGAGATCGATGCCGCGCGCTCGGCCGCGGCGAGCGCACGGCGCGCCGAACCGAGTACGCGCGGCAGGATGCGGAAGCTGACCGGTGCCTGATGGCGCTGGCGCGCACCGGGGCTGCCGGCGAGGAGCGCTCGCAGGGCGCGCAATGCCGCCGTCTCACACTCGTCGCCCCACAGCGCCTCCAGGTCGGCGCAGTAGGCATCCTCGGGCGCGCCGATCGCGTCGCTGGCAAGGGCGAACACACGCTCGGCGAGCGCGATCCGCTCGCGGCCGGCGAGCGCCACATCGGCCACGAGCGCCGCGGCGCACGGCGAGCCGTTGATCAGCGCCATCCGCTCCTTGGGCGTCAGCTCGAGGTGCGCGCTCAGATCCACGAACAGGGAGCCCAGGGCCAGGATCTCGCCGGCGCCGCCGTTGCCCTGCGCGGGGACGACCGGCAGCGGGCCATCGTCGAGCATCGCCACCACCGCGAGCGCGACCTTCGCGCGCGCGCCGGCGTGACCCTCGAGCAGGTTGGCGAGCCGCGCGAGCAGGATGCCCCGCACGACGCGCTCCGGCAGCGGCTCGCCGTAGGACACCGCGGTCCACAGCCGCGTCGGGCGCCGAGCCTGGCGTTCGGCGTCCAGTACCTGCGCCGCTCCGTCGCCTGGCGCGGTTGTCACGCCGTAGATCAGGGCGCCGGGATCGGCCTCGACACGCTCGCGCACCAGCGCGGCGAACGAGGCGGCGCAGCTGTCCATCACGCTCAGCGCCTCCGGCGCCAGCACCACGCCGTGCCCGTCCCGGGCGACGAGGCGATAGGCATCGAGCGTGACGTCGCGGCGCGTGGTGAGCGACACGGACACGGCGCGAGCCTACGCCTCCGCCGAGGGCCAGCGCGCGATCAGCGCCTGCGCCGCGTCGACGTCCGGATGCAGCGGCCGGTCGCCGAGTTCCCCGTCGAGCGCCGCAGCGGCGCGCGCGTACAGCGCGCGCGTGCCCGCGCCGGCCGGGGCCCGGTCCGTCAAGCGCAGCGCGCGCACGGCGACCACCAGCTCGGTCGAGACCAGGACCCGCAGGGCCGCCAGCGCCTCGCTTGCGCGCCGTACGGCGATCGGGGCGAGGCTCGCGTGGGACTCCACGCCGCGAGCCACCGACACGGTCTGAGCCGCCACCGGAAGGACGAGCGAGCGGATCTCCGCGGCGGCGTCGTGGGCCGTGTACTCGAGCATCATGGCGCCGGAGTCCGGGCCCGGGTCGCGGGCGAGAAAGGCCGGCATGCCGGTCACGCTCCCGTCGAGCAGCACGCTCACGCGCGCGGCGATCAGCCCCGCCGACTGGGCCAGCGCGGTGCGCACGCCATCGACCGCGCCGGCGAGCGCCGCCGCGTGAAAGTTGCCGTTGGGCAACGCGACGCCGTCCTCGGCGAGGACCGCGGCGTTCTCGCCGGCGAAGTTGAGCGCGTGGGTCACCGTCTGCTCGAGCACCGCCAGCGCCTCGTGTGCCACGCCATCGACCTGCGGCAGGACGCGGAACGGATAGGCGTCCTGGATCGCCTGGGCGCTGCGGCCCTTGGGGCTCCCGGCCACGCCGGCGAGCAGCTCGCGCATTCGCGCGGCAACCGCGGCCTGGCCCCCCGCGGGATGACCGCGGTGCAGCCGTTCGTCGAGCACCACCGGGTCGGCGCCGGCCGCCTCGAACGAGAGCGCCGCAACCGCCAGCCACGCATCGAGAAGAGCGCACGCGTCCACTACGAGCAGCGCAGCATGCGCCGCCGTGACCGCGTTGCTGCTGATCACGGCCAGGCCGTCGCGCGGCCCGAGCCGAACCGGGCCGATGCCAGCCGCGCGCAGGGCGCTGCGTGCCTCGATGAGCTCGCCCGCAGGCGCGAGGAGGCCCTCGCCGAGCAGGGCGAGCGCGATCTCGGCCAGCGCGGTCAGATCGCCCGTGCCGAGCGATCCGAGCTCGTGCACGACGGGCACGAGGTCCGCGTTCAACGCCGTCACCAGCGCATCGAGCAGCGCGGGCGCGACGCCGGCGCCCCCCGCCCCGATCTGGTTCGCGCGCACGGCCATCGCCGCTCGCACCACTTCGGTCCTCAGCAGCGGCCCGCCCCCGGCGGCGTGGCTGCGCAACAGGCGCAGCGGGTGATCGGCGCACTCCTGGCCGCCCAGGCGACGCGCGCTCAACGCCCCCACGCCGCTGTTCGCTCCGTACAGCGGCTCGCCGCGGCGAATCAGCTCCTCGACCGTGCGTGCGGCTGCCTCGTTGCGCTCGCGCGCCGCCGGCGCGAGCCGCACCGGCGCGCGCGCCCGTGCGACGAGCGCGACCGCGACCGGTGTGAGCGTGGCACCGTCGAGCACGACCTCCGGCGGATCCGGACGTTCGCTGGCGGACACCGCGCTGACTCTATAGCGGGGTGTTGCGGTAACGTCGCGCGTATGCATGCGCCCGCCGGCGGGGGACTACGCTGTCGCGGCTGGCAGCAGGAGGCGGCGCTGCGCATGCTGGAGAACAACCTGCATCCCGACGTTGCCGAGCGGCCCGAGGAGCTGGTCGTCTACGGCGGGATCGGCAAGGCCGCGCGCAACTGGTCCTGCTACCACACGATCGTGCGCGAGCTTCAACGCCTGCGCGACGAGGAGACGCTGCTCGTGCAATCGGGCAAGCCCGTCGCCGTGTTCGAGACCCATGCGCTGGCGCCTCGCGTGCTGATCGCAAACTCCAACCTCGTCCCCCAGTGGGCCACCTGGGAGCACTTTCGCGAGCTCGATGCGGCGGGACTGATGATGTACGGCCAGATGACCGCCGGGTCCTGGATCTACATCGGCAGCCAGGGGATCCTGCAGGGCACCTATGAGACCTTCGCCGCCGCGGCGCGAAAGCGCTTCGACGGCACGCTTTCCGGGCGTCTGGTCGTGACCAGCGGACTGGGCGGCATGGGCGGCGCGCAGCCGCTGGCGATCACCATGCTCGGTGGCACGGCGCTGTGCATCGAGGTCGACCTGCGCCGGATCGAACGGCGGATCGAAACGGGCTATCTGGACGAGCGGGCTGCCGACCTCGACGACGCCCTGGCGCGCCTGGAGGTCGCACGCGCGCAGGCACGCCCGCTGTCGATCGGCCTGGCCGGCAACGCGGCCGAGATCCTGCCCGCGCTCGCCCGGCGCGGCGACGTCGTCGTCGACATCGTCACCGACCAGACCAGCGCGCACGATCCGCTCAACGGCTACGTGCCCGCCGGGCTGACCGTCGAGCAGGCACAGGCGCTGCGGGGGTCCGATCCGGACGACTACCTGCGCCGGGTGGGCGAGAGCGCGCTCGCGCACGTGGCGGCGATTCGCGCGCTGGCGGCGCGGGGAGCCGAGGCGTTCGACTATGGAAACGCGCTGCGCGGGCTGGCCGCAGCCCACGGGGACGGCGATGCCTTCTCCTACCCCGGGTTCGTGCCGGCCTACATCCGACCGCTCTTCTGCGAGGGGAAGGGACCGTTCCGATGGGTCGCGCTGTCCGGTGATCCGGAGGACATCCGCGCCACCGACCGCGCGATCCTCGAGCTGTTCGGCGAACAGGAGCACATCGCGCGCTGGATCAGCCTCGCCGGCAAGCACGTGCGCATGCAAGGCCTGCCGGCTCGCATCTGCTGGCTCGGCTACGGCGAGCGCGCGCTGGCCGGCGAGCGTTTCAACGCGATGGTCGCGAGCGGCGAGCTGAGCGCCCCGATCGTGATCGGCCGCGACCACCTCGACGCCGGCTCCGTCGCCTCGCCCGAGCGCGAAACCGAGGACATGCTCGACGGCTCGGACGCCGTCGCCGACTGGCCGATCCTCAACGCGCTGCTCAACACGGCCTGCGGTGCGAGCTGGGTCTCGGTCCACCACGGCGGCGGGGTCGGGATGGGCAAGTCGATCCACGCCGGCCAGGTCGTCGTCGCCGACGGCAGTACAGAGGCCGGTGAACGCATCACGCGCACGCTGAACGCCGATCCGGGGCTCGGCATCGTGCGCCATGCCGACGCCGGCTATCCGCAGGCGCTCGCGGCGGCGCGCCACGGCGGCCTGCGCATGCCGATGCTCGACCCCGAGCCCGACGCGCGGTGAGCGCCGAGCACGCGTACGCGAGACTCCTCGGCGAGGCGTCGGTCTCGTTCGCCGGCGCTGCCCAGATGCTGCGTCCCCCCGAGGAGGGGCTCGAGTACATCCGTGGCAGCCAGACCGCCGAGCTGCGCCTGGAGCCCGGCGCGCTGACGGCACGCGACGGCCGCATCGCGGCGCTGGAACACGATCCGGACAGCGAGCTCGTCGTTGACGCGAGCGGCTGCACGCTGTTGCCGGGGCTCGTCGACTGCCACACGCATCTGCCGTTCGCCGGCTGGCGTGCCGGCGAGTACGAGCGCAGGGTGGCAGGCGCGGCGTATGCGGAGATTGCGCGCGCTGGCGGCGGGATCGCCGCCTCGGGGCGTGCCCTGCACGAGGCAGCCGACGAAGAGGTGCTGGCACAGTCTCGCGCGCTCGCGCGCGAGATGCTCGCGGCCGGGACGACGACGTTCGAGTGCAAGTCGGGCTACGGCCTCTCGCGCGAGGGCGAGCTGCGAGCGTTGCGCCTGGCCGCGGCGCTGGACGAGGAGGTCGAGCAGACGACCGTCTCGACCGCGCTCCTCGCGCACGCCGTGCCGGACGGCTACTCGGCCGACTCGTGGATGGACGAGGTGGAGGCGATGCTGCCTGCCGTCGTCGACGGGCGCCACGTCAGCGCGCTGGACATCTTCGTGGAGTCGATCGCGTTCACGAACGAGCACCTCGCGCGGATGGGCGAGCTCGCGGCGCGGAGCGGCCTGCACCTGCACTGCCACGTCGAGCAGCTGGCGACCCACCGCTCGGTGCCCGTGGCACTGGCGGCGGGCGCGCGCTCGGTCGACCACCTCTCGCGGCTGCATCCGGACGACATCCGGCCGCTTGCGGCCGCCCGCTGCGCGGCGGTGCTGCTACCGGGTGCCGAGTTCCTCGGTGCCGAGCACCGCGCGCCCGCTCGGGCGCTGCTGGACGCGGGCGCGATCGTCGTGTTGGCAACAGACGCCAATCCCGGCACCTCGCCGGTGCTGTCCTTGCCGCTGGTGATCGGGCTGGGCGTGCGTCTCTACGGGCTGAGCACGCGCGAGGCGCTGGCGGCGACGACGCTCAACGCGGCATGGGCGCTCGGGCTGGCGGGCGACCGCGGCGCGCTCGAGGTCGGCAAGCGGGCCGATCTCGTCCTGCTCGACGTGCCCGCCGAGCACGTCGCCTACCGCTTCGGGCGCAATCCCGTGGCCGCCGCCTTCATCGCCGGAGCGCCTGCCTATGTCAGGCCCGACGCGGCCTGGAGGGTCCGCACGGCGTGAGCGCGCCGCCACCCGATGCGGCCTCGCCGGTGACGATCCCGGCGATGGCCAACGCGCACAGCCACTCCTTCCAGATCGGCCTGCGCGGCGTGGGCGAGCGTCCCGCGTCGGCGGCGGGCACCGCCGACGACTTCTGGAGCTGGCGCACGGAGATGTACCGGCTCGCCGGCGGGCTCGACCCCGACTCGATCCGCGCCGCCGGCGAGCGCGCATACGGCGAGATGGCAAACGCCGGCTACGGATCCGTCGGCGAATTCCACTACGTCCACCATCAGCCCGACGGGCGCCCCTACGCCGAGCCGAATGCGATGGCGATCGCCCTGGCCGAGGCCGCGCGCGCGCATGGCCTGGAGATCGCGGTGATCCCGGCCGCTTATCACCGCGGCGGCTGGGATGGCGGTGATCTGCCTCCGTCCGCCGGTCAGCAGCGCTTCTGCGACCCCGACGTGGAGACCTTCCTGGAGCGCGTCGATCGCCTGCGGACGTGGGCGAGCGGCCGTCCCGGCGTGAGCGTCGGCGTCGCCGTCCACAGCGTGCGCGCCGTGCCCGCAAGCTGGGTGCGGGAGATCGGCCGCTACGCTGCCCGCCATGACCTCGTCCGCCATGTCCACGCCTGCGAGCAGCGGCGCGAGCTGGACGAGTGCCAGGCCGAGCACGGCTGCACGCCGATCGAGCTGCTCGAGCGCTGTGACTTTCTCAGCCCGCGCACCAGCATCGTGCACGGGATCCACGTCACCGAGCACGACATCGCGCTGCTCGCGCGAGGCCGCTGCACGGTGATCAGCTGTCCGACCACCGAGGGCAACCTCGGCGACGGCTACCTGCCGGCGCTTCGCTACCGCACGGCCGGCGTGCCACTGGCGATCGGGACCGACTCGCAGGTCCGGATCGATCCCTTCGAGGAGGCGCGCGAGCTCGAGAGCGGAGCGCGCCGCGAGGGTCGGACGCGCTACGGCCTGCTGGCCGCGAGCGGCGATCTGTGGCGAGCGCTCGCCGGCGCCGGGCGCGCAAGCCTCGGCCTGGACGGACAGCCGCCGACGATTGAGATCGACCCACGGCATCCCGACCTCGCCGGCGTCAGCGCGCGCGACCTGCCGTTCGCGTTGGCCACCTGCGCGTCGGCGGGCGTCGTCGCCCGGACGGCCGGTGGGCGGGTCATCGAGCGGCAGTGATCGTCCGCGGCGCCGCAGCGGACGCTCAGGCCACTCGCCAGCGCTCGAGGGCGTCGAAGTCCGGAACGACGCCCAGGCCCGGTCCCGGCGGCGGCGCGATCCAGCCGTCCGGGTCGATCTCCACCGGCGCCGGCAGCAGCCAATCGCGCCGCGCCGCGGGCAGTGCGGGCGGGTCGTAGGGCACCTCCACGTAGGGGCAGCCGGAG
>Ga0209415_10006380_pt1 | contig 20986 bp, 14 predicted proteins | sample PeaSoiSIISIP2007_FD_187696 | JGI IMG/M metagenome (GOLD analysis project Ga0209415, IMG submission 187696) | Peat soil microbial communities from Weissenstadt, Germany - SII-SIP-2007 (SPAdes) (version 2) | ecosystem: Environmental > Terrestrial > Soil > Wetlands > Peat | place: Germany...
TTCAGCATCTTCACTTCAATGTTCGACGGTTTCGTCTCCAGCATCCCGGACTCGCGTTCTTGGGCCGAGGAACTCTGCGAAGGTCCTTCAATGTACAAAACAGAGCCGCCTCGGGGCAGCAACGCTGCGAATTGTCTTCCTTGAATGCGGCCAATCTCGAAGTGATTGGAACTAACAGCAAACATAGGTGCGGTGGCTGCCTTGCGGAGATCCGACAAGTAATCCGGCCTCCGGTTCAGGACCGCCCAACCGATTCCTGCAGTACTGGCGGCCCGGGCTACCTGCGGAAGGGCCGTGCCTCCAAACGGTTCTACCACAATCGCATCCGGTCGGGACTCAACTCGGCTTTGGATTGCCTTTAGGAGTTGCGTGCTCTGATTCACGGCGTCGTTATCGGCAAACACTATCTCCACATCGCTCCCCAGTTTGTGCGCGGTCTCTTCCGCGGTCTGGGCTTGTGCCACTTGGAAATCGTTCTCGCGGGTGTGAAGAGACACCAGGAATCGGAGCTTTTTCATCATTTTGCAAGTGTACCTGTACCCAGGCATCCACGAAATGCTTCCAATGATTCTGAACGAGTGACGGGCAAACCTTCCATAATCCGGTAAGGTAAGGTTTGCCGACGATCCGCCCAGAATCTCGTCGTTTCAGTGCCGGACGCCCGCTTCTCTCTTCTCCGCTGACGCGACTTCGGGGTCAACTGGCACGAGGTGTGAAGGACTTTTTCCGGTCACTATTGGGTTGCCAGGGAAGAAAGGTTTGGAAGGCCCCGTGCGCATCTAGAAAGTGTCTCCCTTGGCGAGTGAGGTCTCAGAGCTACGTGGCACGTTGTAAGACGTAGATGACCCAGGGAGCGATCTTCGTTTCGCTCACCCAGGAATAGGGCTCGTCGCCTTTGGCCAGAGGCCTAAATACCTGAACCGCTTCGAGACCTGCTTCCTGGTACACCGTTCGATACGATTCGTCGGTCCAGAGGATGTCCTCGACCGGCCTCCCGTCCTGGTGATCGGTAACCACAATGCGAACGAGATCACCGCTGCGTGCAAGCGTATTCTCTGGAAAGTCTTTAGTAGTGAAGGAAGCCCATTCATGCGTGTAAATCTCGGGTGACGAAACCAGATTGACGATGGTTCCTGTGGGCGTCAGCAGCCGGCTGAGGTCGCAAAAGATCCTTGCCTTCATTCCTCCGGGAACGTTGTCAAACGGGAACGCACAGAACACCAAATCGAACGAGCCAGCAGCCAATTGCTCGAGATTGTCACCTGGCACCAGGCGGTAGTCACCAGAAGGATCGGTGACCTTCGCGATACGGAGCATGTCTTCCGAGATATCGACTCCGGTCACGTCGAACCCCAGTTTCCTCAGCATGCGTGTCGACCTGCCCGTGCCACAACCGAAGTCGAGCGCTCTTATGCCGATTACATGCGCACTAAGAATCTCAGGCAAGTCGCGGTACGCCAGGTAGTAGGTGTTGGAGAACTCCAGAGTGGCGTAGGCGTTGGCACGATTCGCATCCTCGTAACAGTTAACCGAATTCACCGTTTCCTCTCATCCCTCATTCCACGTGCGTTCCTGAGTCGATAGTTTAGAGATGCCAGCGGGCCATTGCCAAGCTCCATATTGGTCCCCGACTGGCCATTGCCAGTGTTCAGATCGGTTGACGGGTAAACATGAAATAATCCCAAGGTAAAGTTAGCCGACCATCCATCCAGAGTCCTCGCATCCTCTACCTCGCGGCCTCTTTCTAACAACGTTACCAAGCACTCAATGTACGGCCTCGGGACCTGCGGACCTTGGCCGTGCCTTGGATGCTTTAACAGCCACAGCCGATGAGCGTATACTTTTCCGTTTCCACCCTGTGGAGGTTTGGAATGCGCGATCATGACCCGAATGGAAAGAATCCCAAAGACAAAATAGACGACTCCGGCGTCTCCCGGCGTGACTTCCTTAGAATCTCGGGGATCTCCGTCACCCTACCACTGGTCGCCGGCCCTAAGGTAGTGCTGGCCGCCGGGGAGAAAATCCCCGTGCATGGTCCGGGCAAAGTCGACATGGAGTTCACCATCAATAGCGAGAAGTACAAGGCAAGTCTCGAACCTCGCGTCACCCTGTTAGACGCTCTTCGCGATCAGTTCGGGCTCACCGGCGCCAAGCGGGTTTGTGATCGCGGTGAATGTGGCGCTTGCACGGTACTGATGGACAACAGGCCGGTGTACGCCTGCGCCGTACTCGCGATCGAAGCCCAGCGCAAGCCGATCACCACCGTGGAGTCCCTGATGCAACAAGGCAAGTTGCATCCCATCCAGCAGGCCTTCGTCGACAACGATGCTTCGCAGTGCGGCTTCTGTACCCCCGGGTTTGTTGTTGCCTGCAAGGCATTTCTCGATCAACATCCGCACCCCACACCGGAAGACATCCGCCATGGGCTGAGCGGCAATCTCTGCCGCTGTGGAACCTATGATGGAATTCGCAAGGCCGTTGCGCAGATCGCGCAGAAGGGAGCCTGAGTTATGCCGAACTACGCATGGCCCGACGCAGATCACCGAACGCTGATCGGCAAACGCATCACGCGCGTCGATTCCTCCGTCAAAGTTTCAGGACAGGCCAAATACACCTACGACGTCGATCGTCCTGGCATGCTCTACGGCAAGGTGCTGCGTTGTCCCTATGCTCACGCGAAGGTTATCAGCATCGACACCACCGCGGCCGAGAAGATGCCTGGGGTGAAAGCCGTCCACGTCGTGCAGGGGCCGGGTTCGACCATCCACTGGGAGGGAGATGAAATCGTTGCCGTGGCGGCGATTGACGAACCCACTGCGGAAGACGCCATCCGCGTAATCAAGGTGGCGTACCAGCAACTCTCTCATCTGGTGAGTGACGCCGAGCCACCCAAGGGCGCTGCGCAGGGACAAGGCCCGCTGAGCATGGACGATATTGATGACATGCTGGACAATCAGGTGCCGAGTCAGCAGATGGTCAGCCAGATCCAGCAATACGGGATTATTGAAAAAGCCAGCGACACCACACTGCAGGGGCTCAAAGCCGATGGCGCCACGGACGCCGTGCTGGACGCCATTCGAGCGGCAACCATTCATCCCGAGGCTGGGAAGCGAGCAAAGTCGAATTATCAGAAGGCTGCTGCACAAACCCTGGGCGAACCGGACAAAGCATTCACGGAAGCGGAGGTCGTCTCCGAAGGTCTCTACGGCGTTTCCCTCATCACTCACTGCTGCATGGAGAGTCATGGGTCGATTTCCGAGTGGACCGACGACAACCACCTGTTCACCCACATCTCCACCCAGAATGTTTCTGGCATTCCCGGGCAAATGGCGGAGCCGCTGAAAATCCCTGCCACCAACATTCATGTCCACCAGGATCACATTGGTGGAGGTTTCGGCAGTAAGTTCTCCCCCGATCGCTGGGGGATTTTCACCGCGGAAATCTCAAAGAAGGCAGGCGGCAAACCCGTTCGTATCATGCTGGAGCGCGATGCGGAACTCAAAGTAGCCGGAGCCCGGCCTTCCGCCTATGCGCACGTGAGAGTGGGCGCAAAAAAAGATGGTACACTTCTCGCCTGGCAATCCGAATCCTGGGGCACCGGCGGCCCCGGCGGTGGTGGCATGCCGCCCATTCCTTATGTCTTTAGTGTTCCAAACCAGCGAAAAGAGCACACAGCTATCAGCAACAATATCGGTCCAGCGCGCGCTTGGCGTGCACCTAACCACCCCCAAGCCGCTGTTCTTACTATGAGCGCGCTGGATGACCTCGCGGCGAAGCTGAACCTGGACCCGCTCGACTTTTTCGCCAAGAATCTCGATCTCACTAAGCCGCGCCAGGATATTTATGGCGAAGAACTTACCATCGCCGCGGACCTGATGGGATGGAAACAGAAGTGGCATCCTCGACGCCAAAGTAGTTCGGGTGAGATTGTGCGTGGGGTCGGGATTTCCCTTCATACCTGGGGCGGCCGCGGCCATGGCAGCGACTGCGATCTCACGATTCAACCTGACGGATCCGTCGATCTCAAGCTGGGTTCCCAGGATCTGGGCACCGGAACTCGTACCTGCATCCTCATCGTCGCTGCTGATACGTTGGGGATCCCGATGGATGCAATCCATCTTCAGATTGGCGACACGAACTATCCCCCTTCGGGTGGTTCGGGCGGCTCAACCACGATTGGTGGCGTCAGTTCTTCCACGCGTCGAGCTGCCGTGGATGCGCGCGAAGCGCTCTTTGCGAAAGTTGCGCCCGCACTAAACGCACAACCCGACGAGTTGGAATGTGTGAACGGCGCGGTGCGGGTCCGGGGTGATTCCACCCGATCCCTGGGCTGGAAAGAGGCTTGTTCCAAGCTCGGAGCGATGCCGCTCACGATACGTGGCAAGAATCCCGACAAGACCAAACCACCCGATCTGACCAACAGCGGCGTCGGCGGGGTGCAGATGGCCGAGGTGGAAGTCGATACCGACACTGGCATTGTCAAGGTCAAGAAAATGGTTGCAGTTCAGGATTGTGGACTCGTGATCGATCTCAAGCTTGCCGAGAGCCAGGTTTATGGCGCCTTGATCATGGGGATCAGCTACTCACTGTACGAAGAGAAAGTCATGGACCCGACCACCGGCCGCATGCTGAATGCCGATATGGAGTTCTACCGTCTGGCTGGGCTGAGTGACATTCCTGAGCTGGTGGTTCACATGATGACCGGCAAAGGGTACGACGAGCGCGGCGTGATCGGACTCGGCGAACCACCCGTGATCTCGCCCGGCGCAGCGATTTCCAACGCCGTCGCGAATGCCATTGGAGTGCGCGTGCCCTTCCTTCCACTCACTCCTGATCGTGTCCTGGCGGCGCTGGGACAGGAGGCAGGTGCCTGATGCAACCTTTCGAATATGTCAGTCCTAACAACAAAGCCCAAGCGGTCAGCTTACTGGATGCAACCTGGGGCAAGACCGAAATTCTCGCGGGCGGCACCGATTTGCTCGCGCTGATGAAAGGTGACGTCATCTCGCCCCGTCGCCTGGTTAACATAAAAGACATCCAGGATCTCAGAGGTGTCTCTTCCAACGCACATGGAATGCGTGTTGGTGCGCTCACTACTCTCGGCGATTTAGCTGACGATGCCAGCCTAAGAAAGAACTATCCCGCGCTGGCCGAGGCGCTCATCGAGGTTGCCAGCCCGCAGATTCGTAACCAGGCCACGCTGGGCGGTAATCTGTGCCAGCGTCCGCGCTGCTGGTATTTCCGCAACGGGTTCGGCCTATTGGCGAAGGACGAGACCGGCAAGGAATTGGTCGCTGCTGGCGAAAACCGCTATCACGCCATTCTCTCCAATGAAGGTCCCGCTAAGTTCGTCAGCCCTTCCACCATTGTCCCGATTCTCATTGCCTATGGCGCGAGAATCCGGCTCGAGGGTCCGAAGGGAAAGCGTGAACTGCCTCTGGAAAAGTTCTTCGTAGTTCCCAAAACCGAAGACGACCGCGAACATGACCTGCGCCCGAATGAGATCATTACAGAAGTACTGCTGCCTCCCACGCCGGACGTCCGGGCTGCACACTATGAAATCCGCCAGAAGGAGGCCTTCGACTGGCCGCTAGCAGTGGCCGCTGTTTCGCTAAGAATGAGCGGATCAATCGTCCAGTCGGCTCGTGTTGTCATGGGATACGTTGCTCCGGTGCCTTGGCCGTCATCCGAAGCAGAGCAGGTCCTGACTGGACACCCGGTCAACGACAACATAGCCCAGAAAGCCGCTCTGGCCGCCCTAAACGGCGCGAAGCCGCTCAGCCACAATGCCTACAAAGTGCAACTTGCGCGGGTCGCGGTGAAACGAGCAATTTTGAAAGCCGCGTCCGGAGGTGCCGCATGATCCGCGAATCGGATCGTTTCAACATCCATCACCCGAATCTCTGCCCGGCGCTGCGCTGGAAGGGCCAGTTCATTACGGCTGAACCCGACCCTACCGTGCCGCGTTCCAATGATGGACTATTCTGGTGCCTTCACAGCCAGACATGTATCGGTCCTGACGGCGGACTGGCCGAGCCCGGCAACTGCAGTTCGAGGAACCGCCCGTGTCATGGAACGGGAAAATGTCGATAGTCTTCGATGGGATCGAGCAAGGGGCGATGCTGGCAGCTTTTCTTCTCCTCCGGTTCTGAAAGGAGATATGATACTCAGCAAGGGGTTCCGTATGCGCTATCAGCTGTCGATTGTTCTAGTCCTTGCAGTTGTCTCGCTCTCGCTGCCGGGTACCGCTCAGCAGATTCAGGGGGACTACCTGGAAACCCGCAGCGCCGACGTTTACACAGGTCAATGTTTTGCCAATGGCGAGGTGAACCTCGTGGGGAATGAGGCCATCCTGGCATGGCACGTCCGCAGCGGGAGCTGGAACGGTGTTGCGCTGCAAGGGCTGAGCGTGACAGCGGTAGTTCGCGCGAAGGGTACGCTGGGTGATCCGTATGAGAATCCCTATCCGGCCAAAGCAGTGTTGCTGGTGGATGACCAAGCCAGCCCGCAGCAGCGGGTGGCGCTGGTGAGCTTTGCACAGCAGATGGGCGGTGAGCTGCTGAAAAATGTCCAGCAGGTGATCCCTGTACAGACTGAATTCGTGGTGAATCTCGAACAGCACGGGGCTGCGATGCTTCGCGCTGGCCAGTTTGCTACCGTTCAAACGCGCTCCATCGGCGATAAGGATCATCTCTGCGGCAACGAAGAGACTTACTACCCGCCACTAACCCAGTTAGCCCATTCCATGCCGGCGGTCGCCCTCACCGACGCTTACAGGGGGCCAGGGTTGGGCGCCTCCTGGAATCTACACGGCAAGCGCAGCGCCTTCGTGGGCGTGTTTGCTCGCTAGGCCCTTGAAGCCGCTAGCAGAAGGTTCAAACAACCTCGTGAACAAGAGTGGAGCAATGAGGTGTGTTCGCAAGCGTGCGTCTTCGGCACGAAGGCGCAGGATTCCGGCCTTGGCATTTTCGACCGGTCTCGTGCTCGTGCTTTCGCTGGTCTGCACCGCGCAGAATGGAAAGGTGGAAAGCCTTGGGCCGCTGAACGACAACGATGTCTCTGAAGCCGTGCGGCACACACTCGATGCGAAGGGATTTCGCGCGTTTCTTGATGACGGGAAACCCTTTTGCGAGCTGTGGCTGCGCAAGAGTGTGGCTTCCCAGACGAAAAAGGATGTTCAGAGTGTGATCTACCCACAGCTTGCCGAATCCACGCTGCTGGGCGTGCTGCATTTCCTGCAAACCGCCACGGATTTCCGTGGACAGGCCATCCCAGTTGGTTTCTACACTCTTCGCTACGCCCTGCTGCCCAATGACGGCAATCATCTTGGGGTAGCTCCCAACCGGGATTTCTTGCTGCTTATTCCTGCAGCGTCCGATCCTGATCCCGATAGTGCGTTCAAGACCGAGGAACTCGTGGCGCTCAGTCAAAAGGCCACAAGAACCAAGCATCCCGGCCCCTTAAGCTTGGTTTCACCGGACAATAACGGAACGGCGCCGGCTGTCTCTAAAGACGATCAAGATCACTGGATTTTCTCCGCCAGCATCAAGCTCACTTCAGGAGAGGAGCTTCCCTTTGGTCTCTTAGTGAAGGGAACGACTCAACAGTAGACCGGGTTCCATAGCGGATGTAACGACTATATCTCCAAGCTGGTTACTTGGCGCCGAGCTGGTAGCACAGCTACTTGGGAGCTTACGGGAGTGTGCCCGAGTCCCGGGCAACCTTTCCATAATCCGCACGGGAATCTTCCCGTATTCCCGAGGCCGCTGCAAGGCCGGACAGCATTTCGCTGCCCGCGAGCGTAAGCGCGACGCCTCTCCGCGGTGGGTCCATTTAGCGAGGCATCCCCGCTGGTCTAGGTGAACGCCTCGGCCAGATAGCGGGACAAAACTGACGCAAGGTTTTCGTAGTGGGTCGCGATCATTCCCAGGTGGTCCCCGGGCACAGTCGAGACCTCGATTTTCTGGGCTAACGGTGCCCAGACCGCCGCCGCATCAGCAGGGAAGCCTGATGGGATTTCTGCCCTCACGAACTTTATTGCACCGCGATAAAACCGAGGTCGATAATGGGTCAGGGCCAAATATGCGCTGGCGCGCACGCGCTGCATCGCCGGAGTCAAGGATACGCCCGCCGGTGGCTGATAAGGCCCGCTTCCGCCGAGATTTCTGAAACGCAATCCTCGCCTTGCCTGACGCGCTGCGAGGCGAACACGCTGTCCCAACGAGAGATAACGCATGTGCGGATACGCGTCCAGCATGGCCAGCAACGCGACCTGCTCCCCATGGGTGGAAAGTTGTTGGGCCATCTCCAGCGCAACCAGACCGCCCAGCGAGTAACCGATCAGGGCGTAGGGACCGCAGGGCTGCACCTCCCTGATCGCATTGAGATGAAACTCTGCCATGTCTTCGACGCGCTCCAGCGGTTCGTCCAGCCCATCAATGCCCCTCGCTTGCATTCCGTATATCGGATGATCGGATTCGAGGTGCCTTAGCGGTTGGAAAAAATCAATGACGCTGCCGCCTAGACCATGCGCAATAAAAACTGGCGGTTTCGTTGAGCCCTCCTTCAGCGGCACGAGAGTCGGGAACCGCGGCGTTGTGGGCTGCTCCAGCAGGGCAGCTAGCGCCGAGATGGTCCGCGCCTGATAGATCGTGACAGGGGGCAACTCGCGGTCACAGACCTCCCCAATTTCGGTGAAGAGCTGAAGGGCTAATAGAGAATCGCCCCCGAGATCAAAAAAATCATCGTCCGCTTGGATGGGCGATAGTTGCAGCACACGCTGCCAAATCGAGGTCAATACCTCGATCATTGACGATGTGGCTTCAGGCTTCACAGCTGCACCTGACGGCGGGAGTCCCGTAGATCGATTACGCTCCACCTCGATGCCGACGCGGATGACCGCGAAAGATCTCCTGACCGCGTTTCGTCGATAGTCTTCATGATCGTAACTGAGCTTTTAGGTCGACCGCGGGAAGGGGGAACTGCGCGTGTCGAAACAGGGGGATGCCTCACAATTATACTCGTGCCCGCGACCGCTTGCAATAAGTCTATGTAAGCCAACATGTTATGGTCAGATAAGGGGGGCGTCGCTGATCGCCTGGGTTGTCCCCGCTGGCATGTTCTAGGCGCTACCTTGCACACGATCTGGTTTCAGGGGGTAATGAGTTCCGACCACCGATGGACTGCTCGCTTCCCAATCGGGAAAAGTCCGCCTATGCGTGCGTAGACCCAACCCGCAGGCACTGGTAACCAAACGAGATCATGCGTTGAAGTGACTGCCTGACGACAAGCACAAACCAGGCTGATCGTCCGATGGAATTCTGGGCGGCAGCCTTCCAGGTGGAGCGCAGCAAAGTCAGACGTTCCCGATTCGTAATTCGAATCCTCAAACCTTTCGAGGCGATAATGCTGTATGCCGTGCCCTCCAGAGAAACCGACCGAATATCCTTCTGAACGCACTGCATTAAAGACAGGGGAATGGCATGCTCAACGATTGCATTCGGAACGAACCAGGGAAGCTTTCCATCCTGGATCAGATGGGCCAACAGAAGAGTGTCCTCCGCTCTGAGCGCAGCGGGATCAAACATCCCGGTCTCGATGTCCACTCTCTCTCGTCGAATGGCGAATCCAGCGGTGTTCAGGTAACGAATGCAGCCGTCTGGCTGCAGCATATAGTCTTGAAATGTTGAGAGCCGCAAGTGTTCCGCCCTGCCGACCAGGCTGGAGCGGTTCCCGACGAGCCGGAGTTGAAAGCAATCGTGCTGGGGCGAATCCGCAATCACCGAGCTCAGCGCTGCCAGACAGTCTGTGTTGAGCCTGCAGTCAGCATCCACGAATAAGAGCACGGTGCCTTTGGCCAACTGAATCCCGCGGTTGCGAGCGGCGGGAATCCCCATATGAGACTGGTGGATTACGGTGAAAGGATAACCGTGTGCTGCCTGAATAGACTCATGAGCGGTTTTCGTGCTGCCGTCGTCCACGATGATTACTTCGAAACTGGGCGGGTCCGTTTGCCGCGCCAACGATTGCAGACATTGCTCCAACGGTAGCCAATCGTTGTAGACGGGGATAACAATGCTGATTAAAGGCGTTGCGCGAGAGCCTGGATCGAGCTGAATCATAGGTAATGAGGGTTGTGGCTCAGACGCGTGCATCTAATAAAGTAGGATTTCACACTCAATCCCAAAATCAAAGTTCGCCTGTAGGTACTTTGGTTATCAGAGCCTTAGGGGCGTGGTGACCGCGATTGAGGAGCGAGCGTCTGGCAAAGAGTGATTTTGGACACCTGCCTGGGTGATGGAGATCACATCCAAGTCCTGACCCGCGCGGGTATCGTTACACTGACATCGCAGCGTCCGCACCCCCGTCGGCCGCGCAATTCTCCCAACTCCCCCCTAGCGAGAACCTGGAAGCTGAACCAAGGCGTGTCTGAGGTTAACCCATTGATTTCGGCAGACTTGGAAATATCGTCCCCCGGAGCAGTTCTAAGCGTCGTTGAGTTGGACTTTTGCAAGGATCCGCGGTGGGAGAGCTTTGTCTCTTCGCATCCGGATGCTTTGATTTATCACCACTCGGGCTGGTTGTCGGCACTCGAGAGCGAATACCGTCAAAAATGTGTAAGCCTAGCCTGTGTGGATGCGCAGGGTCGGGTCTGCGCGGTTCTCCCCCTTTTCTACACTAAAGGGTTGCCGCTTAATCTCGGCACGGTATCCACCGGGCGACGACTTTCCTCCCTTCCTCGAACTCCAATGGCGGGGCCTCTGGCTACAAGTCGGGAGGCGGCTACCGCGATTGTCCAGCGTGCGGTTGAATTGGCTCGCTCTCAGCCCGGCGTGCAACTGGAGATCAAGAGCAAGATTGCGGATCTGGATCTGTCCGTGGACGGCCTCACCTGCAAGCCATGGAGGCCCACCTACGTGGCCGAGCTCCCGCCTCGGGTAGAAGGCTCAGCGTGGGAAGACTTCTGGGAGCATCTGCGCGTTCCTCGATCCTGCGTGTCATGCCAGGATTGCCGCCAGCTGCGTTTTGGGAATGCGCGCCGTCAGCATCGGGTGAACTGGTCTGTCAACAAAGCGATCAAGCTCGGGCTGGAGGTTCGAGATGCACAGTCTGAGGCAGAGCTAGCGGCGTGGTATCGGCTCTACCTCCTAACGATGCGCCACAATGCTGTGCCTCCGAGGTCGTTTCGTTTGTTTCAGAGTTTGTGGTCCTCGCTGCGACCAGCCGGTCAGATGCGATTGCTCGTTGCCGAGCAGAACAAAGATGGCCAAAAGAGACTGGTGGCCGGTTCCGTTCTGCTGCAATTCGGCCAGACGGTCTTCTATGCCTTCACAGGCTGTGCGCCGGAGGATTTTTGCCTTCATCCTCATGACATTCTTCAGATCGAGGCCATCCGTCGTGCCTGCAGAAGTGGGTTTCGCTGGTATGACTTCGGAGAGGTCACGGAAGATCACGAGGCCCTGGCGCAGTTCAAAACCAAGTGGGGTGGAGATCCTAAGCAACTTTATCGCTACTACTATCCAGCCCCCGTAGAGCGCGCATCGGCCGAAGGTGGAAAACTCGCCCATTCCGCGCGCAAAATCTGGCGACGCCTTCCATCGAAGGTAACGGCAGTTCTCGGCGATTGGATTTATCGCCGCATGTAACGTTCGGATTCCCGGCCCTCGGAGGTTTGTAGCTATGCGAAATGACGTAAAGGAAAAAACGCCCGTTCGGCTGGCCTATATCGGATGCTGGTACAAGAATGACATGTACTCGCACAACTGCAGCAATCTGGTTGACTCCCTTCGCACCGCAGGAATGGAAGTCGATGTGGTTACGTCAAACTGCAGGTGTTTTTCATCGGCGCAGAGATTTGCGATTGCGAAAGACGAACTGATTAACACTAACTGCTCACCGGTCGCGATTCCGCACGCACCCAGAGAGCCCGGCAAGAAGCACGGCATGCTGAAATACCTGGCGGTAAAGGTGCTGCGGCTCGATCTCATTCTGGCGACGGCCCGGGGGTTTCTGTATTACAAGCGAGCGCGCCATGCGGATGTGATCCACTTCGACCAGGTGCTCGAGGCTTTCGGTTGTATACCGCTCTTCATTGTGGCGGATCTTGCCAGCCGATTCGGCAAGCGCGTGGTCGTTACTGTACATGAGATCGATCCCATTCAGAAAAAACACAAGTGGCTCAATCGCATGTACAACAAATGCGCCGAAGTGTTGGTGTTTAGCGAGAACATGAAGCAGCAAGTCGTAGCTCTTGGGGCAGCGGCAGAGAAAATAAAAATCATTCGATATGGAACTGTGATCCCCCCCCTCGTGGCAGCCGCTCGTACGCAATACCTCTATTTCGGGGGTCACTTTATTATGCGAGGCAAGGGGTATCCGGAACTCCTGGATGCCTTGGCCCTCCTGAAAGCAAAGGGCCTGAAAATTCCGCTCGTGATTTATGTCGGATACGGATGCAATGGGCTGGAGGAGGCGAAAGAACTGGCCATTCGGAAGAACGTGGCGGAGATGATCCAATGGCAGGACTTCTATACCGGTGATGACCTCGCTAAGGTGTATCAGAGGAGCAAGGCCTGCATCATCCCGTTCACCGGTGGCTCGGCGCGGCATCCGTTAACCTGCGCTATGGTGAACGCGACTCCGGTGATCGCGACGCGGGCGGTCGATATTCCCGAGTATCTCGGAGACCTCGGGATATATGTTGATGGAAGTGCGGCCTCGATTTCCGATGCAATCTCTGAGATCGAGAGTGGGCGCAGAAACTTGAGTGCGTTAGGAGAAAGCCTTCGAGTCAAGGCGTTGGCTGAACTTGACTATGACAAAATCGGCGCAGAGCTCAGCCGAGAATACTCACGGATTGGCGGCAAAGATCAATTGCTCCAGATACAGCCGAAAGCAGTCGCCTGATAGACGTCGAACGTGGCCTGAACAGCGGCTGGACTCAACATGGCAAGACTGCGCGTGCGGGCTGCACCTGTTCCCGAATCACAAGCGGGTTCCCAACCTGGACGTCAGTCCTGGGCAGCGTGGCACTCCGCCCGCTTGAAGGACAAAAACACTCCCGGAAGGACAAACTCGGTGTACAATCCCGGACGGCTGGCTGACTGCACCATTTTCAGGGCTTCTTTCCAGGAAACTAGGGGGTACTTACTATGGACCACGTCGCTCGACTGCAGTTGGTTGGAAGAGTCACCTACTACCTTGGTTGGATCGCGCTGTTATGTGGCGGACTTGTGCACATCAACATTGCCAAATCTCTGTTTATGGCGATCGACCTTTCGCAGCGGAATCTGTTCGAAGTCAGCGTTATATCGTTCGTGATCTGCATCGCGTCGGCACTTCGGGCCCTTCCAGCGGCAAACGAGATGCCTGCCGCCGCGAAGAGGTCTACGGCCGTATAGGGAGTCTGGGGCCGCGACCACGCAGTGCGAATTCCCAGCTCCCGCACCACGTTGCTTCAGCGGCCGCCTTCGCCTAGCTTCGCGAGGTGCAGAGGTTTGTTCTTTGGTTCAGAGTGCGGGAGGTGAACGCTGGAGGGACCTCGATCCCCGCGTCGGTTGCAGCCCCAGCAGGCTGCCGGACTGTGCGTGAAATCTTGATGTGCGGGAGCAATTAAGTGAATCCCCGAAGCGTCTGGTGGCGAGGCGTTATCGCGTGTTCGGTGATTGCCTGCGCGACGACTCTTCTCCTGCTCCTGCTGAATGTAGGTGGATGGCGGGCGCGTCTTCGGGCGCGGTTCACCCGGGTTGAGAACTGGCCTACCGTCGTTCCCCCGCCGCCAAACTTCCGGCCAAAGGTACCGCTGGGGTTCAAAGTCAACGTTTTGGCTACAGGCTTCGCCGGACCTCGTTGGCTGGCGGTTGCGGGCAACGGCGACGTCTTTGTGGCGGACTCCGCTGCTGGAGAAGTGGTCGTGCTGCACGGGTTGTCGGCTCGTGGCGAAGCCGAGTCTCGGGCGGTGTTCGCCGATCACTTGAACCTTCCGTTCGGAATCGCCTTCCATGAGGACTATGTCTACGTTGCCGATACCAACGAAGTCTTGCGCTTTCGTTATGATCCACGGACCTCAAAACGGGTTGGCAATGCGGAGCACATTCTTGATCTTCCCGGTCTGGGCTATCACCAACACTGGACACGGTCGCTTGCGTTTAGTCGCGACGGGCAGGGGCTTTTCGTTTCTGTAGGATCTTCATCGAATGTCTCGATCGAGGCGGATCCTCGGCGGGCCGCGATTCTGCTTATTGATCCCGATGGCAAGAACATGCGCATCTACGCGAGCGGACTGCGGAATGCCGTAGGAATTGCCTGCAACCCGGATTCGGGCAGTCTGTGGGCCGCAGTGAACGAGCGCGATGACATTGGAGATGACATCCCATCCGACTATTTCACCCACGTTGTGCAGGGCGGGTTCTACGGCTGGCCCTATGCCTATAACGGTGGGCATCCGGATGATCGCGTGTCGCCCAGGCCGGATCTGGTGGCCAAGACGATTGCTCCGGATGCCTTACTGGGCGCTCACGTCGCCCCGCTGCAATTTGCTTTTTACCACAAGGAGAAATTCCCCTCCGCGTACTGGCACGGTGCGTTCATCGCTGAGCATGGCTCTTGGAACAAGCGTATCCGAAGCGGATACCAAGTCGTCTTTGTTCCATTTCATGACGGACATCCGGCGGGAGAAGCGACACCTTTCTTTTCCGGTTTTGTCCCCGAACCAGCAGGCAAAGCAGTGTATGGACGCATGGTGGGTGTGGCCGTGGCGGCCGATGGTGCGCTCCTGATTTCCGATGACGCAGGAAAGCTCATTTGGCGAGTGTCCTACGAGCCGGGGCAGTAAATCGACCGACACTGTTTTCTTCGTGTGCGTCGGCACCCAAGAAGGAAACACACCCGAGCTTTGCCGCCAGCCCGGGCAGGAATCCACTGCTTTGACCTTTCCTCCTCGATGGCCTCAATCCACAGTTGGAGAGTAAGGTCTTCGCGCTCCGGATTGCCCAACGTCCAGATCTCCCGTCGGCCGTGAGAACCCGTAAGAAAAAAGTGCGAGACCGTGAGCCAAAACGCCCTGTTTTTCCGATTCTACAAGTGAGGGTGAATCAAAGGATGAAGCGACGACTCTGTTCGAGCCCTGTGAGGGACTTGACTCCTCCTTTGCGCTTCTTCTCAGTAGCAAGGGAACAAACACATTGGTTGAACGAAATCGGAAAAGCGGATTCCTAATTCACTGTGGAGGTCGGTCATGCGCGCCCGAAACGTAGTCAGTTTGATGTTGCTATTCGCTATGTCGCCGAATCGCGAAGCCCACCGACAACAGAGAAATTCCAACTTCCCGGCGGTTTCAGCCTTGGGGAATCGCCTGCTCCTGCACGGCATCCGACGCAGTCGTGTTGCGGCGGTGGTGCTGCTGCTGGCGTTGCTATTCGTGTCGATGCCGCTGGTCGCGCAGATCTACCAGACGATCAACTATCCCGGGGGAGCGTTCACCTCGGCGAATGGGATCAACGCATTCGGACAGATTGTCGGCTACTGGGAGGATAGCAATTCCAATATCCACGGATTCTTGTACAGCGGCGGCAACTTCTCATCGTTTGACTATCCCGGCGCCGCTCAGACGTATGCCTACGGCATTGACAACGCGGGCGACATTGTCGGTGCGTATACCCTTAGCCCAAGCGGCGGCGGGATGTTTCTCTACAACGGAGGTGCGTTCACGCCGCTGAGCTATCCGACTGCTTTCGATATCAACGATGTGAATTCCATCGTCGTGGGCACCGGCTACATTACGATTGGTGGCTCGTTCACCCCGATCACGTTCCCCTCATCTTTGAGCGGAAGCACCGTCTCCCACGGAATCAACAACGCCGACTCGGTCGTCGGCGTCTACCTTGATTCCACCAGCAGAGAGCATGGCTTTCTTTATTCGGGGGGCAATTACTCCACCCTCGACTACCCGGGTCAATTCGCAACCGCACCCTACGGAATCAACAACTACAACCAGGTCGTTGGCGAGTACGATTCATCGGCTGGGACGGACCATGCTTTTACTAGGAACGCAAACGGCAATTACATATCCTTCGATTATCCGGGTACGGGTGTCATCGAAACCCGCGCCAATCACGTGAACGACTTTGGGGTGATCGTGGGTACGTATACGGTCCAGTCGGGAAACAGCTTTATCCAGAACGGATTTGTTGTTGTGCCCGAGGCGTTGAACCCCGTGCCGTTCATCAATCAACCTCTCGATCCGCAGACGGTGGGCGTGGGTACTGCAGGTTTCTTCCTGATCATCAACGGTACTGGATTTGTTTCAGGGTCGGTCGTGAATTGGAACGGGAGCCCTCGGACTACTGTTTTCGTAAATAACCGGCAGCTGATTGGGGAGCTCGATGCGGGTGACACGGCCAAGGCCAGCACTGCTTCGATCACCGTGGTAAATCCGGGACCTGGGGGTGGAACTTCGAATGTGCAGTTCTTCCAAAGCACTTCGCCAGTGCAGAATGTGACGGTCAGCCAGAGTGGGGTGACGGCTGGGTCTTCGCCGCAGAGAAACGTTGCGGCGGATTTCAATCATGACGGCATCATGGATCTGGCGGCTGTCGATGGGCCGAACAATCAGGTCGTGGTGCTGCTTGGCAAGGGCGATGGTACGTTCCAGGCTCCTACTACTTACCCCATCGGAAGCGACGCCAACCCTTCCGATCTGGTGGTGGGTGATTTCAACAACGATGGCAAGCTTGATCTGGCGGTTTCCAACTACAACGCCAATTCCGTTTCCATTCTGCTCGGGAACGGCGATGGTACCTTCACGCTAAAGGGCAGCTACTCCACCGGCACCGGCCCATGGACCCTCGCCGTAGGCGACTACAACGGCGACGGCCGGCTTGACGTCGCAACCGTGAACAACACCGGGAACTCGGTTTCGATTCTGCTCGGCAACGGCGACGGAACGCTTCAGGCGCGCGCGGACCTGCCCGCCGATACCGATCCGCGGCCCATCGCAGTCGGCGACTTCAACGGCGATGGCGTACTCGACCTCGCCGTCGGCAACTTCGGCAACTTCGGCGGCAACACTGTGTCAGTATTCCTCGGCAATGGTGACGGCACTTTCAAGTCAAAAGTCGATTACGCCGCCAACGGCGCTCCTTTGTCGGTCGTCGCGGCCGATCTCAACGGCGACGGTAAGCTGGACCTGGCGGTCGCCGACAGCTGCGGCGATTCATCGCCGTGCGGCCGGCCGGGCCTGGTGTCGGTTCTGCTGGGCAACGGCGATGGCACGTTTCAGACTCACGTAGATTATCCGGCGGGTTTCTTTCCCTACACGATCATTGCCGGCGACTTCAATGGCGACGGCACGATCGACCTTGCCGTGACGGATTTTGATTCCGACATGGTGACCATCCTGTTCGGAGGTGGCAGCGGCACCTTCCCCACCACGGCCCAGATTCCAGTGAGCGGACGCGGGGTCGGGTTGTTGGCCGCTGATTTCAACGGGGACGGCAGGCTCGATTTCGCCGTTGGGACGGGCTCCTCGATTCTGGTTTTGTTGCAGAACGAGGCGCCCCTGCCCACCGTTGCAAGCCTTACGCTGAGCCCGACTGCGGTCCTTGGAGGAACCAGTGCGACCGGCACGGTGACTCTGACCGGGCCGGCGCCGACCGGCGGTGCGATCGTTGCTCTTTCGAGCAGCAATACGGCGGTGGCGGCGGTTCCCGGCAGCGTGACGGTTGCGGCCTCGGCCACGTCGGCAACCTTCACCGTGACTTCTCAGCCGGTGGCCACGACGACGTCGGCGAACATCACCGCGGCTTATGACGGCAGCAGCCAGACGGCAGCACTGACGGTGCAGGCGGCCGTTGCGACCGTGGTAACCGTTAATCCCAGCGTTGTGCTGGGGGGCAGCAACACGAACGGCATGGTCACGCTCAGCGGGCCTGCGCCTTCGGGAGCAACGATCACGCTGTCGAGCAGCAACCCTGCGGTGGCTTCGCTTCCGGCCAGCGTCACTCCGTCGGGCACGACGGCCACTTTCGTTGTGTCCACGCAGGCCTTAGGCAGCAGAACCACGGTTACGATCTCGGCGACTTATGGAGGTAGCACGGTATCCACCACCTTGACGATTCAGCCGGCTGTGTTGCTTTCGTTGACGCTGAGTCCGACCAGCCTTTCCGGCGGCGCCAACTCCGTTGCCACCGCGACGCTGAGCGGGCCCGCTCCTGCGGGAGGCACGCTCGTCACACTAACCAGCAACAATCCGCCGGTGGCTGCCGTTTCGGGCAACATCACCGTGGCGGCTGGCTCAACGACGGGTACTGCTACCATTACGACGCAGGTTGTCACGGCGAACACTGCGGTGAAGATCTCGGCGACGTTAAACGGCGTCACCCTAACGCCGACTCTCACCGTTAAGGCGCCGGTTTTAGCCTCGCTGACCCTCGCACCGGCCAGTGTCACGGGCGGCGGCACATCGACGGCTACGATAGCGCTCACTGGACAAGCGCCAGCAGCGGGAGCGGTGATCACCCTCTCCAGCGGCAATTCCGCAATCGCGAGTCTCCCAGGCACCGTAACCGTACCGGGTGGGGCGACGACCGCGAGCGTGACCGTCCACACTCAACCCGTTGCGACCACGACTCAAGTGAACATCTCGGCGACGTACCGCACTCTGATCAAAACAGCCAGGCTTACGGTCAAAGCGCCCGTTCTAGCGTCGCTCACTCTGAGTCCCAGCGCCGTACCGGGAGGCGGACCTTCGACGGCGAAGCTAACCCTGACTGGACCGGCGGCGGTGGGTGTGATGGTCACACTGGCCAGTTCGAACAGCAACGTGGCTACGGTTCCGGCAAGCGTAACCGTGCCTGCGGGTTCGACCTCCGCGACGGCTACTGTGACCACCCGAACCGTAACCTCCGTCACCAAAGTCAGGATCACTGCAAAGGCCGGCGGGGTGACGAAGGCTGCAATCCTGACTGTTAAGTGAGCATTCACAGGGATCTGGGCCAGCTTTCGGGCTGGCCCAGTTTTTTGCAGGGTCCCCGAAACTGCGCAACTCCTTCCAGGCATCTTCCGCACTAACACACTGGCATTGCGATTTGATCGAGGAACCTAGAAGTTGAACGCATAACAATCTGTTGGTGGAAGTTGCAACGCGTATGGCGTTATGAAAACTAGGTAAACTAGAACTCGTTGCATTCTATTCGCGTGATTCGGAGTAGCGACGAGGAGGCGGAAGAATCACGGATCCGCTGACGGCGATCGAGAATGTCTGCTCTGCGGATTTGCCGTCAAGACCCTCAGCCGTGAACCGCACCGTGTAATTTCCGGCTGTAGTGTAGGCATGAGTGAGGATTGCGCCGTCGGCGACGATTCCATCGCCGAAGTCCCAATGATAGGCGAGTGCGGGAGCTCCGTCTTTAGACACTGTGCTGGAGAACACAATCTCTTCCCCAATTTTCGCCTGAGTCGGGACTTGGAAGGCAATCGAAGGCGCGGCCATCGGGATCGAGGTATCAATAATCTTAATCAGCTTGACGGAGTGTGCGGGTTGATCGTCCAGGCGGAGCGTTTCGCGGTCCATCGCCAACAGTTGATCTTGCGCCAGCGAATCAAATGATTTGTACAAATGCCCAGTCGGAAGCTTTAGGTCGGCAAAGGTGAAAGTGTGGGAACTCGGCCGCTCCGTCCAGTTAAAAACCGCCAGCATGGACTGGTGCTGATCTTCGCGCAGCCAAAAGACGCTCGGTTGCTCATCCTTATCTGCGTAGGTCATGAGATCCAGAGGCACGGCAGCCTGCCCTAGTTTTACCATGGCCAACAAATCAGGGTTCTTGACCAACGCCACGCGTTCCGGATCGCTCCCCAGAGTTGGGAGGTCGTCGCCAATTTCGAACATCCCTCCAGAAACCGCTGCCAGCGCTATCGACACCTGGGCCTCATTCAATGTAACCGGAGCTTGAATCGTCCGCTCTTCCAGGAGTTGCCGGGAAACCGTGAACGCGTCCGGGTCCGTGATGAAAAAGTTGCGATGCATGTAATAACGCGCCGCGATGCCCGGCGCCGCTTCATTGCTGCGGAGAAACGCATGACCCGTATCCTGGGATATACGGCCCTCATCCACCAAACCAACAGGGTTCAACATCGGACTCCCATCTTTGTCGAGAAGCACGTCTTCGCCGACTGTCTTGCGGATAATCTCGAGCCCGATGCGCTGCGCTTCAAGTGCGGTTGTGTTCGGGCGATGGTAATAACCCTCGATTGCCGTATTGTCCATGAAGTCGAGCTTAATGTAACTCGCACCCCATTCCCGGACCAGCGTGCGATAGGTCTGTCGAAGATATTCCTGGGCATCCGGATGAGTGACGTCCAAGACGAATAGGCGTTCGCCCTTCACCTCTTCGGCGTCTCCGATTGAAATCGGATCGCCATTTGCATTGTGCACCAGCCAATCTTTATGGTGCTCGTAGATCCAGGTCCGCTCGCCCACCTCAAAGGGAGCCGTCCAAACGCCTACCTTCAATCCCAATCGGCAAATGCGGTGAGTCAGATCCAACATGCCAGCAGGGAATTGAGAGGCATTGGGCGTGGCGTATTCACCGCGAGAGTACCCGTAACCCAGGTCGAAATGAAAATAGTCGTAGCCGAGGGCCTTCAGGTGCTCGGCCAGCCATTGAGCGTTCGTCAGCGCGCTACCTTGGGTAATCTTTGTATAAAAGGCCGTCCAACTCCACCATCCGAGCATATTGTCTGCGCTGACACGGCCGTGATGCAGTTCTCGAATCACGCTGCCATAGTTATCGAGTTGTGAGTGGTAGTCTCTTCCGGCGGCAAACATCACGCGCTCTGAAGTCATTGACTCGCCTGCGGAAAGTGGAACGCTTAATTCGATCAGGTTTTCCGCTGGCCCCTCTCGCAGGCCGGACTCAGGATCGGTGGCCTGTATTTCAGTAGTTCCGGTTGACTCGACCGTGTATGAAGCGACGCCCGGACCGTCCGA
>Ga0209415_10006381_pt1 | contig 20984 bp, 12 predicted proteins | sample PeaSoiSIISIP2007_FD_187696 | JGI IMG/M metagenome (GOLD analysis project Ga0209415, IMG submission 187696) | Peat soil microbial communities from Weissenstadt, Germany - SII-SIP-2007 (SPAdes) (version 2) | ecosystem: Environmental > Terrestrial > Soil > Wetlands > Peat | place: Germany...
CGCCGAACGGCTCGCCGAACACGCGCGTGGCGTAGTCGGCCAATTCCCGTGCCATATCCGGACCGCCATCGCCCAGCGTGGCGGATGTCCCCACGCACACCAGTTGCCCCCGCGGAGCCTTCACCCGCTCCTTCACCCGCCGGATGAGACAGGCCAGGTCTGCGCCCTGCGCACCGTCGAAGGTGTGCATCTCGTCCACCACCAGGTATCGCAGGGTTTCCGGGCTGTTGTCCCTCCACAGCGGAAGGTCGGCCGAGCGTACCAGAAGGTAGTCGAGCATCTTATAGTTGGTGAGTAGGATATCCGGCGGCGCTTTCCGCATGGAGTCGCGGTCCGTGATCGCCTGGTTCTCGGTCATCACGGGGACGGCTTCCAATTCCTCCCCGCCCAGGTACAGCCCGGCGGTGACATAGCTGCGTAGCCTGGGATTACCGTAGATCGCCTGGGCGAAGCGCTTGGCCTGGTCCGTGGCCAGGGCGTTCATGGGGTAGATGACGATCGCCTTGATGCCCTTTCGCCCGCGGTTCCGGTAGCAGTGGTCCAGGATGGGATACAGAAAGCACTCCGTTTTGCCCGACCCTGTGCCGGTGGCCACCAGCGAGTTCAGCCCGGCTCGCGCATCCAGCCGCTCGAAGGTCCGTTGTTGGTGACGATACGGCTGGAAACCAGCGGGCATGACCTCCGGGAAAAACTGTCCTGTGCCCGTCGCTGGCAGGAACGGCAACTTGATGGAGAGGAACGGACCCCGGAACACCGCGTCTTTCTTTGCCAGCAGCCTTTCCAGGCAGCCTTCGAAAAACGGATTGGTGATGGGGAAGGTGGTGAGGAGGAAGTCTTTGACCCCTCGCTGCACCTGCTCGGCGAGGACGGATGGGATCATGCCTCGGCCCCTTTCGCCACACGTCGCGTCTCAAATTCGGCCCAGGCCGTTCTGTAATCCTCCTCGCGGTCGCAGCGGTCGAACGGGGCTTCGTAGGTGATGACGCGTTTCCGCGGCCCACCGGGCAACGTGTCGTCCTCGATCTCGCGGGAGACCGTGCCGGACCTCATCTCCCGGAGATTCTCCCACTCCTTTCGCGTGAAACCGACACCAGGAAGAGCCCTGCTGCTGGTGAATACGATTCGCCCAGTTTGGTCGAACCACGTGTCAGCCTCATTCTGACGCAACGTGGGGAACTGGATGCGGTAGACATTGCACAAGTCGTCCGCTGTCAGCCTGAGCTCCATCGCAACGAGGACGTCGATTTCCACCAGGGCCTGCCGTCGTTGATAGTCGGTACGCAACGCTGTGGACCGGGACCAATCTGGTTGGAGGAGCCTGAAATGATCGCCGATGAGGCGAGAATCAACTTTGGCCCATCGTTCGTTACGGTAATTCTCGTCCCAGCACTCTCGCCACAGCGCAGCATAGTACTGAGTAAGGCAGTTCAATAGAAGTATGCGTGCACGTATTGAAACGGACCGGCGCACCCATGGGCAGCGCTGTAGCACGTCGCCTGTACAGTTCGACTTACGTGTCGTCTTGACGAGAAAGTCAACTGGAAGCGACGCCAAAGTTCCCGCAGCATCAACGCAATCGCCAGCGTTCAAGAACGCTAGGGAGAAGCAGCCGTGTATATGGCCGACCTCGGGCGGGATTATGGACGTCATTAGAGTGCGTTCACCAACCTCATCGAGCATCTTCCTGCTGATGAGCCGATAATAGTCGGTGACCCTTGCACTTTCACGCCATGGCACGGTTGTGGTTCTCTCACGGTACGTTTGAAGATCACAGGCAGAATTGTAGTTTGTACGAGGTAGATAATCGTCGGGCAACTGCGCGAGATCAATTGGATCGTAGTCGGAGTTCTGCTTGCATGCTCTGCGCGGCGTCTTGAAATATGGGTTGGCGAGGCCGATTTGGGCACCGGTCAGTATCAAGTCGCGTGGGCTTTCTGGAAACCGGGTGTTGCGCTGAATAGTGCCAGATTTCGTTGAATTGGTCTCATGCCACATTTCTGAGGACTTGTAATGACCCCGAATGTCGGCAAGACGGCTAGAATAAGCCACAAACTTCGGCAGGATACTCACGAGCTCGTGTGCATGCAATGAGGGCAAGCGGGCTGCCAGCGCGAGAGACCCAGGTGAGTCGTATAGGCTTGCGAATAGGGACAGAGTGGTTTCATCCACGGCCAAAATACGGTGCTTGTGCCCAGCGGTGTTCCATTCATTGTTTGCGTCCTTGATGCCGCTGACAGTTCCCTGCCCGTCATGGTCATAGCACCGGTCAATCGTTGGGAGGTCGAAAAGGTTGGCGATGTGATCGAAGCATGGTGATCCGGGCGTTCCGCAGATGTTGACACTAAAGAGCGTCTCGTGGTGCACGTCGGGAAATAGGCCGGTCTCATTCTGAAACTGGAAATGGTATCGCAGTCGGCGGTACAGGGTGGAACGTAAGGCTCCGCCCCTCGGGTCTTCGTACACACCCTCCGGATGAAGGAAACCCTGGACACCCTGACGGCTTGCCGCTGCCCAAGCCCGTTCGATGAAGCACTTGTATGTGTTCGCTTGGCCGCCTACCAACAACGGATAATTCTGGCGAGAATTGACGAAGGACTGGGTCCCCGCGAATTCCTCGTACTCAGCGAGATAGATCGCCCGCAGAGGACCGAACTTCTTGATTGCCTCGCCCCGAAGGCTGTCGAACTGGGGGGCGGAGTAGTCACTCAACACATAGCGCGGATCGAAGGTCTCCCATCAGGCCACCCTCGTTCCATTCCACTTTGATCCACGGCGGGTTCCCCAAGACCAGATCAAACCCGCTCCGGTTCTTGAACACATCCGCGAATTCCAGCTCCCAATGCAAGAAGCGACGCCGTTCGGCCACCTCCCGCACCAGCCTTAACCGGTCGCTCGGCTTAACCAGTCCCTCCAGGTCCACCAGCCCGTGATCGTCCAGAATCTCAAGTTGCTCCTGGTGCGGCGTTCCGTCGTCGAAGAGCACGCCCTGGTCCGGCCGCATCAATTCCGCCCCCTGAACGGTCCCTTCCAGGATTGTGGATAGCTCTACCAGAAACTGATCGCGCGTGGGCAAGAGGTCCGCTCTCTCGATTGGCCAGAACCAGAGGGCACACCAATAGTCCATGGCCAGCTTCAGACGCTCGTAGGGGCTGGACCACGGGCGTGGATGGAGAATGCCGCGCCAGATGCCGTTGCGCTGCTCGGTGGTGGACCCTTCGCCGCGTGCGCGGAATAGCGGGTTCTCCTCCTGTCCGAAAATCGCAAACACCGGCGCGGTGCGAGCGCGGATGGCGCGCAGATCTTCTGTGTGCTTCTTCCAAAGCCTGTCGGCGGCGGCGGAGAGGCGTTCAAGCGCCTTCACATCCCCCGCATCGAACCGGGCTGTGAACTCGCGCCGCCACTGGCCGATGCGGCGCGTGGCATCGCCGGTCATTTGCTTCACGGCTCGGTCCGTGTAGTTGGCCATGCCTGAATCGGGCAACAGGAAGTGGTACACCACGCCATCCGGACGCTGCTCGCTTGGCTTCACCCGCTCGGGGACGGCTTCGAGCCACTCCCGCTCCCGCCCTGCAACTTGCTCGTGCGTAAAGAACTGGCGGCGGGCGCCGATCAGACTGTTGCCCACCGCAAGCTGCGCGCCGAACCAGGGAATCGTATGCCCCTCATGGATGGTGTTCAACCATAGCGAGATCTGCGCCAACTCCACCGCTACCGGATTAAGGTCGACGCCGAATACGCGGTTGTCGGCGAGCCAGGCCTTCACTTTCTGTTTCTCGCGTTCCAGGTCGCCGTGTAAGATGTCGCGGTGAGTCTCTTTTCGCTTCCGGTCCAGGTATGCATCGGCAAGCTGGTCCAGGGCTTCGTTGAGGAACGCGCCGCTACCTAAGGCCGGCTCGCAAACCGTGAGATCGAGAATCTGGTCCGCCGTCTTGCCCTCCAGCAGTTCCTTGAGCGCGTACTTTACCACGCATTGGGTGAGCACTTCTGGCGTGTAGTACGACGCGCTCTTCTGGCGGTTGCGGCCAGCCAGACGGTAGATGAACGTCCCCCGCGGATACCACTTGGGACGCCCCTGGTCGTCGTAGACAATCTCTTCGGTCTTGTATTGCGGCAGGTCGGCGGCGCGGACGAAATAAGCCTGTTGGAGCGGGTCGGCAGGCTCGCCGGCCTTCTTCACCTCATAGAGGCCGTCCTTCTCCTTCGCGAAGAACCCGGTATAGGAAAGCAGGCCCTCGTAGACCGCGCCAAGCTGGTTGATGCCGAGCTCGCGGTAACTGATGCGGCCCCGGCTGCGCCCGGATTCGGGCCGGCTAAGCGAAAGCAGCTCCAGGACCCGCAGGAGTATGGCATTGCGAAAAACCTTCTCGCCCCTGAGCAGCGGCGTTGAAGCCGGGTTGAACACGTCGCCCTGGAGCGGCTTCATGCGGAAGACGTGAATGTCGCTGGTCTGGGCCAGTACGTCGAGCTGCGTATCCTTTTCGTGTACGCCGTTCCACACCAACTCGAACAGCTTGGAGATGGAGTCGTGCAGGTAGTAGCCGTTGCGGCTCTCTTCCGTGGTGAGGTCGCCCTGCTCCACCACGTCGCGCAGCGATTCCAGGCTGTAGCCTTTGAGGTACTCGTCGCTCTTCATGGGCGCGTAGCCTAACTCCGGCCGCGCCTCCACGAAAAACAGGAACAGCAGGCGGTACAGGTAACGCAGGCACTGGTGCGTGAGGTCTTCGGCGTCGATCTCCTGCAAGATGCCCAGGTGAGCCTCGCGCACGTGCCAGACCACCTCGTTGCCGAGCAGCTCCACGGCTTCGCGCGCGCTGTATTTCAGATCCTTCGAGACCGCGAAGGCGTGCTTATGGGAGCTCTCGCCGAGCGTATCGAGCAGGCAGGCGCCTTCCGCGGGTGTGACGCTGTCGTGGTGCAGGAGCGCCGCCGCGGCTTTGCGCTCGCTCTCCTCTCGGCTGTTCAGGATGGCGGCGAGATCGAAGCGCAGCATCCGCTTCTGCGTCCACTTGTTGCGGTCCAAAAGCAGGACTTGGCCGGTGTTGAACAGCAGCACCCAGCGGGGCGGCTCGGCGGCGGCGAAGACGTACTTGGTGAGGACGGTTTCGAGATCCGCTGCAGGCAGCCGCGAGGAGTCCGGGGCCTCGCCGACCGTCTGCTCGGGCAGGAACGGCAGGGTGAGCGGGTCGGCGGGTTCGCCCGAAGGTTCGAGTGTTTCCAGAATCCACAGTTCCGGCTCGCCCGAACGGCGAGTGATCTCGCCGGCGAGCGGGATGTGGACGCCGCCTTCGAGCTCGCGGATCCGCGGGGCCAGCGTGTAGCCCAGCGCGGCAAAGAAGCGCGCGAACCATTCCTGTCGGCATTCCAGGCGCGCGGCATTGCCGCCCGTGCGGCTCAATTCCCGCGTCATCTGTTCGTAAGGGACGCGGAGCTTCTTGAGCGCTTCGTAGGGCGGCTCGGCGAGCGCGGCCCACCGGGAAAACAGGTCGCGCAGATCGCCTTCCAGTATGGAGTGAACGTAGTGCTCCGTGTAGAACTCGTTCTCGTTGGCGATGCCCGCGAGCGTCATCGTTCATCCCCCCGGAATACGGCGGCCACTCGGAGATAGGGCTGGTCCTCGGTGGTCATGGAATCGCGCACCCACTCTCCGTATTCGTGGAAGATGCGGTCTATGTGGCGAGCCTTCTCCTCCTTCTTGCGAAGGCGCGTTTCACGGAACCCGGCCCCGTCGTCGCGGAAATCCAGTTCAAGCTGTTCGTGCTGGCGGCCGTGGAGGCGCTGGAGCTTTTCCAGTTCGGCGGCCAGGCGCGGCTGCATTCGCCGCTCATACTCGACGCGGCATTTGGAGATCCAGCGGCGCGCTTCGGCTATCGCCTCGGGCAGCAGGCTGCGCAGGGGGATCAGGTTGGGTTCATGGCCGGGGTTGGGCCAGGCGCGCGCGCCAAATTCCGTGCGCCGGAGGAAATCGTCCAGGCCGATGGTCCCGGCGAGCGCGCCGCCCAGGAAGCGGACGGCACACCATTCATGCACCACCGGCTGCGCCTTGCGGTTGGGGATTTCGCCCTCGATCAGGTAGAGCAGCTCGCCGCGTTCGAGCGCGGGCAGCGTCACCACCGGCGCCTCATGCCGCCGGAAACTCACCATCAGCTTGAAATTGAGCCACTCCACCACGGGGTGCAGGTCCCAGAGGAGGTGGATATCCGGCCACGTTTGCTCCTGGGCGCGGTCATCGGCGCGGTTATCCTTGATGGCCTTCTTCACCAGCGCGCGGTCGGCGGTGAGGTGCAGGCGGCCGTCCTCTGGCACGACTTCGTGTGGAAGGAAACGGAAGGCGCGGCGGAGGTCCTCGTTTATGGTGAGGCTCATCATCTGCCGGGAGGGGTCGGCCTCGGCCTGGACGTCGAGCTTCGGGAGCAGGGATTCCAGGCCGCTCCGCACGTACTCCAGGTCGCTCGGGTAGAGCGAGGCGGGCGTTCGGGTGCGGCCGCGGGCGGCGAAGCCTTTGGGCACGGGCGCGTCGCCGAAGAGCGCGGCCAGCAAGTCGTCGCCAGCGTTCTGTTCCAGCTTGCATTCGAAATCGGCCGGCGTCGTGCACTCTTCGATGGCGCGGCCAATAATCAGCTCCTCTTCCTGCTCGTCGAAGACGCCCAGGAGTGCGAAGGGATCGCCGATGTTCTTGTGCGCCTGGGTGTCCTTCTCGATGAGCAGTTCCAGGATGCGCAGGTCTCCGCGCACGCGGTCGTTCTTCGGGGTGGTGTAGAAGTAGGCGATGACAGGCTGACGCTCCTGACCGTAGCGGTCCACGCGGCCGTTTCGCTGCTGGAACACCATCAGGGACCAGGGAATGTCGAAGTGGAGGAGCTTGTGGGAGAGGAAGTGCAGGTTGATGCCTTCCGAGGCGATGTCGGATGCGATCAACAGGCGGACGGGGGCGCGGTCGCGGCCGAAATCGCCCACAATCTGCTGGAGGTCGATATCGTCCTGGCCGGAGCCGCCGTACAGCACCTCAACTTGGCCGGCCTCGAGTTTCAAATCGCGGGCGAGGTTTTCCTTCAGGAATTTCACGGTTTCGATGCGCTCGCTGAAGATCACCAGGCGGTCGGCTGGGTTCTCCGGGTTCCACTCCAGCTTGCCGTCGGGACGCAGGTCTGCGAGCAGCTTCCGATATTTGCTGAAATCGGCGGGAGTAATGGCCTCGAGGGCGGTGGCGAGGTCCTGGAGCATGGTGCGGTCGTGGGCAGCTTCGGGTGAAGCATCGGATTCCAGCTTCTTCAGCCGTGCGTTGATGGTCTGAAGGCACGCCGCCGGGCTGGAGAACAGCGCCTTTTCGAGCACCGTGCGGAAAAGCAGTTGGCCGGCGCGCTGTGCGCGGTCGAGGGACCGGAACTTCAGGCCGGCCAGGATTTCGTAAGCGCGTTCCTCTTTGGGCGAGGCGTCGTCCGATCGCTTCATCACGCGCCGGTCCTTCATGGCGCCGGCGATCTGGTCCTGGACGTCCTTCTTGAACCGGCGCACGAACAGGCCCTTGATGTCCTCCGGCCCGTAGTTCTCGGGGTTGGCGATGGCCGTGGGGTTGAGCATGTTCATGAGGCTCGCGAACGACGCAGGCTTGCCATCGTGCGGCGTCGCGGAGGTCATGATCAGGGTGTCGGACTGGCGGGAGAGCAGGTCAGCGAGTTTGGCGCGCAAAGACCGGCCGCTGCCGCGGACCGCCACGTTTTGCGCTTCATCGATGACGATCACGTCCCAGCGGCAGCGTTCGAGATGGACGCGGTAATCCGTGCTGGCCTTGAGGGTGTCGATGGAGATGATGGCGCGGTCATAGTAGTGGAACGGGTTGGCGTTGGCCGGAATGCGCGTGCGGATGCGGTCGATGCCGACGGAATCGAGACGCACGAGCGGGATGGTGAATCGCGACCACATTTCCTTCTGGAACTGGGTCATCATGCTCTTCACCGTAACGACCAGAATGCGCTTGCCGCGACCGCGCTTGATCAGCTCGCTCAGGAGGACGCCTACTTCGATGGTTTTTCCCAGACCCGTCGAATCCGCCATGAGAATGCGCTGCCGCGGCTGATCGAGCGCCTGCAGGGCCGGGTCGAGCTGGAATGGCAGATCGTCTATAGCCGCCCGTTGGCCGATCCACAGGTCCGTGTCTGTTGGTGGCGACTGGCGGAGCAAGCTTTCGAGGTAGAGCCTGGTATTCCGGAACTGGGGCGAGGGGTCGGGGACCAGCTCCGTTTCGGCCGGGTCGAGAACCTTGATCCCTTTGCCCTCTATTTCCGTCAGGAATCGGGCTTCCTTGTCGCGGACGATTTCGGAAACGCCGGTGACGAGCAGCGAGTAGCCGCCCGTGGACGTGGCGTCCACGCGGCGGACGATCCATTCCGCCGACCGAATCTCGACTCGGGCGCCGGCCGCGAGCGCATTGACTGGCATCTACGCTGGCTCCGGTTTCGTCCGCGCCCAGGCGTCCACCTCGGACAGCTTGAATTTCCAGAGCCGCCCAATGCGATGGGCCGGCATTCCCCGACCGGCAATCCAGCGATAGATCGTGTCCCGGGAAACACCGAGGTGTTTGCAGATCTCCTCTACCGAAGACCAGCGCTCGACCGGCACGGAGTGATCCGTGCCAGAAGTTGCGGCCATATCCCACTTATTGTGGCAAAAAGCATCTGAAATTGCACGTTCACATTTGTGAGCACGCTACAGTTATGGGCTCAAGTCGCACGCTTCGTGCGGCAGGCGCAAAGTATTTTCGCAGAACAATGACGGAACGGTGCCCACCTTCGAGGACGCCAGAATTCCGGTAGAGAATCCGGCAGCAACCGGAGTAGTGGTCCCAATTCAGATTCACCGCTCTGGTAACCTCATCCGAAAACAAGGGTGAACAGCAGCGCAACCGCCATTCCAAAACCTGATGGTTGTGGAAGGATTTCGGGAGCCCGGCCAGGTGCTTTGGATTGGCCCTCTCCTCCAAGGAGTTAGGCTGAGGCCTTTTGGAAGGGCACCCTGCAGATCTCGGCAGCCTGGATGACACGAACCACCGTTCCGACGCCGATTCTCAACTGTCGGGCTGTTCGCTCGATGGAGAGACCGCAGTCCCGCAGTCGCATTACTTCGTCGCGGTCGAAAATGCGTTTCGGCCCGGCCGATCGCATTCCCGCTATTCGTGTCGTATCGCCGGGTGCCGGCAAACTGGCCTTTTTCTCGCCGCCGTGGACATACTTGGTGCCTCCGCAATCGGGCACCCCCGCGGGCACCGCCACGCGAAGTTCAGCGTGGGCGTTGCAGTGAGGCCATGGACTCGTCCGATTAGGGTATCAGTCGCCACGACGCCGGCCGCGGGTTTTGCGCTTCGTTTCCTGGGACCCCTCCAACACGGCCTCGAATCTGCGCACAAACTCCCCCAACTCGACGCCAACAGCGTCGCAGACATCCTTGAGTTCGAGCAAGTCCAGCCGCCGCGCTCCGGCCTCATATTTGCTTACAAAGGATTGTGGGTGGCCGAGGGCGTAGGCTACATCGGTCTGGTGCAGCCCCTTCTCTTCCCGAACCGCACGGAGCAGTGACAAGAGGAGTTCCTGCTTGTGCCTGTTTGCCCCACGTAGCGGACCGCGTCTGTCCATGAACCCGCAGCATAGATTCGCGCCTGATGCTATCCTAGTTTAGGATACGATTTGGCCTATTCAAGACACTTGCGGAGTCGGGGTGGGCACGGCCGGGCTTTCTGCAGATCGTTCCGCGCATTGCCAATCGCAACAGCCTACAAAAGCAATCTGAGATGCAATCGCATGAGCAGGCCATCACCATGTTGGGTGGGCGTCACACTCACGCTCTCTATGTTCCGGTTCCCAACGCCGCAACGGAACTTCCTATCGGAGGCTTGCAAATTCACGCGAACGGCCAGGTACGGGTTCCCCACGTTCGTTCCCCCAGCAGTTGGCTTGCGCCTCGTCATTGCCTCGCTGCTCGTTCGATGGCGGGCGCTGCAGTGGCAGGGGTGGCGGCACTGGTAACCGAACGCAAAGGACCTTGGAAAAGTACACTTTGATGAAGACCTCCCTTCCGCTAGTCTGGCAGCCCACTGCATCCTGTCCTGAACCATCACCTTGGATCCATTTAGGCGGTTCAATGTCGATTCTGGCGGTCGTCTCGGACTTGGACTGGTCCGGTGTCGAAATGGTGCAGGGCTTTCTGATCGAAAACCCAGACTGCTCAGCGCGTATGGTCGCGGTCTTGTACCCAGCCTGTCCCACGACGGACACGGTGCTGGCAAGGCTATTCGAAGTTGTCAAACAGCTAGATGGCAGGTTTCAGTGCAAACTGTTGCCAGACGGCCCCATCACTACCGCCACCCGCACGACCGTCGTGCTGGCCCCGTCCGAAGCGACGCGTTCCGCGCGCCTATGGGTCGGGAACTCGGGGAGCTTCGGCATTGGCTCCCGCACGGCGAGCCGGCTGCATGTCCTCTCGGAAGCGGAACCGCTGTTGCAGGATCGTTGGCTTGGTTGGTTCGCCGGCTTATGGGAAGCGGCCGCGCCGCTGACGGCTACCACCACCCGCATCCCGCGGCTCGCGTGGCCGAAAGGCGACCCCGAGGCCGGAATTCTCTGGGAGGAGTATGAGCGGTTGTGCCGGGAATTGTGCGCCGTACTTCCGGAGCCGGAGCAGGTGAAGACACCGGAGCAACAAAAGGCGGCGGAACAACGCACTGAACAGGCCGTAAAGCAGCTCTGCGACGAACTGGCGATCCGGCAGCCTGATCCCCTGGCGACACGGGTTGCCGAGCTCTACAAGAAGGGGCGGCTGGTGACCGTGGACAAGACGAGCCGCGTGCCCCCGCTCAAGGTTCCGGTTAGCACGCGGCTGCTCGAGGTTGATCCGGAGAGGAGTTTCGGGGTAGCCACGCGCCGGATAGATGTGAAGATCGAGATTCTCGACGATGCTGCATCTAAGGAGATCGACGAGCAACGGAATGTCTCCAAGATCCTGCAGAGATTTAGCTTTCCTCTGGCGGACGGAACCCGCTGGGTTCCTGCTGCCGCAAGGCCGTTGCTCGACGACCAGATCGCTCGCATTGAAGCGAAGGTCCAAAAGCGCGTGCGGGAGTTGGTAGGATCGGACGCTAGCCAGTTTGCCGCCAGCCGACGTCATCAGATTCAAGAGGCGTTGAATGGCGTATACAAGGAATTTCACGTCTCTGGGAACGTAGGCGCGGATGTGGTTGAGACCGTCATCCACAAAGCCGCGGAACGAATCGACAAAGCCCTGGGTGCGAGATTCCTGCCAGAGCTTTCTTACAACGAGGTCTGGTTTGATCCGGCGGCGGACTCGGAGCACGCTTCGCCCTGGCCTCAAGCTCGGAACCTCCTGATGGCAATTGCCGTGTACTTTCGCAAGGCGGTTACCAACCAGTTTTTCTTTCTGGGCATCGATGTGGCCGAAGAAGAACTTCTAATCGCAATGGACGTCTGCCTCGATTGGATCGTCAAGGATCCGTGGCGTCCCGGTGTCCGGGCACGTGCCAAGGGAGAATTGAAGCGGCTGGAGGAGGTCGGCGCAAACGGGCAAGGTGCCAGGGATCAATGTCAAGAGATACTGGCGATCATTGAAGGTATGCCGACACAGATGAGGGTGGATGAATGACCCGTGACACAACTGAATTCGCCTCGGTTACGCCTTCGCCGTGGGTGCACCGGCATGCCGTGCCCAGAGAGGCGCGACCCGAACAAACGAGGGACGCAGTCTTCCTCCGCGCGATTCGCGCTGGCCCGGCGCGCCTCGCCGACATCAACGCGCTCGAAGCAGGAGCAACCGCGGGCCGAGGCCGGCCGCGGGCCCTCGGCCCCGCAGCCGGCGCGGCAGTCGATTGGGTTGCCTCCCGCCGCGCGATTCGCGCGATGGCACACCCGCGCCTCGACAACGTCAAACGCGCGCGCGGCGCCAGCCAGCGCCCGCGGATGGGACGCGTAGTACCGAACCGCGACTGGCGCGCGCCCTCTCAACTGCGCAGTTTCTGGAACATTACGAGCGCCAAAAACCTCTATTTATGGCACACCTCGCATGCTTCTTGGCAGAGGTTCCGGTGGGCATTTTCGGTGTCTCCGCCGACCCATCGGTTTCTCTGCATTTTCATTGTGTTAGAGTTTACGGTGCGCCGAAAACGTCTATTTTTGGCGCGCGGTCCGGCGCGCCTCGTCGGCGTCAACCGCTCTCTCGTTACCCGGAGGCGCCCGCGGCTGGGACGCGCCGAACCGAAACCGCGGCGGTCGGCTCGTGAGCCGCAATATCGGGCGACGCGGCCGGGGTTCATGCGAGTCCGCTGGCGCGGAATCTCCCCGGTGCCTTTCCTCCGCGTGATCTCGCGCTGGCACGCCGCGCCTCGCCCACGTCGAACGCGCGCGCGGCGCCGGAGGCGCCCGGGCGGCTGGGACGCGCCTATACTCAAATCGCGACCGCCGGCCGCAGCGCTCGCGGCGTTGGCGAGCGCCCGCGGCTGGGCGCGACGAACTGAAACTGCGTCTGCAGTCCGCGGCTCTCGCCTGCGCATGCCCGCGCGGCAGTCGATTCCGTCGCCTTCCGGCGCGGTCGCGCGATTAGCCCGGGGGCGCCGCCGGAGGCTCGTGGTCGGCGAGGTCGCGCCACGCCCGACCCGAACGGACGCGAGACGACCCGGCTTATTCGCCTTCCCCCCGCGCTCGCGCGCCGCCACGCCGCGCCCCGCCGACGTCAACGCGCTCGCGGCGCCGGCACCCGCCCGCGGCTGGGACGCGAGGAACCGCCTTCTCGGCCTCGGCGTGATCGCGCCATGGCACGCCGTGGCTCACGTGCGTCAAACGCGCTCTCGGCGCCGGGAAGGGCCCGCGGCTCGGGCGCGAGGAACCGAAACAGAGACTGCCGCCGCGACACATTTTTCGTTTTGCGCAGCGCGAGCGTCGATTCCGTCCCCCCCACGTTGATCGCGGATTGGGTCGCGCGGGCGCCGTCCGCTCGTGAGCCTGAACATCGGACGGAACGGCCGCATGTCTCATACGAGTCCGCTGACGCGGAATCTCGCCTCCGGCGTCTCCCTCCGCGTGATCGCGCGACGGCGCGCCGCGCTTCGCCGACGTCAACGCGCTCGCGGCGCCGGAGGCGCCCGAGCGGGGACGCGGCGAACCGAACCGTGACTGCCGGGCCGCGGCTCTCGGCTGCACAGGCGGCGCGGCGGTCGATCCCGTCGCCTTCCGCTGCGCGGTCGCCCGATTCCCTCAGGCTTCCCTGCTTTGCTTCCTTGTCCACGCATGGATCGCGCGCTCGATTTCTCGCACTGGCTCTGCAAGAAGGATTCGGTCCATCGGCCGACCTGCCGGGAATGCGACGGCGGGCTCGCCTCTCTCTTGAGTGTTCATCGTGTACGCCTGCCTCGGCTCGGGGTTGCGCGCAAAGCTGCGGTACCCCAGGCTGCTCAGCGCGGCATTCCAAAAGAACCGTTGGTGCCTTTTGTAGGGATCGATGTCCTCATACACGGCACTCGCGAAACGGAAATCCGTCGCAAGGGCTGCCTCAACGTCCTCGATCGCGATCCGAAAGATACCCATTAGTTCGCTCGAGTTCGCGCGCTCAAGTCGGCCGGTGACGTTCGAATCGAGGACCATCGCTCCAGACTCATGCAGCTCCATCCGGACGGCGTGAATTCCCCGGCGCCTGTCGTTACCAGCCGGCTGCTCGATAATCAAGGAATCGTTCGCTATCGAGGGAGGCTCTTTTGCACACTGGTAGCTGAACAGCGCGATGGATTTCGAGTGGCCTAGTTCGAGGAGCCGGTCTGCGAATTCGTCGGAGCCGAGCCGGACGGGATCGACGATCTCCTCTAGCCGCTCGGGAAGCAACACGAATCGGAGAGTGGTCTCGTCCCCTACTTTATAAGGGTGTTCAAAATGCGCTGACAGTTCATCGGGGTTCATGGCTGGCCTCTGGGACGTCTGGATCAAAGGTGGAAGCGCTCGCGCGAGCTCGTGGCCGAGTCCGTCCGGTCCTCGGAAACGTACTCTAAAGTAGCCGTCGACATAATCCGAGACCGTAGTTGACAAATGTTTGGCGTCGGCGTCTTGTTCAACTTCTTCGATGAAAACGAGGATTGGAAGCCGTCGTCTGCGTGCCTCGTCGAGTTCCTCTTCAACTACGAGCCGTCCTGACAGGGCTCGCCAGCCGCCCCGTGCGCCGATGACGAGCACCAAGATATCCGAGCTGGCCACCGCATCAAGACAAGCGTTCCGCGATGAAGTCTTGACTGAGGGAAAATCCTCATTGACCAAAATCGGTTCCCCACCGGCTGAATGGATTGCAGATCGAGCAGCTTCGCGGTTCGCCTGAAAGCCTTCCTCAATAGAGCTCACGAAGACACGAGGACGGATCGTGGATGACGGTCCAGCGGTTGCTGGAGATGAGATTGGGTTGGACGGTCGCACGATAACCTCAAAAGCAATTATCTCTTTTTCCAATTCTCTCGAAACCCTCCTCCGCGATGAGGCCTGAGGTGCCCCTCCCAAAAACGCAAGACAGTGGAAGTGGGAGACACGTTTGGGGTTCGGCGCACGCTAGGCGCCGGGACGCGCCCGCCGCCGGGACGCGGCGAATCGAACCGCGAGTGTCGGGACGCGGGTCTCCGCCGCGCAGCCGGTTGCGCGGAATTCCGGTTCCGGCCGCTTCCTCCACGCGCTCGCGAGCCGACACGCCGCGCCTCGCCGTCCGACACACTCTCGACCAGGAAGGGTCCGCGCCTGGGCCGCGCCGAACCGAAACCGCGTCTTCCGACGGCGTTTCGCGGCGGTCGATTCTCGCGCCCCCCGTCGCGTGATCGCCCGCAAGCCCTCGCGGGCGCGCTGTAGGCTCGCGACCCGACCCGAACGGACGAGAGACGGCCGGGCATATCAACTCCAGTGCCCTCCGCCGCGTGATCGCGCGATGGCACGCCGCGCTTCGCCCACGTCAAGCGCGCTTTCGGCACAGAGGCTGCGGTTTCCGAAATCGGACCCGGTCAGAGGAACCGCTGGGCCGCTGGTACAGTTGCGGTCGGCTATTTAGAGCCTCATACCGCCCATTCTGGCGAGTGTAGGTCCAGGCACTTGCCTTCGACTACTTAGGGTCTCTCGCCAAGATGTCCCAACAGTTCGCGCAGAGTGATTCCTGCGGTCCGGTCATCGACATGCGCAAGCAACGCTCTCGCCCATGTGGTCAATTCGGAGTCGCTCAGGCCGCGCACGTACCACGCGGCGGCCAGAAGTGCAGGTTGTTCACGCCGCCGGCTCAGGCTGGCGTAGCGATTCAGCAAGGAGTCGAGGTCGGTACGTGTTGCAGTGGCGCAACGCCGACCGTCGTCGCGCTTACAGAGTGGCTGCCTTGCAAGTGCCCACGATGCCAAGCGTCGCACTTCATTGCTAGGGCTGTGCAGCCAAAGGGTGAACAGTCTACCAAGGACGTCCGGCTCTGCGGGTGGCGCCCAGATTCGCGACGGGCCGAGTTCCACAAGCGCCCAAGCTGCTGCCCACTGTTCGGAGAGATCATGGGAGAATACCAAAGAGACAAGACCAGCGCCTGCCTGACGGAGGAACTCGGAACACGCTGCACGATCATCTTTGCGGCCCTCGTCGTGCAGCCGTGGACATAATGCGGCCAGCCCGAGCGCACCGGTGCAGCGCGAGATCCGCTCTTCCGTCCAAATCAGATTCTTAAAGGATTCAGCCACAGGTGCCAGTGGCGCTGAACTATCATCACCAAGTGTTTGCCAATAGACTGCGGCTGCGAAGGCGTGTCCGGCGCCTCTGAGGTCGGCCGCGGAGAGAAATGCTGTGCTGGCCTCATGGAGCAATTCTCGACCGTATCGGCCGAGGGCAAGCATGCGGGCGAACGGCGCGGTGTCCATGGCCGCCAAGGATACTAACTCTCTTATCGCGGAGCGAATCGTCTCCGGTCGTGCGGGAGCCTCGTCGGCGAGGCAGTTGCCCAAAGCGAGATAGAGCGGTTCTACTTCCGCCGAGACAAGTTCCTTGGCCTTCAGCTCCCTTCTGACCCGTTCAGTTAGCCGCCGGATCAAAGCATCAGTCGCTTTGCCGCCTAACACCGCCGCCAATGGCACGACCTCACGCCATGCTTCGTCCTCAATGTGGGGCTCAATCGCACTTGCAAGCGTATCTGTCTCTTGGCGTTCTGGATGCCATCCCTCGACCAGGCCCCGTGCTGCAAGGAATTCCTGGAAAGTCAGATGGCGAAACTCAAAATACTCGACCAGACGACCGTTCTCAACAGAGTGGCCCTTCATCACCAAAAGGCTGCTCCGTTCCTCGACCCGGCGGATGAACTGGTCCACCGTTTCCCGAACGAAGCCGAGTTCAGCGGGTAGGGCTTCGCGCGCCTCCCGTAACAACGCTGCCAAACGTGGTCGACTAATCTCCTTCATTCCGGAATTCAGCATCGCCGACGCGACGAAGCATAGCTGTGGAAGCGCCTCGTCCTCTGGAATTGGCTCGTGCCCCTCCACGTTCCAGGTCATGAGTAGCACTTCGACGGCTTTGCCGTAGAGGAGCGCTCTGCGCGTGGGCAGCGATCCGACCCACCGCTTGACGAGCAGCAATGTAGTCAATAGGAGTGGGTTGACCGCCAATCGCAAAATGCGATCATTGGTGATAATTACTGCCGCGAGGTTTTCGGCGGCCGAGCGAACTTCATCGCTATCGCCAGCAACGTGACGGAACCAGGCAACGGTCAAACGAGTAATATCTTCGCTGCTGAACGGCGAAAGTTCGGCACGTCGACAAACTGTGGCGAGATGAGCTGCCACATGGCGGAATCCGGCCCCGCGCGAGCTTATGATGGCGGCTGTAGCTGGATACGCCAGAAGAGTGGCACGCAGCATGCAAATGAAGACAGCTCGATCGCCAGGATCCGAAATCTCATCAATCCCGTCCACCAGTAGCAGAACTCGCCCCGCAAGAAGCTCGCGATCGATATACGCTCGGAAAGCCGCGGCATGAGGACGAATCGGTTCGTGTTGGGCAAGGGCGTCCAACAGGTCGGCGAAGACCCCACGAGCAAGTGGCCCAACGTCGCGGCATCGAAAGAAAAGCGGAAGCCACTCGCGGACGGGGAGGTCATCGGCAGATTGACCGTGTCGCTTAGGGTCTGAGTAGGCTACCGCGAGGCGCTTCAACAGTGTGGATTTGCCTCCTCCAGGTGGTGCAAGGAGTGCTAATCGGGGATATTTCGAAAGGGCTCGGCCAACAGGGCAACGTTTCTTCTTCTTTTTCTTGCTCGTTCCTCCGCTCAGGATGTCGAGATAAACGGGAATGAATAGATCTTCGAGCCGTAACTGCCGCGATCCGAGGTCGGCGTCGACGGGCAAACCATCCAGGTGAATGAAGCCACATTCGTTCGCAATATATTGGCGGTAAGCAGAAATGGCCTCATCAACATCCCCGCCGTCACTCCGCGGCTCAGGATTTAGGCAGTGGAGCGTGTGCAATACCCCGCCGCAATCACGGTCAGCGACGATCACCTCGTCGGCGATAGCACGCGGCAGGATCTCTCCATCGGAGCGGACCAATGCGACGTGGGTTCGGACCATGCCCCGCTTGTAGTAGACAACCCAGATCCAACCGCGCTCGTGAGCTAGCATCTCAATATCGGGATCAAGGTCAACGTGCTCAAAGCTAGCACACATCCGACCGGCCAGTTCGGTGGCGTGGTCCTTCGGTATAAGAATGCGTCCATCAATTAGTTGAGTCACGACTTGGGAAGCATCCAACATGACAATCCTTGTTCGGGGCCGTCGCCGTTCCTGCTCCACAGCAGTTTCAGTAAATCCGGCTAGCGAAATAAAGTAGCCCGCCACCGGACGGTCGTCCTCGTGTTCGGCATCCAGAACACCAACAAATTTATTAAGGTCGGCGCCGCCCACCGGGCGTTCCGTGGCTTTACACTCCGCGATCGCGCGACGACGCTCTAGGCGGTGGACGGCGACTAGATCCAACTCACGCCCTGGTTGCTGGACATTAACCCGTGGCGGCTCGTACCCGAGTGCAATGAACAGATCTGCCATCAGCCGCGCGAAGAGGTCACCGCGGCGGTTATTTTCCGTTTCTAGGATGTGAATCGAGGTTCTCTCGGGCATTTCTACCGACCCGAAGCGATTGTAACGGGACTCGGCCGATCTGACAAGGATGTCGGCACACCAAACTGCACCAACCGGGCGCAATCTCGGGGTCGTGTATCGTTTTTTGTTGCGTTCCTCCAGTCAGGGCGCCGGAACAACGACACTGGCCAATATGTGGAGCGCCACGCCCAAAAATCGGCACTTCACTCGCAAGGTATGGGCATGCTCCGCGCAGTCCTTCCCTCCTGGACGCACTTCGCCGCCAGGCCGCCTCCCTCGGCGTTCAGGTAGTCGTTTGCAAGGTCCGTTAGTGCAAACCAGAGGCCGTCGGTCACGATCGCGGTCACAGAAGCCAAGTAGGCTGAATCCACCGGCACCAGCGCCGCCGGCCTGAACCTGCCGCAATTCATCCGGACCCTATGCCGCTTCCGCGTGGGGTGGCTATCGAAGCCCAACGCCAAGGACTGCCGGAGAGCAGTCAAAGGCCCGCGACATCGTGTCGCCGGCGCCGAGCCTCTCGGCCGTCAAACGCGCTCTCTGCGCCGGGAAGCGCCCGCCGCTAGGCCGCGGCCAAACCGAAACCGTGACCGCGCGGCCCTGGCGATCACGCAAATGGCCCGCGGGCGCGCGGTAGGCTCGTGACCCGCAACATTGGGCGACGCGCCGCGTGTTGCATACGAGTCCGCCGCGGAATTTCCCCGCCAGCGTCTTCCGCAGCGTGATCCCGCAACGGCACGCCGCGCCCGCCGACGTCAAACACGCTCTCCATCGGCCGCCTGTACTTGCGACGGCACGCCGCGCCCCGCATCGTCGACGTCAAACGCGCTCGCGGCGCCGGGAAGCGCCCGCGGTTGCGACGCGGCGAACCGTAACCGCAGCTGCCGGCCGCGGCTCTCGGCCGCGTAGCCGGCGCGCCAGTCGATTCCGTCGCCTACCTCCGCGCGCCCGCGCGATTGGCCCGCAGGCGCGCCGTACGCTCGTGACCGCAACGTCGGGCGCCGCTGCCGAGCTTCGCATAACGAGCCCGCTGCGGGCACGGAATTTCGACTCCGGCGCCCTCCCCCTGCGTCATCGCGCGATCGGCAGCCGCGCCCCGCCCACGTCTAACGCGTTATCGGCGTCCCCACCTCGCCGACGTCTAAAGCGCTCCCGATGCCACGAAGCACCCGGGACGCACCGCACCGAGAACCGCGACCGCCGACCGCGGCTCTAGCCGAGCAGCCGCCGCGACTTCGACTACTACGCTTGTTTCGTATGTTTCGATTGTGCTAAACCTGTGGATGGGGCACCATGGCTTCCCCTCCTTCCGACCCCAGTTCGGTGTTCGACACCCTGGACTTTGGCCTCTGGAATCTTCGGCGCCTGATCCAACAGGGCGGCGCCAAACTCGTCGGAGCAGACGGGCGGCAGGCCGACATCCCAGAGCCGGTTCAGGATCTGCTGATCTTGATTCTCCAGAAGATGCGGGCCGGCAAGGCGGTTTCCATCGTTTCGGAAGAGGATCAGACGATTACGACACAACGAGCGGCTGACTTACTGGGCGTTTCCCGTCCCTTCCTGGTCCGGCTGCTGGAAAACGGCGAGATCCCCTTCCACCGGGTTGGCTCCCACCGCCGCATCTATCTGCGCGATGTATTGGACTACCAGCGCCGGCGCGATGCCACGCGGCTGGTCATTCCCGGGTAACCGGATACGTGCCTTGGATCGACGAGAGGCGAACCAGGCCTGGGCCGTCCTGCCTGCTGGCGCGGTGAGGAACGGCGCTCCCTCCGCCATTGCGGAGTCCAGCCCCCGATTAGGTTCTGTGCGTCCCGCCTTCGTGGCTTCGCCAAAACGGGAGCGGGGCCGCGTAAAGCGATCGCGCTATTGCCGCGGCTCTCGGCTGCGCAACCGGCGCGGTAGTTGATTCCGTCGCACTCCAGCCCGCGGACCGCGCGTTGGACCGGCGCGCGATGTGACGCGTCGAGCACCGCGAGCAGGCGGCGCCGCGGGTGGTCGAGTTGATCGAAAATCGGCGCGAGTCAGGGCGATTTTGGAGCTGAGGAGCCCCCCTTCCCAAAAACCGAGATGCCCGCTTCGCGAGGCAGCGCTCAGATTACAAGAGTGGTTTGGCATCGGGGGGCACAGCAGTCTGCCGGGAGCGTTGTCATGCCCGGCGGCCACCGAAGGGGAACTGGTTCGGAAAAAAGAATGGTATAACCCCCCGTTGCGTTTAGCTCTGACCGGCGTGTTCGCGCGCGGCTGGGACGCACGCACCGAAACCGCGCCCGCGGGCCGAACCGAAACCGTGACCGTTAGCTCGCGGCACTCGACCGAGCAGTCGGCGCGGCTGTTGATCCAGCCGCGCGCTCGCACGATTGGCCCGCGCGGCGCTGTGGGCGCGTGAGTCGCAACACCGGGCGACGTGGCCGGGCTTCTCATGCGAACGGCTGCCGCGGAATCTCGCCTCCAACGTCCTTCTCCGTGCTCGCGTTCTGGCCCGCCGCGCCTCGCCGACGTCGAACGCGCTCTCGGCCGCGCGGCGCGCTCGCGCGATTAGCTCGCGGGAGCTGTGGGTTCGTGAGCCGGAACATCGGACGACAGGGACGGGCTTCTGTTAACCGCGGAGTTTCGACTCGGCGTCTTCCTCCGCGCAATCCCGCGATTGCCCGCCGCGCCTCGACACGTCAAACGCGCTCGCGGGGCCGCCAGGCGCCCGCGGCTGGGCCGCGCCGAACCGAAACCGCGCCCGCCGGATGTGCGGCTAGCGCTGCCCTTTACCCGTAAATTGATGCGAAACAGTCACTCATCGCTCAATGCGAACCCGAGCGACATGAATCGCAGTGCAGTGTAGCCCTGCCAGATGATCTGATGA
>Ga0209415_10006382_pt1 | contig 20983 bp, 17 predicted proteins | sample PeaSoiSIISIP2007_FD_187696 | JGI IMG/M metagenome (GOLD analysis project Ga0209415, IMG submission 187696) | Peat soil microbial communities from Weissenstadt, Germany - SII-SIP-2007 (SPAdes) (version 2) | ecosystem: Environmental > Terrestrial > Soil > Wetlands > Peat | place: Germany...
CGGTCTCTTCGGACAGAGCGTGCGGAAACGCGCGAAGGCGCCCGCCAAGCGCGGGGGCACGGTGTCGCAGACGGGGACGGGGAGCTACCGCATCACGCCCGCGCCTTCCTCTTCGGGCGAGGGGCGCCCTCGCGTCGAGGTGACGCGCCTGTCGGGGGGGCCCGAGGGGTCCGGGAGCGTGACGCTGGCGCCCGCGGTGCCTCGCGGTGAGGCGCCGCAGAAGACTGAGAAGGAGCCGCCGAAGCCCGCGTCGCGGCCAATGGCTCCGGCCTCGCCGATCGAGACGCCGAAGCCGGTGCCGGCGCCGGACGTGACCACCCGGCCGCGGGAGGACTGACCGATGGCGCTCGAAGTGAGCCGGCTGCCCTCGCTCGCGACGGAGAACTTGAACCTCAAGCTCATCGCGCTCGCGTTCGCCCTGGCGCTCTACTCGATGGTCCACGGCTCGCAGGAGGCGCAGCGGTCGCTCTTGCTGAGCGTGGTGGCGCTGACGCCTCCGCAGACGTCGAACCGGGAGCTCGTGACGCCCATCCCGGCGGAGGTCCGCGTCACGGTGCGCGGCGCGCGGCAGACGCTCGACGATCTCCACGCGGACGACATCCAGGTGCAGCTCGACCTGAGGAGCGGCACCGAGTCGCAGATGACGTTCGAGCCATCGATGATCCCGCTGCCGCCGGGGATCAGGGTGGAGCAGATTGACCCGCCGGAGATCGACCTGAAGTGGGAGGACCGCGTCGCGCGGGACGTGCCGGTCCAGGTGGGGATCGTGGGGACGCCGGCGTCGGGGTTCGTCGTGAAGGGCGTGCCTGCGGCGAGCCCCGCGGCGGTGACGGCGCGCGGGCCGAAGAGCGAGGTGATGGTGCTGCAGCACGCCCGGGCGGACGCGTTCGACGTGAGCGGTCTGACCGAGGGCACGTACACGAGGCAGCTGGCGATCGACCGGCCGCCGGCGCGCGTCTCGTACGACGGGGCGAGCGTCTCGGCGACGCTGGTGATCGGTCGCGAGATGGTGGAGCGGCCGTTCACGAAGATCCCGGTCGTCGTCCTGGGTCACGCCAACGCGAAGGCGCAGCCGCCGGACGTGGACGTGCGCCTGTCATGCCCGCCCGAGGTGGTGCGCGCGCTGCGCCCGGAGCAGGTGCTCCCGCGAGTCCAGGTGTCGTCGGCGGCGGACCACGGGTCGGATGCGCTCCCGGTCGAGCTGGGGATCGACCAGTGCGTGGTGCACGTGACGCCGCCGAGCATCATCGTGAGGTGGTGAGGGGGCGCGGAGCAATCGCGCGAGCGTCACGGTGTGCGACTGACCTTCGAGCTCTGGACCTGCGGATCGATCGTGATCCGCCGCACGAGCATGAGAGCGCTCGAACGTTCGACCATCGCGCGGACGAAGGCGGGGCCTTCGTTCGTCATCACGTCCATCGGCAGGTAGCGCGCCCCGAGCTCCGGCGGGATCGCCGCGTCGGCGAGCTGCCACCGACCCGACCGGCTCACCTCGGTCCACGCATGTCCGACCGCCTGGATCTTGCCGCCGACCGAGACGATGGCCATCCCGCTGACCACGCGCGCCGGGATGCCGAACGAGCGCGCGAGCGCGGCGAGGAGTACGGCGTGCTCCGTGCAATCGCCCTCCTTGCGCCGCGCGACCTGGGAGGCCAGGTCGAACGCGCGGAGCATGTCCTTGTGCTCGATGTAACGGTCGACGAAGACCGCGAGCTGTTCGGCCGTCGGCGAGGGGCCGCACACCCGCACGGCGTCGGCGCGCGCCTGCTGCACCGAGGGCTCGTCGTAGTCGATGACGTACGACGGGCGGGTATCCTCGGGACGGATCGGATCGCGCGACGCGGGGTAACCGACGACCGCGAACGACACCGATCCGGGCGCCGCGGGCAGGACCTTGGCCCTCTTGCGCAGCTCGTCGAGGGCGCCTTTCGGGGGCGTGCGAACGAGCTCGATCGTCACGACGAGGGGCCGATCGGTGGGCGGGAGCGCGTCGACGTGGCTCTCGACGGGCGTGTCGCCGAGGAAGATGGGGGCGAGGGTGGGGCCACGGCGTGGCGCCTGCTGACCGCTCGACTCGGCCGTGCTCGCCGATCCTGGAGGGGGCGTCGGGCGCTCGGCACTAGGGGGGGGGCGCGCGCAGGAGACCTGCGCGGCCGCAACGACGAACGCGGCCCGACGCGAGTGCCTAAAGCGATCCACGAAGGAGGACGCGATCCATGGTCAGGGTGACCCCCCCGATGGGCATCTCCCCTTTTTGAGCGAGTCCGTCGGCGTCGAGGGTGAGCGTCACCTGCGCGGACCCGAGGGTCATCGTCACCGTGCGGTCCTTCTTCGACTGCGGCCGGTACAGCACCTCGATGGGTGACCCCACGTCGAGGTCCGGGTGGTACTCCTCGACGCGCAGCTCGGCGACGTCCTTGCCGCCCAGCCCGACGAGCTTTCGCAGGCCGCGCCTGACCTCCGTGCCGGTCGCGAATCCCTTGGGTCCCTTCGTCTTCAGGACACCGGCGATCTTCTTGCCGAGGTGGATTCCCTCGTATCGGTACTCGTTCGCCGAGCGGTGCTCGAGCGTCAGGTTCTCGGAGATCTCACCCCCCTCGCTCTTTGCGTAGACGACCCGGGCGAGGCGCCCCTGCTTGTCGTCCGTCTCCACGCGCGACGTGTCTTCGACCATCATGTCTTGCCCCGAGCGCGGCACGAGCGAGCTCGAGGACTCCAGGTAGAGCTTGTTGCCCTGCTCGTCGACCACGGTCGCGCTGCGCGAGAATCCCACCGGGTGACCATCCACGCGCTCGACCGAGATGTCGACGAACGACGGGATCCGCAGCTCCCTTCCGGTGACCTTGAGCGACGACGCGAGGCCCGACGTGACTCGCTTGAATGCAGCGTTGTAACCGACCTCGTCGTGCATGCAGAGAAGCGGCCAGATCGGATGGCCGTACGCCATGAGCTTGACCTCCCCGAGGGCCGCGCCGCCGGAGGTCTTCGCGAGGTACTGGACTTCGACGAAGACGGCCACCTGCTCGCCGATGACGACGACATCGGTCGGGCGAACCGAACGGATATCGACATTGGTCATCGCCTTGACGATGGAGAGGAGCTGGGAGCCGACGTCCATCGGCTGCGGGTAAACGAAGCACTTCATCGGCGTACCCGTCCCGAGCGACAGCGTGAGCCGGGTCGACCTGTCGTCCTGCTCGGTCTGCGGCGGCGCCGCGCTCTCGACCTCGCCCGAGACCGGGCCGACCGTGAATGGGGTCTTGGGGAGCGGTGGAACCTCGCGCGCGTAGAACGCCTGGACGTCACCCTTGATTATCTTGGAGGACGCGGGAGTCCCGGGCTCGGAGGGAGACGACGGCGGTGCGGACGCGCCGGCTCCGGCTTCGGGGTGCGCACACGCGGCCATCGCGGCGAGCGAGGCGATCGCCAGCCCGCGCACCCCCTGGCGGCGAAGCTTGCATCCGCGCATGCCGGCCCGAAGAGCCTACCGACGGACAGGGCCGGTCGGCAATGGCCAACGTCCGGAGGCCGCCGTGCCCGTATGCGCAACGGCCGAAAGACGCCGCCCTCCTATGAACATCGAGTCGCCAAACTCGTGGCCCACGAATCCGCGCGCGCTCGCCGCGGCGTGGGCGCGCCGCAGGAGCGGCTCGGGCGCGAAGGCGTGCAGGAGCGCGTCGTGAGACGTGCCGGCGTCGTGCATGCCGGTGAAGAGCGCGTCGACTGCGCGCAGGGCGTGGTCAGCGTCGATCACGAGGTCGGTCTCTCCAGAGGCGGCAGCGAGCGGGCGGTCGCTCAGCGCTGCGGCTGACTCGAGCGCGCGCACGACGCTCGTGCCGATGGCGACGACGCGCCCGCCCTGCGCGCGCGTGCTCTCGACCGCGCGCGCGACGCCAGGGGATACCTCGAACGACTCGCGCAGCGGCAGCGCGCCGTCGAGCCGCGGATCGCCCGAGGACGACAGCCCTGCAGCATGCGTGACCGACGCGAACCGTGTGCCCTTGGCCCGCAGCGCGAGGACGAGCTCCCACGCCAGGGGGCGCGCGGCTGACGGCATCTCGCTCGCCCACGGACGCGACGCGAACGGCGTCTGCACGTGCCAGAGCGGCAGCTCCGCGGCGACGTGCGCGTACTGGACGGGGCGGCCGTGAAGGTAGAGCGCAGACCAGAGGTCGTCGGGCGCGCCGTCGAAGCGTAGGGCGACGAGCCGATCGGACACCGACTCGACCGCGGTCACGGTCGCCCTCAGACCCCCCGGGAAGACAAGGACGTCGCCGGGACGCGTACGTGGAGGCGGCGGACGATCCTCGGTGCGTGTGTGCCAGTCGCCTGCGCCGAAGAGCACGGCGCGCCAGGTCTCGTCGAGCGACGTCAGGAGTCGCGCCTCGACGGGCTCGCCTGCAGACGTGACGCCCCGAAGCGACGCAGGCAGCGTCGCCGCGTCATTCACTACGACGAGATCCCGGGCCTGGATGAACGCGGGGAGACCGCGCACGCACCCGAGCTCGAACCGATCGGCGACCGGATCGACGACGACGAGACCCTCGTCGAGCGCCCACCCTCGGGGCCACCGCGCAGGGCTCATGCCACGGCCTCGACACGCGCGCCGTTCGGCAGCGCCTCGGCGCGCTCGATGATCCGCGCGACGCGCTCGGCCACCACGGCGGGATCGAGCAGCGTGGTGATGTCGGCGTCAGGAACCGCGTCCGCGTGCATTTTCGTGTTCATCTCGCCGGGATCCACGCTCACGAACCGCACGCCGGTTCCGTCGAGCTCCGCGGCCCAGGTCCTGTTCAAGTGGTCGAGCGCCGCCTTCGTCACGCCATACGCGCCCCAGTGTGCGTAGGCGCCGACGGCCGCGTCCGAGGTCACGTGCACGACCAGGCCGCGGCCCCGCACGGCCATGCCGCCGGCGATCGCCTTGGTGAGCCGGAAGGGGCCGACGAGGTTGACGGCCAGCGCCCGTTCGAGGTCCTCGCAATCCGTGTCGAGGAGGAGCCGCAGCGGGACGGGCCCGAGCGTGCTCGCGTTGTGGACGAGGATGTCGATCGCGCCGACGAGCCCTGCGCTCGCGCCTGCGATCCGATGGATGGCCTCCTTGTCCCCGACGTCGTCGGCCAGGGCGTGCGCCTCGCCGCCAGCGACGCGGATCGCTTCGACCGTCGCGCGCAGGGCCGCCCCTTCGCGCGCCACCAGCACCACGCGCGCCCCGCGGCGCGCGAGCGCTGCACCGAGCGCGGCGCCCAGCCCCCGGCTCCCTCCTGTCACGACCACCGCAGCTCCTCGTACGTCCATGAACTGACCTCCTCGGTCAGAAGCATGCGCGCGCCCTGCTCGCCTGTTGGAGCGAATGACAAAAGATTGGAATAAAGCTACTCCCTGGGAGTGGATGACGACCTGGGCGCTCGTTTCGGCGCGAACGTGAAGCAACTCCGGGAGACCGGCGGCGCGACGCAGGCGCAGATGGCGAAGCTGGCGGGGCTCCCCCGGGCGACGTGGGCGAACCTCGAGTCGGGCGCCGCCAACCCGACGCTCGCTGTGATCGACCGCGTTGCCACCGCGCTGCAGGTGACCATCGAGGAGCTCGTCGCGGTCCCGCGCGCCTCGGCGCAGCGCTATGCGCGGGGGGCGCTTCCCGTGCGCCAGCGGGGGCAGGTCACGATACACAAGCTCTTGCCCGATCCGATCCCGGGCATGGAGATCGACCGCATGGAGCTGCCTCCAGGGGCCCGGATGGCCGGCGTGCCGCACACGCCCGGCACGCGCGAGTACCTCACGTGCGACAGCGGGCAGATCGTGCTCATCGCCGCGGGCGAGCGCTTCGAGCTCTCGTCCGGCGATGTCGTGGCCTTCCGCGGCGACCAGCGCCACTCGTACGCGAACCCGGGGACGAAGCCCGCGGTCGGCTACTCGGTCGTGGTGCTCGCGCGCTAGGGAAAGCGGCCTTAAAGAAAAATGACTATAGACGGGCGGAAGCGACCGGGCGTAGTGTTCGCCGTAATTTGCCCGAGTCTCGCGCTGGACACTTTTGACCATTCCCTTCACCGGGAGTGTCCATCGCCTGAGCGCGCACCTGGACCGTCACGCAGGTGCCTACGAGGGCCGAAAGGGGCTGTAACCATGCTGTCACGCGCGCTGTTCTTCTCCACGGTGCTCCCGGCTCTTGCGTTCCTGGGGTTGGAGTCGTGTGGGTCTGACGCCCCCTCGGTTCCGACCGAGCGCATAAGCATCACGTCGAGTGCCCTCTCGACCGAGAGCATCGGCGTTACGCCGAGTACCCTCACGATCGGCCCGAACAACACGTGGACTTGGTACACGGTGTCGGGGGCCAAGTGCGCCGATGGGTCGGCGACGGGGTTCGCGATCAACCCACTCAGCACGGGCAACGGGAAGGTTATGGTCTTCCTCGACGGCGGCGGCTTCTGCGCGGACAAGACCTCGTGCACGCCACCCTTCAAGACAGCGACCTACCTCACCTACAACTCGTCGACCTTCGCCACGGAGATGACGTCGTCGAGCAGCAAGAACGAAACGGTCAATGTCGCCCTCTTCGGGTCGTACACGTGGAACAAGACCCTGGGCACCCGAGGCATCTGGGACCGAACGTCGTCGAGCAACCCATTCCAGAACTACAACTACGTCTTCATCCCGAACTGCACCGCGGACATGTTCCTCGGGAATCGCCACGACACCTCGTCAGCCTTCCCCTCGGTCCGCAAGCCCTCGCAGGAGTACTTCGTCGGGTACGCGAACTTCCAGCTCTTCGCGCAGCAGGTGCAGGGGGCGTTCCCCTCCCCGCCATCGATCGCGCTCATAGGGGGCAGCGCTGGAGGGATCGGGACCCTGTACAACTACCCACAGCTCAAGGCCCTCTATCCGAACACGCCCATGACGGTCCTGTCCGACTCGGGCCCTGCGTTCTGGACGGGCGACAACGGCTTCTCGCCGCGCCAGGGCTACTGGCTGCTGAACTTCGAATCTCCCGGGGTGCCGAGCTACGAGGAAGACTGGTTCGCCGATGCATGGGGGCTCGACTCGACCCACCCGCCTGCGCTGATGGCCGTGACACGAACGGGGGCGCAGCGATCGATCTACCCGATGCAGACCGCCCTGCTCGTGAACGCCGCCGAGACGTCCGACCAGTTCGGGTACATCGAGGGCAACAACGACTGGCTCACGCCCTGGTACCTGCACCTCAACGTCAACGGCACCGCGAACCCGGACATCGCCGAGGCGCAATCGGATTTCAGCGCGAACGTGACCCTGACCAACGTGCACACACTGTGGATCTCGAGCACGCAGGACCCGAACCCGAACCTCCGGGTGTGGAACCAGCACCACGGCTTCATCCTCGACGACGTGAGCATGTGGACCCAGAGCGGCGTTCTGCCGTGGCTGACCAATACATTCAGCCTCTGAGGACATCCGCACGCCCTCTGCGGGGCGTCGCCTCTCTTCACCCCCCCCGCCTCTCGTCCTTCTCCACCCTCCCGTCCCTCAACGTCACGACCCTCGGCATGCTCGCGGCCAGCGCCGCGTTGTGCGTGACGACGACTATCGTCGTCCCTCGCTGCTTGTTGATCGCAAAGAACAGATCGTGAATCTGCTCGCTCGACGCGGAGTCCAGGTTCCCCGTCGGCTCGTCCGCGAGCAGCAGCTTCGGATCCAGGAACACCGCGCGCGCCAGCGCCACCCGCTGTTGCTCGCCCCCCGACAGCTCTCCGGGCCGGTGCATGATCCGCTCCAGCAGCCCCACCTCCTCCAGGAGCGCCCGCGCCCGGGGCTCGAGCTCCTTCCTCGGCTTCCCCTGGACCAGCCCCGGCATCAGGACGTTGTCGAGCGCCGTGAACTCCGGCAGCAAGTGATGGAATTGGAACACGAACCCGATCGTCTTGTTCCGCAGCTCCGCTAGCCGCGACCCGGCGAGGCGCGTCACCTCTTCACCCGCGAGCCGGATCGACCCCGTCGTCGGCACGTCCAGCGTCCCGATGCAGTGCAGGAGCGTCGACTTGCCTGCGCCGGACGGACCCACGATGCCCAGGATCTCGCCGTCTCCGATCTCGAGGTCGACGCCGCGCAGGACCTCGAGCGTCCGCCCCATGTGGTCGAACGATTTACACACGTTGCTCGCGACGACGAGCGCCTGCCGGGCCGGCGAAGGAGCCGTCTTGCTCGCGACCATCTTGCCCGCGACGGGTATCACTCGTATCTCAGCCCGTCCACGGGTCGAAGCTGGGCGGCTCCGTAGGCCGGGGGGATCGTCGCCAACGTGCAGATCGTGAGTGCGGCGAGGGTGACGGCGAGGTAGTCCCAGCCGCTGACGTTGATGGGGAGCCGGTCGATGTAATAGACGTCAGGGTCGAGCCGCAGCGGGAACCAGGACAGGCCCGTGCACAGGGCGAGGCCCGTGGCGACGCCGAGGAGCGTGCCGATGGCGCCGATGAGGACGCCCTCGGTCACGAAGACGCGCAGGATGCCGCCGTTGGTGGCCCCGAGCGCCTTCAGGATCGCGATCTCCTTCGCCTTCTCGGCGATCATCAGGAGCAGCGTGCACACGATGCAGAAGCTCGCGACGATGATCTCGATCGACAGGATGACGAACGTCGCGATCCGCTCGAGCTTGAGGGCGCTGAAGAGGTTCTTGTTGATCTCGCGCCAGTCGCGTACGCGCAGATCCGGCCGGCCGACGGCCGCGGTCACCGCAGGGGTCATCCTGTCGGCGTTCTCTGCGTCGTCCACCTTCACCTCGATCGTCGTGATCTTGCCAGGCATCGCGAAGTAGCTCTGCGCCTCGTCGATCGTCACGTAGACGTGAGTCGCGTCGTACTCGTACATCCCGCTGTAGAAGACGCCGGCGATCCGGTACTTCCGTGTCTTCGGCATCACGCCCATCGGCCCGAGATCCCCGAGCGGCGAGACGAGGGTCACCTCATCGCCTACGTAGACGTGCAGTGTCTTTGCGAGCTCCCGCCCGACGACGAGCCCGGGCCGCAGGGGCGTGGTGCTCACGGCGGTGCGTACGGCCGGGTCGATGTCGTCGAGCAGGGGCGGGACGTCGGGGCCCTTCGTGTACTCCTCGCCGCCCGGACCGATCCCGATGATCTCGTCCGGCGGGATGCGCCGGAGGCGATCGGGGTCCTCGAGATACCCGAGCTTGTCGGCGCCCTGCACGGGGACCTCGACGTTCTTGCGCAGCTCGATGACGTCGCCGATCGTGCGCGTGTCGATCCCGTGGACGATGACGCCCGCGAGGTTCGACGAGCTCGACGCCATGACCTCGCTCTGTACCACGGGGGTCGCACCCACCACGCCGCTCGTCGCGCGCAGGCGGCCGAGGATCGGCTCGTAGTCGTCCCAGGGCGCCTGGCTCGTCATGTCGATGACGATATGCGCGTTGTTGCCGAGGATCTTCCGCTTGAGGTCCGCGCTGAAGCCTCCCATCACGCTGATGGCCCCCGACAGCGAGAACGACCCGAGCGCGACGGCGAAGATCGACAGCGCGCTGATGAGCGTGAGAAAGCCGCTCTTCTTCGCGCGCACGTGCCGCGCGGCGACGAACGACGAGAAGCCGCCCCCCTCGAGGCGGTCGAGCACGAGCGGGATGAGCGCGCCGACGAGGCACACGACGAAGGCCACCCCCGCCACCGTGGCGCTCCCCCGGACGACGACGTCCTTCAGCGACCACGCGGAGCCACGCAGCGTCGGGAGCTTGCGGGTCCACCACGTCAGCGCGACGAACGCGGCGAAGGACACGCCGATGAGGACGGCGAGCGGGCGGACGCGGTACCTGCGCATCGGCTACCGCTCGGGCCTCAGCAGAGGGAACAGGATGACGTCGCGGATCGAAGGTGCGTTCGTCAGCGCCATGACCAGCCGGTCGATCCCCATGCCGAACCCTGCCGTGGGGGGCATCCCGTGCTCGAGGGCGCGGACGTAGTCGTAGTCATAGTCCATCGCGTCCTCGTCGCCGCGGGCCTTCTTCTCGGCCTGCGAGTGGAAGCGGTCGGCCTGGTCGTCGGGGTCGTTCAGCTCGCTGAATGCATTGCCCAGCTCGCGACCGTGGACGAAGATCTCGAAGCGATCGGTCAGCTCGGGGCGGGAGTCGTTGCGCCTCGCGAGGGGGGAGACCTCGAACGGGTAATCCTTGATGAGCACGGGGACCGAGTGCTTGCCGTCCCCCGAGCGATAGTCCTCGGGGAGGAACGGCTCGGCGACGTATTCGTAGCAGGCGAAGAGGCGCTCGCCGTCGTTCTCGCACCTGGCGAGGCCCTTTCGGAAGTTCGCCCAGTCGATTGCCCTCGCACGCGGCGACGCTTTTGCCCACTCCTTGATGCGCTCCACGAAGCCCTCCGCGAGGAGCCCGACCAGGGCGGCTCCTCCCCGGTCCTCGACCGCGCCGACCCACTCCGGGATCGCCGTGCGCTCTGCGGCCTCGGCGACGGCCCTCTCCATCGGGACCCGCACGAACGGCTCGACCAGCGTGAACGGGCGAGCGTCCCTCCATGCCGCGTGCGCGACCGGCATCGCCTCGGCGAGGCGTGCGTCGACGCCGCGGATCAGCACCTCCGCGAAATCCATCAGGTCCTCGTACGTCGCGTACGCCTGGTAGAGCTCGAGGATCGTGAACTCCGGGTTGTGGCGTGTGCTGATCCCTTCGTTCCGGTAGCAGCGGCCGATCTCGTAGACGCGCTCGAGCCCGCCCACGACCAGGCGCTTCAGGTACAGCTCGGGAGCTATCCGCATGGTCAGCTCCATGTCGAGGGCGTTGTGGTGCGTGACGAAGGGCTTCGCGGCCGCGCCCCCGATGAGCGTGTGGAGCGTCGGCGTCTCCACCTCGAGAAACCCGTGCTCGTCGAGGATCGCGCGCACCGCCCGCACGACGAGGCTCCTCGCGCGGAAGACGTCGGCCACGGACGGGTTCGCGACGAGGTCGACGTAACGCTGCCGGTAGCGCAGCTCGACGTCCGTGAGGCCGTGCCACTTCTCCGGGAGCGGGCGGAAGGACTTGGTGATCAGCCGCAGCCGTCGCGGCTCGATCGAAAGCTCGCCGCGCTTGCTCGCCGTGAGGGCGCCCTCGGCCTCGACGATGTCGCCGACGTCGATCTCGTCGAGGTGGTCGTACCCCGCGCCGAGCGTGGCCTGGCTCACGAGGAGCTGGATCTTGCCCGTCCGGTCGTGGACCCACACGAACGACAGGCCGCCGGTCGACCGCATGACCATGACGCGGCCCCGGACGTGCACCAGGCCCGTTCCGGCGATCGCGCGCACGCGCGCCTCTCCGTACTTCCCGGCCGCGTCGCGCGCGCCGTCCGCCTGGGCGCGCACGTCGGCGACGTCGTGGGTCTTGCCGCCGAGGCGAGGTTTGACGTCGTTGGCGAACGGATTCTCGCCACGGGCGCGGACGCGCGCGGCCTTCGCGCGGCGGGCATCGATGATCGCCGCCTCGGGCGACGCCGGATCACGGTCCGTGTCGGGCAGCTTGCTCATCCTCGGCTCTTCGGGCATCGGGCAAGCTCCTACGGGGCGTCGGCCTCTTCGGCCACTCCGCCCTTCTTGAGCGTCCCGCCCGCCGCGGCGAGCAGGTACGCCTCGACGAACGCGTCGAGATCGCCGTCGAGCACGGCATCGACATTGCCGTTCTGGTGCGACGTGCGAAGGTCCTTCACCAGGCGGTATGGCTGGAGGACATAGCTGCGGATCTGGTTACCCCATGCGATCTGCGTCTTGCTCGCCGCCTGGGCCGCCGCGAGATCCTCGCGCTTCTGGGTCTCGATGTCGTAGAGCTTCGCCTTCAACATCTTGAGCGCCATCCGCCGGTTCTGGTGCTGCGAACGTTCGGCGCGGCACACGATGACGATGCCGCTCGGGATGTGTTTCAGCCGCACCGCCGTCTCGACCTTGTTGACGTTCTGCCCCCCTTTGCCGCCGGCGCGCATCGTCGTGATTTCGATGTCGTCGTCCTTCACTTGGATGTCTATCTCGTCCTCGATGTCCGGCGTGACCTCGACGGCGGCGAAGGCCGTCTGCCTCCGGGCGTTGGCGTCGAACGGCGAGATACGGACGAGACGGTGTACGCCGTTCTCGCTGCGGAAGTAACCGAACGCGTGATCACCCTGGACGCTGAAGCTCGCGCCGTCGATGCCCGCCTCGTCGCCTTCCTGGTAGTCGATCACCTCGGTCTTGTAGCCGCGGCGCTCGCACCAGCGCAGGTACATGCGAAGGAGCATCTGCGCCCAGTCCTTCGCGTCGTTGCCGCCCGTGCCGGGATGGATGCTGACGATCGCGTTCGCGTGATCGACCGGCCCGGAGAGCATCCGCTCGAGCTCCGCGCCGCGGACGCGTGTCTCCAGGGACGGCAGCTGCCCTTCGGCCTCGGCGATGACTTGCTCGTCGTTCTCCGAGGTGCCTAGCTCCAGGAGCACGCCGGCGTCCTCGACGTCGCGCGTCAGCTTCTCGATGCTACCGATCTGTTGCTCGAGCCCGGAGCGCCGGCGGTTGATTGCCTGGGCCTTCTTCTGGTCGTCCCAGAACCCAGGAGCGAGCGTCTGCTGCTCGAGCTTGTCGATCGTGGCCTTCAGCTTCGGAAGGTCAAAGATGCCCCCTTAGCGCCATGAGGCGCCGTTGGAGGTCGGAGAGCTTTTCTCGCGATTCGGGGAGCATGTGCGGGGCCCGTCGGCAGCACAGTCCGTCTAACGGCGGGGCCCCCCCTGGTCAAGGTGCTCGGAGAACCACCCGCCCGTCAGGACATCGAGCGTGGCCGACGCTTCGGCCAGACGCAGTCCCGCGGCGAGCTCTTCGTGGGAGCCCGCGACCGCCTCGGACGCCTCCGCGCCCGCTCGCTGCCAGGCGAAGAGCGCCTCGAGTGTCCGCGTCGCCATGCGCGACCGCGCCTCCTCGCGCTCGAGCCTCACGCGCTCGAGCGTCGGCTCGTCGCCGGCGTAGACCAGGCGATCGAGCCGCCACGTGAGTCGCAGCTCGAAGACGAAGTTGGCCCCGATGGCGTCGTAGAGGGTCGTCCCGTCCGTGCTCGTCACGGTCGTCGTGTGCGCCGCGTCGGTCCACAGGCGCATCGCGCGCACGCGCGTCTCCGGCAGAAGCGCGCTGGCGCGCGACCGGGAGATGATCGACTCGATGCGTGCGTCGTCGACGCCGAGTCCAGACGTGCGCCACGCCGCGGCGACGCAGGCGTGGGCGAGCGAAGACACCGCGGCCATCGCTTCGAGCTGGCGCTCCTTTGGCCCGGTGGCGGCGTTCGCAGGAGAAGGCGTCTGCGGCGCGCGCGGCGGATCCGCGAGGCGGTGGACCGGCCCGGCGGCGAGACGGTCGAGGGCGAGGCCGACGACGACGAACGCGCCCAGATCCCTCTTGCCGGATACCAGCTCGTTCGTGAACCCGACGAGGCTCACCCAGCTCTCGCCGTGGACGTCCGACGCGCCCAGATGGCCGCCGACGCGCATAGCGACGTGGTCTTCCTCGTCCAGGTCGCCATCGAGGTACGCGTCTTCGAGATCGTTCTCGCCCCAGCCGAAGAGAGGCTCGGCGCGGGCAGCGGCAGGGGCAAAGAGGACGACGAAGGCGGCGATGAAGACGGCGAGGCGCATGACGGCGCCCTCTATCAATGGCTGTGCCGTTGTAGGCGCAGCCTTTCTGCGGGGTTGTGCCGCGAGCCCGGTGTCCAGGTCGTCGGGGCGCCCGTCCCGAGCCAGCAGATCTGCCGCTCTCGCGCCCGGCCGTCTTCCGACCCGAACGGTCGCGTGCTAGTCGCCGCAGGTGATTGGCACCGCCGCGACGCGGAAGCCACCGTCTTCCGACTCGAGGAACGCGACGACGCCCGCGCCGCCCGCGACGACCGCCGCCTGACCCTGCCCCGCGTTCGCACCGTCCGGCGAGATCTCGAGCGGCGGACCGATCGGCGCTCCTTCGCTCGAGAGCGTGAGCGCCCGCACGTGATGCAGTGTCGCCGGGCCTTCCGTCCACACGAGCAGGAAGCGCCCGCCGGGTACGGCCGCGAGCCCCGGGGCCATCACGTTCCCACCCTGTCCGCCCGGGGGCGGCGCGAACACCTTCGGGGCTCCAGGGGCCTCTCCTGCCTTGAATGCCACCCATCGCAGGCTCCACGGGTCGCCCGTCGAGGCGCGGTCTGCCCACGCGGCGATGGCCTCGCCGTCGTTCAGCGCCACGGCTGGTGACCCGATCGCCGTGCCCAGGCCGTCGACGTGCGCGAGCTCGCCCTTCGCGGTGAGCGCCTTGAAGCCGCTCGCCGTTCCGAGCCACAGGACGCTCGCGCGGCGGAACGCGATGACGGTCGTCGTGTCCCCCGGGGCGCCTTCGGAAGCGCCGCGCAGGGCGTCGATGTCGCCATCGCCCTCGAGCGACCACAGCATGCCGGCCGCAGGCCCGCCGTGGCGGGACCACACGAGGCTCTGCCCGGACGCGCCGGCCTGGAGAGGAGGATCGATGGGAAGCGTGCGGCGGGCGCTCAGGCGGTCGCCCTTGCGATCGGCGTCCACGGCGAGGACCATCGTTCCCTTCGTCGTGGCGACGGGGCGGACGCGCCGGATCGGGTCCTTCGAGTGAGACACCACCGTGGCGGCCGGGGCGAGCGAGCCCGGGCTCATGCGCATGCCGACAGCCTCGTGGTCGTCGCGCGCGAAGCCGATGGCGACGTCTTCGCCGAAGGGCCTGGCCTCGACGCCGGCCGCGACGATCGCGCTCGGAGCGACGGCCGTCGAAGGCCCCGCGAGCGCGCAGGGCCGGAGCACCGGTGGACGAGGCGCGGCGGGCGGCCGTTGCGGCAGGGCGACCGAGGCCTGCGCCAGCGGCAGGGGAGTGAAGGACGCAGGCGCGGATGGCGAGCTCCCCGCCGGCGAACTCGAGGCGGGCGTCTCGTCGGCCGTCGGACCCGATCCTGCTAGCGACCGGACCAGGCTCACCAAGCCGGCACCCAGCGCGAGTGCAGGGATGACGATCGCCGGCCAGAACCAGATTGGCCTCCCTCCGGGGTCGGGCCGCCATCGGAAGTCGCGAATCCTCGCTTGCAGTGCAGCGAGCGTGTCCTTCGCGGTCTCGATCAGGACGACGAACCTGCCTCGCGGAAGCGCCGTGACCTCGACGTCGTCGCGATGCGCTTCCGACGGACGCGGGCCTGCTGGCGTGGCGGAGGGGGCGTCCGGAGCGGGAGCAAGACCGTCCCCGGATGTGGCGTCCGGCGGATGCGCCGCGGGGCCTTCCGGCGGTGCAGGAAAGTCCGGGGCCGGGCCCGGGAAGGGCTCGACGCCCTCGGCGAGGGACATGGGGTTCGGGGGCTGGTCTTGCTCCCAAGGCAACTTCGCCGGCGTCGGGGCCAGAGAGGGCCCGGGCGTCGACGTGGGCAGCTCGGGGATACCGAGCAGTGCATTGAGCGCGGGCGACGGAGCTTTTTTCGGGGACCCCGAGGCGTCCGTCCGCGTCACGACCGGCGGCCCGCCGTCGGGGCCGTCTTCGACGAGCACCGACCCGCTGAGCTCTTCCACGCCGAATGGATCAGGCCCGCCAGGTCTCCGAGCGGCATGCTCACCGGCGTGCTGATCCGGCTGGCCGGGGTTCCGACCAGACTGCTGGTCAGGGTGCTGACCAAGCTCGTCGTCCGGCAAGAGAAGAGAGTCGCTGAGCTCCTCCACGCTCCAGGACGGCAACTTCGGCCCCTGCGCGGGACCCGATGGGCTCCTCGCCGGAAGCGAGGAGGGGACTGGCGGCTTTTGCGATGTCGGGGGCGGAGGGCGGCTCGGTGTGAGATCGGCGAACATGCCACGCCCGGCTGCCGGCGACTTCGCGGACGAGCTCGTGGGCTTTTCCGGTCCACGGCTGGAGGGAGCCCCGGCAGGCCGCGGCGCCGGCCTCGGCCACCGGGCGCCCGCGAGTGACCCCGGGCGCAGCTCTCTCGTGCGCTCCAGGTCGCTCGGGTCCGCCGGCGCGCCGGGCGAGGCTCCGGCGGGCGGGATATCGGGCTTGTGGTCCTTTTCTTCGCTCACGACGCCCGAATGATACTCCGAGGCGCGCCCGGCGCCTCTCCCCGTCAGAAGTTAGTAACCGGCCCGAGCAACGACAGCCCGAAAAACCTGCGTCGCCCCGGCCCCGAGCAGGGCATTCTCGCAAGCTTCGATCGTCGCGCCGGTCGTCCAGACGTCATCGACGAGCAGGACGCTCCGGCCGAGAACATGTTCCGGCTGGCGAGCGACGAACGCGTCGGCGACGTTCGCGAGGCGGGCCCGGCGCGGGAGCGTCGCCTGCGGGGCCGTATCGCGGACGCGTGCGAGCGCGGACGGCCACAGCGGGGCACCGAAGCGTCGGGCCACCGGGGCGGCGATCAGGGCCGACTGGTTGAAGCCGCGCTCGGCGAGACGCGCGGGGTGCAACGGGACGGGCACCACGACCATCGGGCCGGGGTCGCGGGCACGGGCCGCGAGCGCCTGCCCGAGTAGATCGCCGAGCGGGCGTGCGATCTCCGCGCGTCGCTCGCCCTTGAGCCGGCCGATGGCCCGGGCCACCGCGCCCGCGTAGACGAAGGCCACCGCCCAGCGCGGGTCCCTTCCGCCGGCGCGCTGCACCGTCGCGGCACAGCCGGCGCAGAAAGCCGTCAACGCGGGGACGGCGGCAGCGCACGACGCGCAAGCCGGCGCGAGCTTCGCAGCGACGAGGCCGCGCGCCTGGGGAGCGATTCCTCGCACGCCCTCCTCATCGGACGGGCCCGGGGAGAAGTTGTGGGTGGCCCTGGGCCCACTCCTCGGCCGTCACGGCGTAGAGAATGTGGTCTTCCCACGCGCCCGCGATGCAGAGATAGCGCGTGGCCAGGCCCTCGCGGCGATAGCCGACCTTCTCGAGGACACGCTGGCTGGCAGCGTTGTTCGGCATCACGGCAGCCTGCACCCTGTGCAGCTCGGCCGAGGAGAAAGCGAACGTGGTCGCGGCCCGCACGGCCTCGGTCATGAGCCCGCGCCGCTCGTGGTCGACGTCGATCCAGTAGCCGAGGTACGCGTTCTGGAATGCGCCGCGGAGGAGCCCGCCGAGGGCGATGCGGCCGATGACGGTCCTGTCGTCGTCGCGGGCGGTGATGAGAAAGACGTACGTCTGCCCGGACTTCCACTCGGCGCGATGCCGCAGGACGCTGCGCGACACCGACGTGAGGGAGGCGGGGTCTTCGCCGGGCGCCGGCGCGATGCTCCACGGGCGCAGGTGGGCCGCATTTCGCCGCATGGCCGCTCGGATCGCGGGCACGTCCGCCGTGCGCGGCGGCCGCAGGAGCAGGCGGTCCGTCACGAGACGCGTCGAGAGGGGGGCCGGCGCCGGCACCTCCCACGGAGAGCGCTCGATCATCGGCACGATCCGCTCATAGCAGCTGGACCGGGTCGACGTCGATCGAGGCGCGGACGCCGCGCGGGAGCCCCGGCAGCGCATTCGCGACGGTCGCGAGCACGGCGCGCAGACGCTCGCGAGCTGCGGCCCGGAGCATGATCCGGAACCTCCACCGGTTGCGGATGCGCGCGATCGGCGCCGGGGCCGGCCCCTGCACGAGCACGTCGCCTCGCGCGACGCCCTCGCACGCGCGCGCCACCGAGGCGAGCCGCGTGCAGGCGGCGCGGGCCTCGGCCTCATTCGCTCCTTCCACGCGCACGAGCGCGCCGCGCGTCAGCGGCGGGTAGCCGAGCTCGCGGCGATCGACGAGCTCCCGCTCGAGGAAGGCGTCGACGTCGTGTCGCGCCGCGAGCGCGATCGCGGGGTGCTCGGGGTCCCACGTCTGGACGATGACGCGTCCTGGAGCGTCGCCCCGACCGGCGCGACCTGCGACCTGGACGAGCAGCTGGAATGCGCGCTCGCTCGCGCGGAAATCCGGCATGCTGAGCGCCGCGTCCGCGTTGATGACGCCGACCAGGGTGACGTTCGGCAGGTCGTGGCCCTTCGTCACCATCTGCGTGCCGACGAGGATGTCGATCTCGCGCGCGCCGACCCGCGCGAGGATGCCCTCCACCTTCTTGCCGCTTGCGACGTCCCGGTCCAGCCGCGCCACCCGCGCGCCCGGGAAGGCGAGCGACAGCGTCTCCTCGAGCTTCTCGGTGCCCACGCCCTCGAGGGACAGCGCCTCGGCAGAGCATTTCGGGCACCGCGACGCGAGCGGCGCCTCGTAATCGCAGTAGTGGCAGCGGACGGCGCCGTGCAGTCCCCCGGGGACCGCCGATCGCTTGTGGAACGTGAGCGCGACGGAGCACGCCGCGCACGTCGCGAGCTCCCCGCAGGCCTCGCATCGCACAGCCGGCGCGAAGCCGCGCCGGTTGAGGAACAGGATCGTCTGCTCGCCCGCGGCGAGGGCGCTCTCGATCGCCCGGAAGAGCGGCAAGCTGATGCGGCGGTCACCGGTGGGCCCTGGGCCGATGCGCCGGAGGTCCACTGTGTCGACCTGCGGCAGGGGCTGGGCGCGCGCACGCTCCGGCAGGCGGAGCTTGGTCGCGCGGCCCGTGCGAGCGAGGTGCTCGCTCTCCAGCGACGGCGTGGCGCTGCCGAGGACGCAAACGCCGCCTGCCTTGTGCGCGCGCAAGATCGCCATGTCCCGCGCGTGGTACCGGACCCCCTCTTCTTGCTTGAAGCTCGAGTCGTGCTCCTCGTCGACGACGACCAGCCCGAGCGCGCGGACGGGGGCGAAGAGCGCGCTGCGGGCGCCGATCGCCACGTCGACCTCGCCGGCGTGAAGCCGCCGCCACATGGCGTAGCGCTCGCGCGGCGTCAGGCCCGAGTGCAGGACGGCGAGGTCGTCCCCGAAGCGAGCGCGGAAGCGCTGGACGAGCTGGGGGGTGAGCGCGATCTCGGGCACGAGGACGATCGACCCGCGGGAGGCCGCGCGCGCCGCAGCGATGGCGCGAAGGTAGACCTCGGTCTTGCCGCTCCCGGTGACGCCGTGCAAGAGGTACGTGCCCGGCTTCGTGGATGCGAGCGCGCCTGCGATGGCGTCGATCGCCGCCGCCTGGGACGCGGTCGCGTCCCGCTGGATGTCACGCGCTGCGACGTCGGCGAATGGCGCGGCCGCGAGCGCGTCGCGAGCGTCGATCGCGACGAGGCCGATGCAGGCGAGCTTCTTCACCGCGGCCCGTGCGTTTCCCCAGCGTCGTTCGAGCTGCGCGACCGGCTCGGCGCCCGCCGCGCGCACGTGGGCGAGGACCGCCGCGGCTTGCCCGCGCACCGATCCAGGTGCCTCGACGCGGTCGGTCGCGGTCACCCACTGCACGCGCCGTTGGCCCACGCCGCGGGCGTCCTGGAAGAGCGACGGAGTGGCGAGCTCCCGCGCCGTCTCGCGATCCACCGGGGGCAGCGCGAGGCGGACGACGTCGCCGATGGGGGCAAAGTAGTACGCGGCGAGGTCCTGGAGGAACGCCAGCAGCTCCGCCGGGACCGCGACCTCTTCGTCGATCACACGGCCGATCGCCTTGACGCGCGGCGGCGGCTCGCCCTCCCTCAGCGCCAGGACGACGCCCACGACCCGCCGTGAGCCGAGCGCGCAGAGGACGCGAGCCCCAGGTGCAGCCCGTGCCGCAAGCGCGTCCGGGACGCAGTACGTGAATGCGCGCGCGATTGGGACGGGAAGCGCGACGTCGGCGAGGAGCATCCTCCTCTGCCTACCGCATGGCCAGCGCGACGACCGTAGCGATAGTGACGAATGCGAGGGCTGCGGCGAGGGCGATGGCCGGAGTGCGACGCCTGGGGGTCGCAGGGGCATGGGCAGGCGCAGGCGCGGGCGCAGACGCAAGCGGCTCCGCGGCTGCGATGACCGACGCTGCCACAGCCTCGAGGACCACCGGCGCGCCCCGCTCGAGGGCAGCCGCGGCGCGCTCGCGCGCCCGTCGCTGGGCGAGAATCTCTTCCCCGAACGACCGCGCCAGCCACTCGCCCAGCTTCAGCGGGCTCGGTCTCAGCCCGGCGCTCGCCACGTAATCGTCCAGCGCGCGCTGCATCGCGGCCGCCGACGCGTACCGATCCCCCGGTGCGGGCGCGAGCGCCGACGCCAGGACCGCTCGCAGCTTGTCCTCGGAGGGCAGACCCTTGTCGGGGAGCTCGGGCACCTCGGCCCGTCGCGCCTGCTCGAGCAGGGTCGCCCGTCCGTCGCCGGTCTTGTACATGCGCCGGCCTGCGGCGAGCTCCCACAGCACGATCCCCGCCGCGAATACGTCGGCCCGCGCGTCGATACCATCACCACGGGCGTGCTCGGGGCTCATGTACCCGGCCTTGCCCTTGAGAGCATCGTCGAGATCGTGCGGCGCCGATCCTCTCGAGATGGCGTCGTTCGCGCGCGCGATTCCGAAGTCGCACACCTTGACCTCTCCCTCGAACGACACGAGGAGGTTCGACGGCGATACGTCGCGGTGCACGATCCCGAGCGCCTTCCCCTCGTCGTCCTTCCTGCGGTGGGCGTAGTCGAGCCCCTTCAGGGCCTCGCGAACGACGTGCACCGCCAGGTCGAGGGGCAGCGGCTCCTTCGCGCGAGCGCAGCGGCGCAGGAGGTCGTTCAGATCGAAGCCCTCGACGTACTCCATCGCGATGAATAGCCGGTTGTCGGCACGGCCTAGGTCGAACACCTGCACGACGTTCGCGTGACTGAGGCGTGCGGCGAGCTTGGCTTCGTGCACGAGCAGGTCGCCGAACGCCGAATGGTCCGCGAGCTCGGGGAGGATCTGCTTGACGACGCACCGCCGCGCCGCACCGAGCTCGGTCTTCTGCCGCGCGAGGTAAATCTCGGCCATTCCTCCCTTGCCGATGAAATCGAAGATGACGTAGCGGCCGAACGTGCGCGGCAGGACGATGCTCGGAACGGCCGACATAGGGAGCCATCGACAGCCTAACCGCCGACGTCGAGATTGGCGATAAGCTTGCCCGCACCGATGCAGCTCGACCCGGGTCGCGCCGCCCTCTCCCGGCCGCGCCGATCACCAGCCCCCCCACCCCCTGGCCCCCCACCCCCTGG
>Ga0209415_10006383_pt1 | contig 20983 bp, 20 predicted proteins | sample PeaSoiSIISIP2007_FD_187696 | JGI IMG/M metagenome (GOLD analysis project Ga0209415, IMG submission 187696) | Peat soil microbial communities from Weissenstadt, Germany - SII-SIP-2007 (SPAdes) (version 2) | ecosystem: Environmental > Terrestrial > Soil > Wetlands > Peat | place: Germany...
ACCTAATCCTACCACCATCGTGGCGTGAGTCAGTTTTGTTTATTCGCCGGGGCATGCCACGGGCTACACTATTCATGTTTCTGCTGAACACCAGAGCCGAATCCGACACGCTTCGCATCTGATTTATAGCTTACGTAGCCGACGAGAGGATGAGTCCTTGCCCCTGACGGAACTATTCACACCTTTCACACTGAACGGATTGAAGCTGCCGAATCGCATTGTGATGGCGCCGATGACGCGGAATTTTTCACCGCGAGGGGTGCCCGGGCCCGACGTCGCAGCGTACTATCGCCGGCGCGCTGAGGGAGGCGTGGGACTGATCTTGACCGAGGGCACCTCGCCGAATCATCCGCAGGCCGCGAACATGCCGCAGATTCCGCACATCTATGGCGAAGAAGCGCTCGCGGGCTGGAGGCGAGTTGTCGAGGGCGTGCACGCAGCCGGGGGGCGAATCTTCTCGCAGCTGTGGCACGTGGGGGCGGTGCAAAGTCAGGGCGACCCCAAGCTTCCGGTCGCTCCCGTTAGCCCGTCGGGACTTTTGAAGCCGGGCGTAAAGATCGGCGAGCCGATGACCCAGGCGGATATCGACGCCGTCATCGAGGGCTTCGCGCAGGGGGCCGAGAACGCAAAGCGCGTTGGATTCGATGGCGTCGAAATTCACGGCGCGCACGGATATATCATCGACGAGTTCTTCTGGGATGGCACCAATCGTCGCACGGATCAGTACGGCGGAGACATCGTGGCACGCACGCGGTTTGCGGTCGAAATCATTCAGGAGTGCCGCCGGCGAGTCGGGCCGAATTTTCCGATGCAATTGCGCTTCTCGCAGTGGAAGGGCCAGGAGTACACGGCGCGCCTCGTCGCAACGCCGCAGGAGTTGGGCCGCTTCCTCGAACCATTGGCTGCGGCCGGGATCGACGCGTTCCACTGCTCCGCACGCAGGTTCTGGGAGCCTGAGTTCGAAGGCAGCGACATGAATCTGGCAGGCTGGACCAAGAAACTCACCGGCAAACCGACGATCACGGTCGGTTCCGTCTCGCTCGACGTTGATTTTATGGTTTCGCTTGGCAGAATGCCCGCTCCGAAGGCGGAATCTTCGGGTGCGAATGGCGCCGGCCGAGATGCCCACTTCGACCGTCTCCTCGAAATGCTTAGCCGCGGAGATTTCGATCTCGTTGCGGTCGGCCGCGCGATGCTGGCAGATTCCAGCTGGGCCGAGAAGGTTCGCAGCAGCCGTTTTGCGGAACTCAATCCATTCACACCAGACGTGCTGAAAACGCTCGCTTAGCCGGGGGAACACGCCGTGGCTTACTTCGCACTGATCTACGAACTGGTGGACGATTACATCGCGTGCCGCGAGGCATTTCGCGAAGAACATCTGCGATTAGCCAGAGAGTCGAATGCCCGTGGCGAGCTAATGCTGGGCGGCGCCTTCGCCGACCCCACGGATAAGGCGCTGCTGGTGTTTCGCGCAGAAGACCGCAGTTTGCCCGAGTCTTTTGCGCGCCACGATCCCTATGTGATCAACGGCCTGGTAAAGCGCTGGGAAGTTCGTCCTTGGACCGCGGTCATCGGGAACGCCTGACCGTTGGGTGTCCTGCTGCGGGACATTGAGGGATGTGCGTATGCGTGCGTCACGGACGCAAAAACGTAGCACCCCAGCACTCGGTTGTGGCATCTTACTTCCATGACTCTTGCGACCCCGAGTCCGAGTATTACCCCCCGAGAGGTACTTGCCGCCTGGGGCAGAATCTTGCGCGGCAACGTACCGATGCTGTCTATCGAAATCACGCGCGAGTGCCCTCTCAGCTGTCCCGGGTGTTACGCTTACGGCGACACGCACCTGGGCGGTGGCGTCACGTTGAGCGAGCTCAACGACTTTCGCGGCGACGCGTTGGTCGATGGCGTGATCGACCTGGTCCGCAAGCACAAACCTCTTCATGTATCTCTCGTCGGCGGCGAGCCGATGGTTCGGCATCGGGAGTTGAGCCGGATTGTTCCTGTGCTCAGCAAGATGGGAGTGTTTACGCTCGTGGTCACTAGCGGCGTGATTCCCGTTCCGCCCGAGTGGATGAGCATTCCGCGGCTGCGCGTCGCGGTTTCGGTCGATGGCTTACCGGAACACCACGACATTCGGCGGAAACCGGCCACGTACGAACGCATCCTAAAGAACATCGAGGGGCGTGAGGTCAATATCCACTGGGTGATCACCCGCCAGATGTTTGAACGGCCGGGTTATCTCGAAGAATATGTCGCGTTCTGGAATGCACGGCCGGAAGTGAACCGCATCTGGGTGAGCGTCTACACGCCGCAGGTAGGAGAGAACAGTCCCGAAATGCTCTCATCCGACGACCGTGCCGCGCTGGGCAGGCAACTGCCGGCTCTGACCGCGCGCTATCCCAAGCTCTTGTTCAACGAAGGTTTGGTTAAGGCGTTTCTTCAGCCGCCGGAAAATCCGGGCGATTGCGTCTTTGCGAAGATGTCGGCGAACTATTCAGCGGATCTCGAGAGCCGCGTGGAACCGTGTGTTTTCGGGGGGACGCCTGACTGCTCGCAGTGCGGATGCGCGGCGAGCATGGGGATGCATTGGGTCAGGACGGTCAAAGTTGCCGGCGGATTGAAGGTGGGTCATTTCATTGGCGCCTCGGTGAAGATCGGGCTTCTGATGAATCGCTTGAAATCGCGCTCGACCAGGCCGCCCCGCTGGACTCCTGGTGCCCCGCCGCGCCCAAGCGGCGAAGATGCCCTGGTCCAGATCCAGTCCTAAAGAGGCCAACTATCCCTTCTGGCGCTTGAAGAATTCGACCTGACGGAGACGCTTCAGTGCCTCGTCTCTCGTTTTGTACGGACCGCCCATGTTTCGTCCCTTCGAGGACAAGACTTTGTAGCCGCCCTTCACTTTCTTGATCATGGCTGCACCCTCCGTCGAAATGTTCGCTCGATCAGCCCTTCGCAAGCAGTGTCACACGTCACATGCATGTGAGAAAAGTCCGTGCCAACAACCATTTGCCGCCGGTTAGCTCTTCTGGTAGCTTGCTCCCCGGGGATACGTTGGCGCTGGCTGCGTAGAAAGTTCGGTAGTCTCGCTCCCGACAAGGGTCGGCGAAAAATGAAATCGAGAATAGTCTCTGCGATTCGATTGGCTCTTGTGGTTTTGCGTCGCTGATGGTTATGTCTGCCGTTGCATTCGCGCAGGCGCCAGCGCCTCCGGCGCAGGGAGGCCCACCGGCGGGTGCGCCGCCAGGTGGCGCTGCCGGAGCGGCGTATGCGACGCAAACGCGGCGTGATGTCGAAGATTTCGGCGCAAAATCCGTTCATCGATCCGTGGGGATGTCAGGCTTACATCTTGCGCGCCGAAGCGGTCTTTCTGAAAGAACTGCAGACCGAGCAGGCGGCCACGAAGTGATGTCGCGCAGTCGTGCATCGGACAAGTGTGCACAATCGCGGCGTCGCGGTTACCCGATCCAGTTGCCGGCCAAGGGGCTCAACTCGCAGTCGAGGAGGGTTTGATGCACTGTTCAGCTTGCGGAGCACAGACGGCGGAAGGAACTGCGTTTTGCTGCTCCTGCGGCAAACCCATCGTAGGTTATAGCGTGGCAGCGCCCGCGGCGACGCCTTATGCCGGCGGTGCAGTTGGCGCCACGCCCGCCATGGCCGCAACGGGCGGTCGAGAATATGCCGGCTTCTGGCTGCGGTTTGTGGCGTATCTGGTTGATGGCCTAGTCATGGGTGCTGTCGTGGGAATTGTGATTGGGATTGCGGTTGGCTTCTTGGGGATCGAATACTTCCGCACGCTAGCACAGGGGATGGCCCCTAGAGTGGACGAGCCGAATCCCGTTTTTCCAGCGATGCTTTTGGTCAGCATCATGACTCTGGTCGTTTTCTCAGTGATCGCATCCTGGCTCTACTTCGCCGGGATGGAAAGTTCCGGGAATCAGGGGACACTTGGTAAAATGGCGCTGGGGCTGGTGGTGACCGACATGAATGGCCAGCCGATCAGTTTCGCTCGCGCCAGCGGACGTTTTTTTTCGAAGATCATCACCGTCATGGTTCCTCTGGCGATCGGCTACATCATGGCCGGATTCACGGAAAAGAAGCAGGCGCTGCACGATATGATCGCCAGTTGTCTGGTGTTGCGGAAGGCGTGAGAACACTGCGTAATTTCCCACAAGAGAGACCGAATTGATTTGCCCTAAGTGCGGAGCAGAAGTGACGGGTGGAATTCCGTCGTGCGCTTCTTGCGGCGAGCCGATTCCCGATCCATCGTCCAACACCGCTGCTTCATCCACAGCCCGGTTCGCAGTCGCGCGCGTGGTCTATGGAGGATTCTGGCGGCGAGTGGGAGCGTACTTCATCGATTCATTTCTGCTCGGGATCGTTGTCGGGTTTGCAATTCTGAGGCCCCTGATGGAGCGCGCCGGGATTCCGGTCGACAATCCGTGGGCGCTTTTGACCGGGAACAGCCGGCAGATCTTCGCGATAAACCTGTTGCTTACGATGGCCAGCTGGCTGTATTGGGCCCTGATGGAAAGCTCGGCGTGGCAGGCAACGCTCGGCAAGAAACTCTTTGGGCTTAAAGTAACGGACCTTCAGGGACGGCGCATCAGTTTTGCCCGCGCATCAGGCCGCTATTTCGGGAAAATCATTTTTGTTGGATTCATCATGGTCGCGTTTACAGAAAAGAAACAGGCGCTGCACGACATGATCGCCGGGTGCCTGGTCGTGAAGAAGCCGTAGTTGTTTTTCAGGACCTTGTAGAGCGCTGCAGGTATGCGTGCGCGCGCTAGGCGCCTGAACCGCGCTGTACGTGCTGGGCGGGCGCTGCCCGCAATTCGCAGCGGATTTGTTCGGTGAATTCGGAGCCGCCGACGACGCGGCTGCCTGGTTCCGCGATGTCCGTGGTGCGGTATCCCTTTTCGAGAGCGCGGTCCACCGCGGACTCAATCCACTCCGATTCAGCATTCAGGCCAAACGATTCCCGCAACATCAGAGTGGCGGAAAGAATCGCGCCGAGCGGACAGGCGACATCCTTGCCCGCAAGCGTGGGTGCCGATCCGTGAATCGGTTCATAGAGCGCGGGCTGGTCTGGGCGGCCGCGGCTGAGCGAGGGGATCAAACCGATCGAACCCGCGAGTGCCGCTGCTTCGTCGCTTAAGATATCTCCGAACAAGTTCCCGGTGAGAATCACGTCAAACTGTGCGGGCCGCAGCAGGATTTGCATGGCGGCGTTGTCCACGTAGAGATGATCGAGCGTGACAGCGGGATATTCGCGCGCGAGAGCCGTGACCGTGTCGCGCCAGAGCGTCGAGCTGGCGAGAACGTTGGCCTTGTCCACGCTGGTCAAGTGGCGGTTGCGGGCCGCAGCGCGCTCGAAGGAGTAGCGAGCCACGCGCTCGATTTCGAAAACGGAATACTCTGCGAGGTCGCTGGCCTTTTCCTTGGTTATTTTGTGTTCGCCGAAGTAGATGTCTCCGGCCAACTCGCGCACGATTTCAAAATCGCAATCGCCGAGCCGTTCCGGACGAAGCGGCGAAATGCCGCGAAGGGCCGGGCGCAAGCGAATGGGCCGCAGATTGATGTAGAGGCCGAGCTCCTTGCGGATTCCAAGTAGGCCTGCTTCCGGGCGCGTGCCGAACGGCAGAGACTCCCACTTCGGCCCGCCGATGGCGCCGAGCAAGACCGCGTCCGACGCCCGGCATCCCGCCAGAGTTTCTGGGGGCAGAGGCGCGCCGCAAGCGTCTATCGCATTGCCCCCAAAGGGGAACTCGGGGAACTCGAAATGGTGGCCGAAAGCGGAAGCGCAATCTTTGAGGAGATGGATGGCGGCACGCGTTACCTCGGGGCCGATGCCATCGCCCGGCAACACCGCGATCGTCTTCCGCAATGCGGTCATGGAAGGGGTTCCCGTGAGTCTCAGCGTGCGTTCGCCGTCGCGGGTTGACGCCGCACCTTGTGGATGATGCTGACCAAGTCGCGGTCGGTGATTTCTTTCTCGGCGTCGGCCAAGGCAATCGCCAGGCGATAGCACTCGGCAAGTTCTACGTCCGTGGTTTCATAACCGAGCTCGGCGAGACGCGAACGATAGGCGTTGCGCCCGGAATGCTTTCCCAACACCAGCCGCCGCGCAGGTACGCCGACCTTTTCCGGGACGATAATTTCGTAGGTGAGCGGATTCTTCAGGATACCGTCCTGATGGATGCCGGCTTCGTGGGCAAAGGCGTTGGCGCCGACGACGGCCTTGTTCGGCGGAACGGAAACATTCGTGATCTTCGAAAGCATGCGGCTGGTCGGATACAACATTTCCAGCTTGATATTCGTGGTTACCTGGTAGCGGTCCTGGCGCACGTGAAGCACGACGGCCAATTCCTCAAGGGACGCATTCCCGGCGCGCTCGCCAATGCCGTTGATGGTGCATTCAATCTGGCGTACACCTGCGTCAATTGCCGCGAGCGAGTTTGGCAGAGCGAGGCCGAGATCGTCGTGGCAGTGAGCGCTCAGGACAACGTTGGGATGCGCACCGAGGCGCGCGCGAACTTTGCGGAACATTTCTCCGTAATCGTCCGGCGTCGAATAGCCGACCGTGTCGGGGAGGTTGATGATGGTCGCACCGGATTCCACGGCCGCCAGAACAACCTGGCAAAGATAATCGATGTCGGTCCGGCTCGCATCCTCGGCCGAAAATTCCACTTCGTCGCAATTTTGCCGGCCGTATCGCACCATTTTGGCGATTTGCTCGAGCGCCTGCTCGCGCGTAGTCCGAAGTTTGTATTTCAGGTGCAAGTCCGATGTGGCGAGGAAAACATGCAGGCGGGGTTTGTCGGCGGGCTCGAGTCCGCGCAGGGCCGCCTCTACGTCTTCCTGGCGGGCGCGGGCGAGCGCCGCTACGCGGCAATGCTTGATCTCGGCGGCCACGGCACGGGTCGCGTCGAGATCGCCGGGTGAGGCTATCGGGAAGCCCGCTTCGATGATGTCCACGCCGAGTTGCTCGATTTGGCGGGCGAGCTGCAGTTTCTCCTCGCGGTTCATCGAAAACCCGGGAGATTGCTCGCCGTCGCGCAGCGTGGTGTCGAAAATCTGCACGTTGTCCATAGCAGCGCCTTTCATAGTGCCAGTGAACCGCGAAAGGCGCAAGGAGTCCAATTTATAATGGTTGCAAGAGGGATAAATTTCTCTTATATAGGGGAAGCGGGTTTTCGAAGGAGGATCTGTGGATTTGGCGTCCCTGCAAGTATTCCAAGCGGTGGTTCGGGAGCAAAGCTTCTCGCGAGCCGCGGAAAAGCTCTACCGAACGCAGCCCGCGGTCAGCATCTCGATCCGGAAGCTCGAGGAATGGGTGGGGCAGCCCCTATTTGTCCGCGGCTCGGGAGCGCAAACGCTGACCGATGCGGGCGTGCTGCTGGTTGAATATGCCGACCGGATGTTGAATCTGCGCGAGGAAATCCGGAAGGGGATGAAGGAACTGCGCGGGCTGGAGCGAGGGCAGGTGTCGGTCGGCGTGAACGAAAGCGCGATTCACGCGCTGCTGCCGGCGCTGAAGCGGTACCGCGAGCTTCATTCCGGGATTCACATCAAGGTGCACCGGGTGTTTTCGCGCGACGTGCCGCGCGAGGTCATGAACCATCATCTCGACATTGGCGTAATTTCCTATCTGCCGGAGGAGCGCGAACTCGATGCGGTGGAGTTCCATCGCGACTCGCTGGTGCTGATCGTTTGGCCCGGGCATCGCCTGGCGAAGCGGCAGGACGTGGATATCAGCGACCTTGGGCAAGAGACGTTCGTGGCGCACATCGTTGAATCGCCTTACCGGCAGCGCGTGGTGCAGATGTTCGCGCGCCACAAAGTGCAGCTGCGGATGGATGTGGAGCTGCCAACGATCGAGAGCATCAAGCTTTTCGTGGAGATGAAGAAGGGAGTGGCCATCGTGCCGCGAATGTGCGCGGAGCGGGAAGTGGCCAGCGGCGATCTGCGCGAGTTGCGCATCCGGCAGATGCGCGTGACGCGGAAACTTTACCTGGTCTATCGGCGGGACCGTCCTTTACCCGCAGCGGCGAAAGAGCTCGTCGAATTGATTCGGCAGAAACCTCCCAGGGGCGCCCGCGCCGGTCGCGAGCGCAAGAAATCCTAGAAGGTCATCGCCAGTCGAAGCGCAAAGCTGCGAGCTGGACCGATGGCGTTGCCGGAGAAGAGCCCACCGAAATCAAGCACATTGACGACGTTGCCGAGGTTCTCTCCATCAACCTGCAAGCGCACATTCAAGCGGTCGGATTTGTAAATGTCCGCGCCTGCAGAGGCGTCGAGAAGAAATGAGGGCTTGATGCGGCTGCGGTTGAAATTGATGCGATCGAAGACCTTCTGTCCGTATTGCTGGAGAGCTATGGCCGGGTCGCCGTCAAATTTAAACGGGAGGCCAGTGTCGTACTCGATTCCCCCCGCGATCCATAAACGAGGCGCTATTTGGTAGCGCAGGCGTCCGCGGACCGTGTTGCGCTGGTCCTGCGAATCCGGGAAGTGGCCGGTGAGCTGCGACGTCACATTCGCCACATTGTCACCGAGAAAAAGCCCGCCCGTAACGGGAAACCAGGCGTTACCGACGGTATAGGAGTAACTCGAAAAGCCGGAGAGACCGTGCCAAGTCGGGAGCTCGAGCTTTCCTTCCGCGCCGTAAATGATGGATTTGCGGAACGCGATTGGAAAACTGACGGCCGTATTGAGCAATTGATCGTCATCGGCAAAGTTGTTGACGAGCCTTCGAAAATAGTTCGCATCGAGTTTGAATTGTCCGAAGAAGGACTTGCTAAGCCCCGCCTCGTAGTAATTGCCTTCGGACGGCTTCACGGGCAACCGCAGAAACGTGTCGCTGAGGGCCGTCACCGACGTCGAACTGGAGAGCAGAATGTCGTCGGAAGACGGAGTCTGAAAAACGCGATCGTAGGAGAAATGCAGAACCAAATTGGACGACGGGAAATAGCGCGAAACGGCAAGGCGGGGGCTGAGAGCGTTCTGGTTGACCAACAGCTGATAGTGGTCCCAGCGCAGGCCGGCGCTAATCGTCCAGTTGTCGAGGTGGATCAGATCCTGCGCGAAGGCGGATTGCTCGAAATCGGGACGCTGCCCTGCGTTGGGGGCATCCGGAGTAGGGAACGCGAACGTCGGCGGCGTATCTGGAGGGAATCGCGAGGGATCCGTGATCGTGTCGCGGAAATGTTCGTTCAAGAAGTAGTTGTCCGAGTCCACGCCAAACTTCCATTCATGGTGGCCGCGATGAATCGAGACGCTGGCCTTAAAGTATCCCTCCCGAAACCAGTTGTGAACAAAGGCGCGCACCGGAGTAGATGCGGCATTGGAAAATAAGTCATTTGCCGTATCCCTGATCATTCCGCGGACATCCGCCACCGCGTCCGATGAAAAAGTGTGCTGGTACGAAACGATGCCCATGGTCTCAAAATTGTCGGCCGTCTGAAGCTGGCCGGCCGTCTCCTGCAGATTCTCGTTCGGAATCTCATAACGAGAGATCTCGTGGCGAACGATCAGGCTCAGGCGGTCCTTCGGCGTAAAGTCACGCTCGTAGCGAACGGAAAAATCCCCGGTTGTGCCGCGATTCGTGAAGTTTTCTGGAACAACTGGATTCAGGTAGTGACCGGTCATGTCGCCGCTTGCGCTGGCCCCGAAAATATTCTTGCCCGAGACGTACTGCCCCTGGGCGAAAGCACCGGCCGTGTCAAAGCTGCCGGCGGAAAGCACCGCCTGTCCGTGGAAACCCACCTGCGTGTCCTGCAACGAATTGAGTTCGATCACGCCGCCCAGCTTCCGGCCGTATTCAGCAGGGATGCCGGCGGTATAGACGCTCATGGATTGCACGTCGTCCGCTTCAATCTCCGGTCCGAAGCTGGGCGAGCGATTGTCCGTGAGGGGAATGCCATCAATGACGAACTGCGTCTGGTATTCGGAGCCGCGAGGGTGAAGTACTGCGTTGCCTTCGTAGAGCCAGCCCGGCTGGGAATTGACGAGGTCCTGCAAGGAGCGCCCGGGCAAAGAACTCAACCGATTCTGAATCGCACTGGCGCTGATCTGGCTCACGGCGCCCGGTTGATCCGGATCAACGAGCGTGTTTTGGGCGGAGACGGAAACGGAGGAGCTGACCGCCGCGAGTTTAAGCTCAATCGTGCGTTCGAGAGGAAGCGCCGAGTGAATTTCGATGGTTTCGGACATGTCGGCAAAGCCCGGCGCCTGAATTCTGACTCGATAAACGCCGTAGGGAAGGAGTTTCGCGACGACGGCGCCGTCGCTATCGGTCACGAAACTGTGCCGATACTCGTTCGCATCACTCGAAACATCAACCGTGGCCTTGGCGCCGAGCCCGGCCGGATCGGTCACCTTTAGCCGTAACTCGCCGGTATTGGTCTGAGCGCAGAGCGCGGACACGCCGACGACAAACAGAATGAGAAATCTCTTCATGTACGGTTAGTTCCTGTCCTTTGGGCGGAGCGCCGCGTCACAATTGCCCGGCGATGCCGGCACCCATCAATGGAAACGGGCGGAACTACGGCGCTGCTCGGCGAGTGCTTCCAAAAATTTCTCCGCGTCCGGGCGCGCATCCGCAGGAACATTCAGACGCTCGGCCAAACGCTGGGCAATCTGGCGCGCCATGGACCGTCGCACCTCCGGATCCAAACTCATGCGGCGTTCGAAAAAGGTCTCGACGAGCTGCAATTCATCCGCGGTGAGCTGCGCCGACGGACTGACGGGCACTGCTTGCACCGGCGCCGCCACCGTCGCAATGCTCCAGATCGAACTCACTCCTTGCAGCGGTTTCTCATGGACCACGACCGTACCTGCGGCATAGTCGCCCACCCGCTTGTTTTCCCGGCTGATCAGCATGGTGACGATTCCGGTCGCATAAAGACTCGGCAAGGCGTCCACGATGCGCAGCAAGTTCCGCAGGATCGCATCGTAGGCGGTAATCGGGCGGCCGGAATCCTGGATGACGCGCAGGTGAGTCCAGCGCTTGCCGGGTGTTTGCCCGTTCCAGAACGTTTCGAACAACGCGAAGTAGCCAAATTGCACAATGAACGCCGCGAAGATAAGGATCGCGATCCCCCACTGCTTCCCCATCACTCCAATGATGCCGACCGAGGAGACCAGGGCCGCGATCAGGCCCAGGACAACGTAGGCCGCAATTTGAAGCAGCAGGTCCAGCGCGATCGCCAGAAAGCGGCTGCCGATGCCCGCCAGGGGGAACTCCAGCGAAGTCTGCTCCGGCGTTTCGATGGTAAGCTTGTCGGCCGAGGACATCGGTGATCTCCACCAGCTGGCTTCAGAAGCGACGTCCCTATTGGGCGCGCATCGACGAGCTCCTCGCGCGCTCGGGAGGAAGCGGCGTCCGCGCCCTGACTCACACCGAGCTGCAGGAATTGGCTCTATTATATCGCCAGACCGCTTCCGACCTCGCCACGATCCGCGAAGATGCCTCCAGCCGAAATCTGGCGCACTACTTGAATCAACTCCTCGGACGTGCGCATAACCTGATCTATATGGGACGGCGCTCGCGGCCAATCGGCGTCATCAAATTTTATCGCGAGACATTCCCGCAAATATTTCATGAGACCCTGCCGTACACGATTACGGCGACCGCCATCTTTTTCGCCACCGCGGCCGCAGGCCTGATTGTGGCTCTCGTGGACCCAGGATTCCAGCGATACATCCTGGGCCCCGCCATGATGGACACGATCGAGAAGCAGCAAATGTGGACGCATTCGATCGTAAGTGTGAAGCCGCTGGAGTCGAGCCACATCATGACCAACAATCTGGCGGTCTCGCTCACGACCTTCGCGCTCGGAGTCACTGGGGGAGTTGGAACGGTTTTGATGCTGGCGTTCAACGGTCTGCTCTTGGGAGTCATCTCCGGAGCGTGCTGGCGCGCCGGGATGCTGGGGCAGCTCACGAGTTTTGTCGCGCCGCACGGAGTGATCGAGTTGCCGGCTATTTTCATTGCCGGCGGCGCGGGGCTTTTGTTGGCGAAAGGCTTGCTGTTTCCCGGAACGTTACCGCGCCGCGCATCGCTGGCTCTCGAAGGCGGCCGGGCAGTGCGTTTGGTGCTGGGGATTATTCCGATGCTCATCGTCGCTGGCACAATTGAGGGGTTCGTCTCGCCGTCCGACCTTGCGGTGAAATGGAAATACACTCTCGCCGCCGGATTGTTCGGCTTGCTTCTGCTCTACGTGATGCGAAAGGGCCCCAAGGCCTCGCGCGAGGTCCCAGGCGGCGACGTTATGAAGGACGCGCCCGCGTCCCTCTAAAGCAAACTGCGTTCCTTCACTTCTAGATACCGGTTGACGAGTGCCGTGGACATTCGCGATGCATCCACTTCCAAGGTCAGCGCACCTTGTTGACGCAATCGCCGAAGCAGGAGATCGCGCCGCTGCACAACTTCGAGTGCGGCGGTGTAGCGATACATCGCGCTCGCATTTTCGGGGCCGGCGGCGACTAGGCGGCGCAGCTCCGGCTGGCCGATAATTCCCAATAGCACCAAGTGCCGGGTGGCCATCTTTGCGGCGCACTCGATCACCTCCGGTGTGGCCGCGGTTTCCGCCAGGTCCGTGAGCCACACAATCAAACTGCGCCGGCCCTGCTGCGATAGCAGGCTCTCCGCGGCGAGCAGATGATCGGCCTCAAAGGATTCGGCACGCACCTGCGCCATGCTCTCCATCAAAACGCGCAGATGAGGCACGCCCCGGCCAGGGCCCACGCGCTGTTGCGGCTTGCGGCCGTAGGCGAGCAGCCCGACGCGGTCGCCTGAATAGAACGCCACTTGAGCGAGGCTCAGTGCCGCGCTGATGGTGTAGTCGAGCTTGGTCAGGCGGTCCACACGCGCTCGCAATAGCCGGCCGGCGTCGAGCACCAGCCAGATCGTCTGGCTGCGTTCGATCTGATGAACTTTGGTGATTAGCTTTCCGCGCCGCGCCGTCACGCTCCAGCAGATGTCGCGGAATTCGTCGCCATCGCGATAATCGCGCAGACTTTCGAATTCACGTCCGTGCCCGCGCTGCCGCTTCAGCCGCTTTTCAAGCTCGATCTGGCGGCTACGGATCAGGTAGATCCGCATTTTCTGCGCTTCTTCGATATTGGGATAGACGCGCACGGTTTGCGGGAGTCGCGCTCGAGCCCATCGTTCCGCGAGGCCCAGGGGGCTCTGATAACGCAACCAGACGTTGCCGAATCGAGCGTCGCCGCGCGAGCGCGGCTCGATCGGGTACGAGGCGCTTTGCCCGGCCCGTGCGGGCGCCACGATCTCAACATTCGGCAGGTCGGGGCGAAAAGTTTCAGGAGACTCATCGCTGACTTTGGCGGAAATCGAGCCGCTCGACGAATTGTGCAGCTCCAGTGTGACCGACATACGTTTCGCAAGGCCCAGAGGCTCGCTCCAGATGCGCCGGGCTTCAATCTGCTCCGGCTTTGCCATGCGGCTCAAGTCCCAGGCCCAGAGTACGAGAACCGCGGCGTCCCACAGGGCCAGAGCGTAGAGGAAGCGCGGTTCTCGCCATGCGGGAGCGATCCAGACCAGTCCGACAAACAAGAGCAGGAAGAATCGTTGCCCGAACGCGACCGGAAACCGGCCGGCGCTTTCCGCCCGCGCGGCGACATTCGAAGGGGAGAGTCGGTTCACGGCGTCATTTCGGGACGGCGATGCCTGCCAGGACTTCGGCGATCACCTGGTCGGGAGTGATGCCCTCGAGATCCGCTTCCGGCTTGAGAAGCATGCGATGGCGCAGGATGGGCGGAGCCGCGGCCTTCACGTCGTCGGGGATCAGGAAATTGCGGCCCTCGGTCGCGGCCAACGCCTTGGCTGCCAGCATCATCGCCACGGCGGCGCGCGGGCTGGCTCCCAAGCTGACCGCCGCGGAATCTCGCGTAGCGCGGACAAGCGAAACGATGTATTCGAAAAGCTTCGGCTCGACCTGAACGCGCGCGACTTCCTCCCTCGCGGTTTGGAGGGTTTCCTTTGAGACGCGTTCGAGTCCGGCGCGCTCGAAATCCCGGGCTTCGAATCCGCTTTGATAGCGCGAGAGAATTTCCGATTCTTGCGTAGCTTCGGGATAGCCGATGCGTATTTTCATCAGAAAGCGGTCGAGTTGCGCTTCCGGCAGAGGATAGGTGCCTTCGAACTCGACCGGATTCTGCGTGGCGAAGACAGCGAACGAGCGTGACAGCGGGTAGCTGGTGCCGTCAATCGTCACCTGAAATTCTTCCATGGCTTCGAGCAACGCCGATTGCGTGCGCGGCGGCATGCGGTTGATTTCATCTACCAGAAGCAAATCGGTGAAGACCGGGCCGCGGTTCATCCGAAACGTTCCGTCGGCAGGTTGGAAGATATTGCCGCCGAGAATATCGGCGGGGATCAGATCCGGAGTGCACTGCACGCGCTGGAACTGCAGGCTGAAAATATGCGCGAGGCACTTCACGGCGAGTGTTTTCGCGAGTCCCGGGACTCCTTCGATCAGCGCGTGGCCTCCGGAGAGGATCACGAGCAGCAACTGGTCCACGGCATCGGTCTGGCCTACGATGATCTTGGAAAATTCTTTTCGGACGTGCGCGGCCAGTGCGGCTGTGCTCAAATCCATGCAGGTATCTCCCGTTCGGCATGGTGCCTGGGCTCCAGGCGCGCCGAATAATCGTGAAGCTGGCGCACCAGATAGAGCGCCTCTTTGTCATCCAAGCTGATATTGCGCATCGCTCGCTCCGAGCGGGCGAGTGTATCCAGAAGCGGCTCTTCCGGCCAGCCGAATCGGCTGGATGCGGCGCGGCAGAGCTCCGGCAATTTTGCCTTCGCTGGCGCGGCGAGCTTGCGCGAAAGCGCCAGGCGAAAGCGCCGATACGCGACCGACACGGCCGCCGGAGACGCGTGCGCGGATTGATAGAGGTCGCCGAGCGTTTCCACGAACTCGAGGGGCGAGAGGCGCGATTCGGTAGCAGGCATACGCACGGCCCCCGCCCGCCGCGAGAAGGTGAACAGGATCGCGACGAAGGCGATCCCGATTTGCAGTCCGGCCCAGGGCAGCGGGCCGTTCGCGAAATAGGAAGCCAGGGACGCGCGGTCGCCGTGAAAGTATTCATCCCAGTACACGCGCGCATCCGATGGCGCGCCGACGCAATTCAAGAAAAATGCTAGATTGTTCTTGTCGCGTATCGAGCCGTTCGTCAAAGGCGACGCCGAAGCCCACCAGATGACCTCGCCTTTCCCGACGGGATACGACAACGCCGCGACCTCGCCCTCCTTCCCGTAAAGCGCGAGCCATGGATGTGTGCTCGACGTAAACGTGTCGGGCGCCACCATGGAAATTTCGGGCGCGTCGCGCGTAATCGGCGAAGGCAGGAGCGCCGGATAGGATTTGGGTTGCGGGTCCCACTCCTCGGCGGACGAAGCATCTATGTCCGGAGCCAGATCCGCGGCGTCGGCGCCTATCGCCAGCACGCGTCCGCCGCCGGAAACAAATCTGCGAATCGCCATGCGCTCGCTCTCTGATCCCCTTTCCGTTGGCTCGGCCAAAATCAGCAACGCGCCCTCGGAGTTGCCGGGGAGATCCTCCGGCGATTTTTCCCAGCGCTCCACCCGATATCCCTGCTCTTGCAGCAGCAGAAACGCGGCTTTGGCGCCCGCCCATTGGGACGAGTAGCTCGACGGGAACCCGAGCGACTGCTGAGGCGGCGCCGGGCCGACCGCAAACGTGAGCCCGAGCAACACGATCATCAAAACTCCCGATCCGATCAGGAGCCGGAGATCGCGGGAGTCGAGGAACGCAGGCATCCAAGTGTCTCCAATTGCCGCACGGCATCGCCCCAGTCCGCGGCCGTGGCGGAGCGGTAGCCGTACCATACAAGTTCAAAACGGCGCGTCAGTTGCAAAAGCGGCGCATACTCCGCGCTCTCCTTTTGGATCAACCGCAAGGATTCCCGCGGAGTGCGCGAGCGATCCTCCGGGAGCGAGTTCGTCTCTTCCATCCGCACGATGGCCGCCCAATACGCGGCGTGGATCGCGGCGCGGTACTCTCCCCGTTCGGCGGCGGCTCGCGCATCGCGCAGCCAGCGATGCCAGTCCCGGTTCAGGGGAGTTGCGCCGCTAAGATTCATTTCCGATCGGGGGCCGGCGCGCATCAGGAAGCGTACCGTCCAAAATAGAAGCAGCAGGCACGCCAGGACGATCACGGTCCAGGCGACCATATTTCCGATCGATTTCGCGCGGCCAACCCCACCAAAGAGCCGCTCGAGTTGCCGGATGATCCATGACCAGATGCGCGCCTTGAGGGCATCGATCCAGGATGGCCCCTGTTGGCCGCGGAACTCGCGGGCGCTCAGGATGGCGTTCAACCGGGTTCGCGATTGCGCAAGACTCTGCGGCGCCGCCGGAATTTCCAGCGCACGCGCCACTTTGCGATACGCGTCGAGTTTCTGCCGAATATGCGCCAGCGCGTCACCGCTCGCGCTCGAATTCTTCTCGATCCCAGCGAGCGGGCCGGCGAGCCAATCCGTGGCGACGCTGTAGCTGGCATCGCCTACGGTCACTTTCCAATCGGCGCGAAGCGACACGCGCAGGTCGTGCAGCGCTGCCGGATTGCCGGCCGAGCTGTTCAGGATCGCCGAGCATCGGTCGAGTTCAGCGATGTACTCATGCAAACTGAGCGATTGTTGCGATACCGGCGAACTCGTGGATTGGCAGAAAACTTCCATCGGAAACACGGCGAGTATGGAGAGCACCAAAACGACGCATGGCGCCCGCTTCAAGATGCTGGGCCCCGAAGCATGCATGTCTCGGAGATGGCTCACGCCAGAGGCACCGTGCCTGCCGCGGGCGAAGGGCGGTCGAGCGAGGCCATCATGAATTGCAGGTCGAAGGCTTCCTTGCGAATGCGCGTATCGTAGTAGCAGAGAACCAGAACGATCATGGAGATGGGGCCGGAAATCGCGCCTCCCACGGCTCCAGAAACGGAGGTCATAAGAGCCAACCAAGTCGGTAGTTGGTGGTTTCGCAGTAAAGTAATCATCGTCGCGATGGAAAAAGGCGCCTGGAAGACGATATATCCAACCCACCCTATAATTACCGCTAGCAACAGAGCGATGAAAATATGCCCCCGGCGCCCGCGCGTGAGTTGCACGCTGCGGCGAACGGCGGCAAGAACCCTGAGGTTTTCGAGCATCAGTGCCGGAATCGATACCGCGTAGCGCAACGCAAGATAAACGCCCGCCGCAACACCAAACATGTAAACCAATATCACCAATAGTCCGGCAGTAATGGCCGCGGCTGCCTGGCCTCCGGGAATGGCGCTGAGGGCGATCAGGGTTCCGCCGACGGCCGCGATGGCGACAACCACAACCAGCATGATTCCGATGAGGCGAAGGATGATGTTCAGCACGACGCCGATCAGCCTCCAGAATTTCCCCCGGATGCTTAGATACGAATCGCGAACGGTTGACCGGCGGCCAAGATAGGCTTCGGAAACGGCATGAGTCACGGCCGCGACTGCGATCGAATGCACTAGAAGGAAAACCCCCAGATAAGCGAATACGTCGACGAAGATTCCCGCAATCAATCCCAGAGAAGGCGCCGTGGGAGGTTGACCTCCAAAAGGCCTGCTCCCCTGAAACGCGAGAACCAGGTAATTCATGGGAATCCCGAATGATGCAGGAATCGCCATGATGCCCACGAACACCCAGAAGTGACCGCGATAGAGAGTGAACGTGCGGTCCAGGAGTTCTCCCAGACTTAGAGGACGGAGTTCGGCGGTCTCCACGGGTTTCTCCGTTCGAATGCGCGATCAGCGAGGAGTCCCGTATCTAACCACACAGTAACCGCGGACGCAACAACGCGCGTCCAGCCGGGATTTTACTCCCAGCCAGTCGGCGCTTTATAGGGCTGTGTGACGATGACGGCGGAGATTTCCTTGATCTTGCGGTCCTTTACCTTAAATAGCTCGGCGATTTGCGTGCTGTTCGGCCATTGCGAATAGCGGCCCTTGGTCATTTTGCCGCGACCGGGTACTTCGACCGTTTGCGAGGTGGCGGGATGATTGAACCGGACGATGGCCAGCACCAGCCCGCGCTCCGCGTCGACGATGGGAAACCGGCGAGGACTGATGGACTGGATGTACGTGAAAATCTTCGTGCTCAGCTGGGCGCCGCAACTGAGCGCTCCCAGAGGCGATGTGGGCGAGCCGGGGCAGGTCTGAATCCCGTTCTCGATGCGAATGCAGTCCTTGTCGAAGGGAACGATGTCGCCGTTGCCCTGTTCGATCCCGTCGAAGTATTTCCCGACCATCGCCACCATTTCCGCGCGCGACGGCCGATCGGCCGGAGGAACGGTCTCGAGAAAAGCCGGCCGAACCGCTGTCAGGTTGTCGGTGTTCAGGAACGCCGTCGTCTCCTTGCGTGCCACCAGTGTCTCAATCTCGGTGATTTTCATACCGACGATTTTCAATCGCGCTTGCAGAATCGCCGGCGTGCCATTTTCTTGAATCAGCGCAAACACGCCCGCTGCGCCCGCCGCCGGCTCGTCGAAATACAGTTTGTACCCGCCCAGTCCGGATGCCGTTGCCCAAAGTCCGTCGCCCGGCTCGAGTCGTACGCCATCCTCAGTAAACTTCACATTCTTCGCCAGCGGCAGCTTCGACGGATCGTGCGCCACCACCGCGTCGAGATACTGATCAACAAAATGGTTCAGGCATTCGCGGTCGCATTCGGCAGCCGCAGCGGCCGCCGGTTTCGCCGGCCGCGCGAACGCGGCCAGCAGCAGCACGCCCGCCGCAGCCGCGGCGACGATTCCTTTTCGCGCCATTGTCACCATTGCGGCTGATCGGACCGGCACTGTTCGTAACCGCTCCAGCCCGAACACATCCCGTACGGGCCCTGCGTGAGCACCGCTTCGATTTCATGCAGCTGCCCGTGGCGGACCTTGAAGATCTCCGCGATTTCCCAGGTGAACGGAGTCGTCGGCCCTGCGGTCACAGGCCGACCGTCGGGAGTCTCGAAGTTGCGCGTGTCTCCCGCCTGGTGATCAAAGAACCCGAAGCCCCACACGATCCCACGCTCCTGATCGACGATCATGTAACGCCGGTCGCGGATCCAGGAAACGAAATGCAGCAGTCCCGAGCGGAATTGATCGCGGCACGACCAGCCCGCTGAATACGTGGTCGGATTGGTGGCGGGATCGTACTTGGCGGTTGGCGCGGGACGCGGCGTGCCGTTGGACGTGGTGCCGCCAAAGGGCGTCATGTTGTTCGTGGTCTGCATGCCGTTTTCGAGGCGATTGCAGTCGTCGCCGAAGAATGAGTAATCGCCCTTGCCGTCGTCCTTCTGCATGCCCGAGAAATATCTGTTCGCGGTCTTGATCAGCTCGAGCCGCGACACGCGCTCGGCCGGTGGAATGTCTTCGAGGAATGCGGCCCGCGGCTTGCCGAGTTTTTCGAGGTTCGCGGCGCCGCCTTCGGCCATCTGTCCGCGCGCGACGATCGTTTCGATCTCCGATATTTTCTGGTTCTCGACTTTCAGCCGCAGCGCGATGAGCACGGGGTGGCCGGCCTCCTGCAAAGTCCCCTCGAAGCCGACCTGGCCCGCCTCTGTATCGTCCACGTAGAATTTGTAGGCGCCCTTGCCAGACGCCGTCCGCCAGAATCCGTCGCCCAGCTCGAGTTTCTGGCCGTTTTCGGTGTACTTGACGAACTTCGTCAGCGGCAGGCGCGATGGATCGTGCGCGACCAGCGCGTCGACGTATTGATCGACGAAGCTATTGAGACAGCTCCGGTCGCAAGAGCTCGGTGCCGATCCGCCCTGCGGTCCGGCTGGCGCCGCGGGAAGCGGTGCCGTGCCCATAAATACTACAGCGCCGAAGAAGACTGCAACGGCAGAGACATTCAGAATTGTTTTTCGCACGAATCATTCCCCCCGGGATTGTTGACCGCGCGGACTGTATAGCAGAAGTTGCGCGAGATACGCAACGAATAGTGGGATTGGCACCCTCGAAAAAGTGTGTCACTTTGCGGGTGTCGCCTTCCTTTGTTTTCAATGAGTTACGGTGAAAATTACCTTGCATGGTGTGACACTTAATTTGAATGATTCGTGGCGTTCGATACAACGAAACCCGAGCCGACGCGCGGACGATGCGGATGGATGGCGGAAAGCCAAGTATTCTTGCCGGGCATCCGCCGCGGCGGATGCCCCTACAAAAGCGGCCAATCGGGAGATTGGCGCTCCCAGGAAATATTCAGTTGTCAAAGAGCGAGCCGGCTCTCGCCGGGAGAGCGGACGAGAACATCTTCGTCACTACCAAGCTGGCAGATTGCGGGACGCGCGTCTACTGACCGTTCGGTCAACGGGAGTACAGCTGGTTGCGGCACGTGCTTTTGCGACGGCATCGCTCCGGTCGCGGTCTTTCGTCGAGGTCGGATGACGAGTTTCTCAGCGAAACGGGGGTGATTCGGTTTCCGGCGGCGCGCCGTGCGAGACGAGTGAATATAAGAAGAGCAATATTCCCGCGCCTACCATCGGGCAGCCCACCAGCGCGAAAGCCATGAACGCGAGAGGGTGGGTCCACAGCAAAGTGAGCATTTGAACGATCAAACCCGCGCCGATCAGAATGCCGGACCAGCGAATTCGGCGTTCGATGGAGTTCGCTCGCACGTTATTCCGACGCCTTCCAGAAAGTGACATCTTTCAGCGTGCCCACGTCATGAACTGTGTCGTGACAATCGCTCGACACGCACGAAAGTTTATTTTCCGACGCAAGCGGCAGCGTGTTCGGGTCTTTGACATGCCTCGAGTTCTCTTCATAGGACCGCGCGCCGGCATGGCAATGGAGGCATTCGCGGTTGTTGTAAGGCGTGTACAGCTTGATCTCGGCCGGCTTCGGGACCGTGCCAACGTATTCCACCCAAACGTGGTGCAGGCCGCGCCATTTGGCCCGATAGTCTCCGAACATGGTGTAGTCGGTGTGGCAGGG
>Ga0209415_10006385_pt1 | contig 20978 bp, 18 predicted proteins | sample PeaSoiSIISIP2007_FD_187696 | JGI IMG/M metagenome (GOLD analysis project Ga0209415, IMG submission 187696) | Peat soil microbial communities from Weissenstadt, Germany - SII-SIP-2007 (SPAdes) (version 2) | ecosystem: Environmental > Terrestrial > Soil > Wetlands > Peat | place: Germany...
GTTCTCGATCCACGACTTCGAGCCGATCACGGGGCGCATCCACCAGCCGCCGCCGTCGCACCAGACCTTCCAGGGCCAGAACTTCGTCATCTGCTCGTTCTGCCCCCGCAAGCTCGATTTCGATCCGATGGCCATTCCGATCCCGTATCACCATTCGAATCTGCAGTCGGAGGAGATGATCTATTACGTGTCGGGGAACTTCGGGTCGCGCAAGGGCGTCGACGTGGGATCGATCACGCTGCATCCGTCCGGCCTGCCGCACGGGCCGCAGCCGGGGCTCGCCGAGAAGAGCATCGGCATGCACGAGACGCACGAGCTCGCGGTGATGTGCGACACGTTCCACCCGCTCAAGCTGTCGACGTTCGCGAAGGATCTCGACGACGGCCGCTACTGGAACTCGTGGTACGCGAACGCCGATGTCGCCTCCGACGCCGGCCTCACTTCGCATCTGTGAAGCGGCTCGGCACGCTCGTCCTGGTTGTGCTCGTCGCGGCGGCCTGCGGCTCGGGATCGGCGGCGCCGCGCGAGAGCGTCGGCCTGTTCATGACGCGCATCCTCCGCGAGGAGATCAACGGCCAGTGGTCGAAGCAGTGGAACGAGCTGACTCCGGGGCATCAGAAGCTCATCACCAGGTCGCAGTACGTCGCCTGCTCCCGCGCGATGGGCACGAACATCGGGAACGGCAAGGAGGTCTTCCGCGTCCTCGCCGTCCAGAACGACCCCATTCACGTCACCGGCGTTCCCCAGAAGACGGCGAAGCTCGTGACGATCAGCTTCCGAAGGCCCGGCATCGCGCCGCTCACGTACCGCCTGCACGCCGTCGCGGTCGGCGGCCGCTGGACGTGGATTCTCGGCAACGCGTTCATCACGCAGGTCGAGCACGGCCGCTGCCTCGACGGCTCGCGGCTCCCGACGACCTCGAGCTAGCCCTGGCCGAGCGCGACGCGCTTGCGCGCCGCCCGCGGCGCCGCGGGATGCGACGTCGAGTTGCGCACGTGCAGGACCGGCCGGAAGTACGAGCTCGGCAGCGACCGGCCGGGCTGCTCGATGAGCGTCTGCAGGGTCTGGACGGCGGTGTCGGCGATCTGCGCGATCGGCTGCACGACGGTCGTGAGCTCCGGCACCGTCCACTTGGCGGCGTCGATGCCGTCGAAGCCGACGATGGAGAGCTCCTCCGGAACGCGCACGCCGAGGCGGGCGGCGGCGTGGAGCGCGCCGATCGCCATCATGTCGCTCGAGCAGATCACGCCCGTCGGCGGCGAGGACAGCGCCAGCAGCTTGGCCAGCGCGCGGCCGCCTCCCTCGGTGCTGAAGTCGGCGTGCGCGGTCAGGGCGGGGACGTCGTCGATGCCCGCGGCCGCGAGCGCACTCGACCGGCCGGCGGCCTTGAGCTGCGTGGGGAGGTAGTGCTCGGGCCCCGCGACGAAGCCGATGCGCTCGTGCCCGAGGTCGAGGAGGTGCTGGGTCGCGATCTCACCGGCGGCGCGCTCGTCGACGCCGACCGACGGCACGTCGAGCGAATGGATGGCACCGTTCACGAACACGATGCGGGCGCCCTCGTCCGCCAGCCGGAGGTACGGGGTGTGGTCGCCCCGCAGGTTCGTCATCTCGCAGGAGATGAAGATCATCCCCTCGACGCGCCGGTCGAGCAGCATGTGCACGTAGTCGATCTCGCGGAAGACGGCCTCGCGCGTGTTGCAGAGGATCGACGCGAGCCCTTCCGGAGCGGCCCGCGTCTCGATCGCCTGCGCGAGCGCCGGGAAGATCGGGTTGGCGAGCTCGGGGACGAGGACGCCGATGAGCCCCGTCTCCGAGCGGCGCCCCGGCGGTACGTACAGGAGGTCGCGCATGGCGCGCTCGACGCGCTCGCGGGTCGCCGGCTTGACGGCGAAGCTTCCGTTGGCCACGCGGGACGCGGTGGCGACACTCACTCCCGCCCGGCGGGCTACCTCACGCAGGCTCGCCATGTTCCGAAGCTATGTAACAAGTTTCTCGCCTCCGCGCAACAGGTCGCCGCCGTTTTGCGGGCTTTCCCATGCGGTTTTGCGGGGCAGTACTGAAAAACCGGACCACTTCTTGACTTTCGCCAGGCCCCGGCGTACGTTCCCCGCTGTTACATGCCGGTTTGTATGCGTTTCAACACTGGCTCGCCGCCCGCTGGGCGCGGAGCCGCAGTGGCCGGGTCGCCGGCTGTGTCGGGCAGCACGCGCACACCGGCTTCCATTGTCGGAGTACAGGAGGGTCAAGCATGAGCTCGAGAAAGCGCATCGGAGCGCTTCTCGTTGTCGTCGTCGCCGGGTTTCTCGCGGCGCTCGCCGGCAGCATCCAATCCGCCCGGGCAGCCGGGCCGGCGCTGACGATCTGGACCGACCAGAACCGCTTGAACGCGGTCACCCAGGTCGCCAATCAGTGGGCCGCCAAGAACCCCGGCGTCACCCTCAACATCGTCGTCAAGAACTTCGGCGACATCGAGACGCAGGTCGGCACGGTCGCGGCGAGCAGCGCGCCCGACGTGATCATCGCGGAGAACGACTGGACCGGTCAGCTCGCGGCCAACGGCCTCGTCGAGCCGATCTATCTCAGCGCCGCGATCAAGAAGGAGTTCCCGGCGTACACGCTCAACGCCTTCTCGTACGGCATCGCCGTCAAGCATCTCTACGGCGTGCCGGTCCAGATCGAGAACATCGGCCTCGTCGTGGACACGGGACTCGTCAAGGTGCCTACGACGTTCGCGCAGCTCGAGAAGGAGGCGCTTGCGTTCAAGCACAAGAAGGCGGGCAACCTGGCGATCGCCGTCCAGCAGGGCTCCGGCGGTGACGCGTACCACATGTACCCGTTCTTCTCCGGGCTCGGCGGCTACATCTTCGGCACGAACAGTGCCGGGAACCTCGACCCGTCGAACATCGGCGTCGCGGGCAAGGCGTTCATCAAGAACGCGTCGCTCGTCGACAAGTGGAACAAGGAAGGCCTGATCAACTCGGCGGTCGACTCCTCGACGGCACAGAACGCATTCATCAAGAAGCAGGCTGCCTTCTGGGTCACCGGGCCGTGGAACTCGCAGCTGCTCGAGCAGAGCGGCATCAAGTTCAAGGTCATCCAGATCCCGAAGATCGTCGATCCGGCCGTGCCGTTCCTCGGCGTCGGCGGGTTCATGGTCACGAAGTGGGCGACCCAGCACGGCGTCGACACGCTGGCGCAGGACCTCGTCGCCAACTACATGACGACGCCCCCGGCGCAGCTCGTGCTGGCGAACGCGGGCGGTCGCTACCCGGCGAACATCTTCGCCGGGAAGCACGTCACCGACCCGGTTCTCGCGCAGTTCGGCAAGGCAGGCGTCGGCGGCGTGCCGATGCCGAACATCCCGCAGATGGCGAGCGTCTGGTCCGACCTCGGCTCGGCCTGGGTCAACGCGACGAAGGGCTCCGGCGCGACGCCGGCCAAGAAGGCCTTCACCGCGGCGGCACGGTCGATCGCCGACAAGATCGGCTAGCACCCTCCACCGGTGTGGGCGCCCATCAGGGCGCCCACACCCTTCCCCGAGCGAGGCCGCGTGAGCACGACAACAGCCCCCAGCCCGGCGTCCGAGCCCGTTCCGCGCGCCGCGGCGATGCCGCGCCTGATCTCCGCGTTCTCCGGCACGGCCGGCTTCGTGGTCAAGATCGTGCTGCTCTCGCTGATGAACGCGCTGGCGGTCTGGGCGGCCTACGTCCTGGCGACGCGGCACCACTGGACGGCGATCGCGGTGCTCGCCGTCGCGGCAGGGCTCATCGACTTTCTCTACCTCGCCCGGCGCGGAACGCTCCCGGCCAAGTTCCTCATCCCCGGCACGGTGCTGCTCGCCGCCTTCGTGCTGATCCCGATCGGCTACACGATCGACGTCGCCTTCACCAACTACTCCACGGGTCACGTCCTGACGAAGACGCAGGCCATCCAGCAGATCGAGATCACGTCGCTGCAGCCGGCGGCGAACCCGATCACGTACACGATGGCCGTCGCGCGCGACGGCTCCGGCAAGCTCGTGCTCCTCCTGCAGAACGACGCGACGAAGAAGCTCTACGTCGGCACGCCGAAGGGGCTGAAACCGCTCTCGCCCGGGACGGCGACCGTCAGCGGCGGCCAGATCGTCTCCGCCACCGGCTACACGCTCCTGCACGGGATCCAGCTCTTCGACGTCGACCAGCAGCTCCAGAGCTATGTCGTGCCGGTCGGGGCGGCCGGCATCCGCCCGCAGTCGAGCTCCACCGCCGTCGAGCTGACGCCGACGTTGCGCTACGACGCGAAGCGCGGCGTGTTCATCCGCATCAGCGACGGCGCCGTGTTCAAGGACGACGGCAACGGCGAGTTTGCCTTCCAGGGGGCACCGCTGCTGCCCGGGTGGAAGACCTACGTCGGGACGAAGAACTTCTCGAGCATCATCCACGACCCGACCGTGCGCCAGCCGTTCCTCCGCGTCTTCGTCTGGACGTTCGTCTTCGCGGGCGCGACCGTGTTCTTCTCGTTCGCGATCGGCCTCTTCCTCGCGATCACCCTCGACAAGCGGGGCATGCGCTTCCAGAAGCTCTACCGCTCGATCCTCATCATCCCCTGGGCGGTTCCGGGCTTCCTGTCGCTCCTCGTCTGGGCCGGCCTGCTGAACGACCAGTTCGGCGTTGTGAACCGCATCTTCCACATCAACGTCCCGTGGCTCTTCGATGCCAACTGGGCGCGCGTGTCGTGCATCCTCGTCAGCACCTGGCTGACGGTCCCGTTCTTCTTCGTCGTGTCGATGGGGGCGCTGCAGTCGATCCCCGAAGAGCTGACGGAGGCCGCCCGGGTCGACGGCGGCGGCCCGTTCCAGATCTTCCGGCGCGTCACGTTGCCGCTGCTCCTCGTCGCGGTCGGGCCACTCCTCATCACCTCGTTCGCGTTCAACTTCAACAACTTCAACAACATCTACCTGCTGACGAGAGGCGGACCGACGTTCACCGGCTCGGGAGTCGCCGGCGCCACCGACATCCTGATCAGCTACACGTACAAGCTCGCGATCGCGTCCGGTCTCGGCAACGACTACGGGCTCGCGGCTGCGATCACGATCATCATCTTCCTCATCACCGCGGCGCTGTCGACGGCGGGCTTCGCCCGGACACGCGTGCTCGAGGAGGTCGTATGACCACGATCGACGTCACCGTGAGCGCCGCCGTGCCGAAGGTGCTGGAAGCGCCGGCCAAGAAACGCCCGAAGCTCGCCGAGACGTGGTGGCGTCACGTCGTCGGCATCATCGCCTGCCTCGTCGCGCTCTTCCCGGTCTGGTTCGTGGCGTCGGCCGCGTTCAACGCCGACCAGTCGGTGTCGGGCACTAGCTACCTGCCGACTCGCTTCACCCTGCACAATTTCGGGAACCTCCTCCACAACACCATCATCGACCCGTCGAGCCGGAGCAAGATCGACGCGCCGTTCCTGCACTGGTTCGGGAACACACTCATCATCGCCGTGATCACCGCCATCGGCACGGTGCTCATCTCCGCGATGGCCGCCTATGCGTTCAGCCGCTTCCGCTTCCGCGGGCGCCGCATGGGCATGCTCGCCCTGCTCCTGGTCCAGATGTTCCCGGCGCTGCTGACCGTGGTCGCGATCTACCTGATCATCCTCAACGTCGGCTCGATCTTCCCCCAGATCGGCCTGAACACGTACCTCGCGCTCATCCTCATCTACCTCGGTGGCGCGATGGGCGTGAACACATGGCTGATGAAGGGCTTCTTCGACACGATCCCGAGGGAGCTCGACGAGTCGGCCCGCGTCGACGGCGCCACGCCTGCGCAGATCTTCTGGGGCGTCGTTCTCCCCCTCGCGCTTCCTGTGCTCGCCGTCATCGGGCTGTGGTCGTTCATCTTCACGCTCAACGAGTTCGTGCTCGCGAGCGCCATCCTGGACACCACGAGCCATTTCACCCTTCCACTCGGCATGCAGGGGTTCATCCAGAACAACTACGGCCAGCTCTGGGGGCCGTTCGCCGCCGGCGCGCTGCTCGCGGCGATCCCGGCGACGCTGCTCTTCGCCTGGCTTCAGCGGTTTATCGTCAGCGGTCTCTCGCAGGGCGCCGTGAAGGGATGAGCCTCGCGGATTTCGAGAAGACCGTGAGCGCGACCGCGCTCGCGGAGCCGCACCACGACGGCTCCGAGCTGTACGTCGTCGACCGCCCGGACGAGGTGGGCGGCACGGCGGTCGTCAGGCTGCGCGCGCCCCACGGCGCAGCGGCGAACGTCTGGCTGCGCTACGTCACCGACGGCGAGCCGCGCACCGCCGAAGCCGTAGTCGACGAGGAGTCGAACGGCGAGACGTGGTGGCGGGCGGAGATGCCGGTGCCGAATCCCGCGATTCGCTACCGGTGGCTCGTCGACGGCGGCGACGCCGGCTACCGCTGGCTGAACGGCGTCGGCTCGTACGCGCACGAGGTCGCCGGCGCGGACGACTTCGTCCTCGCGCTCGATCCGGGTGCGCCGGCGTGGCACGCGCGCTCGGTCGTCTACGAGATCTTCCCCGACCGGTTCGCAACGAGCGGCGCGGCCGCTGCGGCGCACCGGCCGGGGTGGGCGGTGCCGCGCGGGTGGGACCGCCTGCCGGAAGGGCGAAGCCGGAACACGTCGCGCGAGCTCTACGGCGGCGACCTGCGCGGCATCGAGCAGCACCTCGACCACATCGACGAGCTCGGCGCGAACCTCCTGTATCTCACGCCGTTCTTCCCCGCGCGCAGCACGCACCGCTACGACGCGTCGAGCTTCGACGAGGTCGACCCGCTGCTCGGCGGCGACGCCGCACTGCGGTCGCTCCTCCGAGCTGCGCATGCCCGCGGCATGCACGTGGTCGGCGACCTCACGCTCAACCACTGCGGCTCCGGGCACGAGTGGTTCCTGCGCGCCGAGGAGGATCCGAACGCGCCCGAGCGCGACCTCTTCTTCTTCGACGGCTCGCCGCCGCTCGGCTACGCATGCTGGCTCGGCATCCGCTCGCTGCCGACGCTCAACTGGGGATCGCAGGAGCTCCGCCGGCGCATGGAGCGCGTCATGCGGCGGTGGCTCGACGAGGGCCTCGACGGCTGGCGGATCGACGTCGCCAACATGGTCGGCCGCTACCGGCTCATGGACGTGAACCACGAGGTCGCCGCCTGGGTGCGCGAGCTCGTCCGCGGCAGCCTCCTCGTCGCCGAGCACGGCCACGACTACCGTCCGGACGTCGACGGGCGCGGCTGGCACGGCGTCATGAACTACGCCGGCTTCCTGCGTCCGACCTGGTGGTGGCTGCACGGCGGCACGCTCGAGGAGGACGTCTTCTCCCGGACGCCGGCGCCGGCGTACTCGGGACCCGAGGCGGTCGCCGCCATGCGCGCCTTCCGCGCCGGTGTCCCCTGGGATGCGGTCGCCAACTCGTGGACCCTGCTCGACAGCCACGACACCGCCCGTTTCCGTACCGTCACGGCGTCCCGTGCGAAGCACGTCGTCGGCATCGGGCTGCAGATGACGACGCCCGGCGTGCCCATGCTCTTCGCCGGCGACGAGCTCGGGCTCGAGGGCGAGTGGGGCGAGGACGCGCGGCGCACGATGCCGTGGAACAGCCCGGAGACGTGGGACGCGACGCTGCTCGCGGACTACCGCGCCCTGATCGCGCTGCGCCGCTCGAGCCACGCGCTCGCGTACGGCGGCCTCCGCTACGTGCACGTCGGCACCGACGCAATCGCGTACCTGCGCGAGTCGCGCGAGGAGCGGCTCCTGTGCCTCGCCGCCCGCGGCCCGCACGATCCGATCACCGTCCCGTTCACCGAGCTCGAGACCCTGTACGGCGACGACGCCCGCGACGGCGTGCTCCCCGCCGGCGGCCCCGCATTTCACGTCTGGAGGATCAACGATGGCTGACGTCGTCTTCAACGAGGTCGACAAGATCTACGACAACGGCTTCCACGCCGTGCAGGACCTCTCGCTCGACATCTCCGACGGCGAGTTCCTCGTCCTCGTCGGCCCGTCCGGCTGCGGCAAGACGACGGCGCTGCGCATGGTCGCGGGTCTCGAGGAGATCTCCGACGGCGAGCTCCTCATCGGCGACCGCGTCGTCAACAACCTGACGCCGAAGGAGCGCGACATCGCGATGGTCTTCCAGAACTACGCGCTCTATCCGCACCTGTCGGTGTACGAGAACATCGCGTTCGGGCTGCGGCTCCGCAAGGAGTCGAAGGAGGAGACGCATCGCCGCGTCACGTGGGCGGCGCAGATGCTCGACCTCACGCCGTACCTCGACCGCAAGCCGAAGCAGCTCTCCGGCGGACAAAAACAGCGCGTCGCGATGGGCCGCGCGATCGTGCGCAAGCCACAGGTCTTCCTGATGGACGAGCCGCTGTCGAACCTCGACGCGAAGCTCCGCGTACAGATGCGCGCCGACATCGCGAAGCTCCAGCATGAGCTCGAGACGACGACCATCTACGTCACGCACGACCAGGTCGAGGCGATGACGATGGGGGACCGCGTCGCGGTCATGCGCGACGGCGTGCTCCAGCAGGTCGGCGTGCCGCAGGCGCTGTACGACTCGCCTGCGAACCAGTTCGTCGCGGGCTTCATCGGAACGCCGCCGATGAACCTGCTCGAGGCGAACGTCGTCGCGAACGGCGGCGTCTCGGTCGAGTTCGGAGGCACGAGCCTGCCTGTGCCGGACGAGGCGTTGCGCGCGTACCCCAAGCTGCGTGGCTACGGCGGCCGCAAGATCGTCGCCGGCGTCCGCAGCCAGAACCTCCACCCCTCGGGCGAGCGGCCGGAGCTGCCCACCATCGACGGGCAGGTCGAGCTCGTCGAGGCCCTCGGGAGCGAGTCGATCGTGTATTTCAAGATCGACGCGTTCGCGATCCGCGAGGGCCAGCACGAGGAGGTCGAGGAAGCGCCTGCGAGCGCCGAGGGCATCGTCGCCGCCCGGCCGAACCTCGTCGCCGAGTTCCCCGCGCACGTCACCCTGCGCATCACCGAGGACGTGCCGGTCGCCGTCGACGTGGCGCGCATGCACTTCTTCGACGGCGAGACCGGTGAGCCGCTGCGCTAGCTGTGCAATCGCGCTCGCGATTGCACTAGGAGTCGGATCGGCGAGCGCAGCGCCGTCGGCAAGCCCGCCGTCGGGCGCGACCCTCGCGGCGCTCGCACAGCCGGGCGCGGCGTCCTCGCTCGCGACCGACCGAATCTACTTCGTCATGACCGACCGGTACGCGAACGGCGATCCGGCCAACGACACCGGCGGCAAGACGGGCACGACGCAGGTCACGGGCTACGATCCCACGTCGCCCGCGTGGTGGCACGGCGGCGACCTGAAGGGCCTGACCGGAGGCTGCACGGATCCCGTGCACGGGCTCGAGCGCATCAAGGATCTCGGGTTCAATGCCATCTGGATCACCCCGGTGGTCGTGAACCAGGTGACCCAGGGCACCTCAGGCGGCTATCACGGCTACTGGGGCATCGACTTCACGACCGTCGATCCGCATCTCGGCACCGAGCAGGACTTCGCCGACTTCGTGAGCTGCGCGCACAGCCTCGGGATGAAGGTGATCCTCGACGTCGTCGTCAACCACACCGGCGACGTCATCCAGTACGAGGGCGGCTCGACGTACTCGAGCGCACCGTACCGCGACTGCCACGGCAAGGTCTTCAACCCGGCGCGCTACGTCGGCAAGAGCACGTTCCCGTGCATGAGCGTGAAGCACCTCCCGAAGTTCCCGTTCACCTTCCCGGGCCAGGCGAACATCAAGAAGCCCGCCTGGCTGAACGACCTGACGAACTACCACGAACGCGGCGACATCGGCGGCTCGTGCAGCGCGCAGTGCCAGACGCAGGGGGATCTCGACGGCCTCGACGACCTCTTCACGGAGAAGCCGGCGGTCGTCGCCGGGCTCGTGAAGATCTACTCCGACTGGATCACGAAGTACAAGCTCGACGGCTTCCGCGTCGACACCGTCCTGCAGGTGAATCCCGGCTTCTGGCGGCTGTGGGTGCCGAAGATGATCGCCGCCGCGAAATCGGTCGGCGTGAACGACTTCCAGATCTTCGGCGAGGCGTACACGACCGACACGATCCAGCAGTCGGCGTACGTCCGCGACGACGGCATGCCGAGCCTCCTCGACTTCCCCTTCCAGTCGGCTGCAAGCGGGTACGCGGCCGGCGGCTCGAGTGCCGTCGCGATGCTGCACCGGTTCCAGGACGACGACTACTACCGCACCCCGGACGGAGCCGACCCGACGCCGCCGACCTTCCTCGGCAACCACGACATGGGCCGCGCCGCGTTCGAGATCGAGACGCAGGGATTCGGATTGACCGGCGCTGCGTTGCTGCAGCACGTCGAGCTCGGCTACGACCTGCTGTACCTGTCGCGCGGCGCGCCTGTCGTCATGTACGGCGACGAGGTCGGGATGATCGGCACCGGCGGCGACCAGCAGGCGCGCCAGGACATGTTCCCGACGCAGGTGACCGACTGGCAGACGCAGCCGCGCGTCGGCTCGCCGCCGATCGGCACCGGCTCGTCGTTCGACGTCACGAACAACCCGATCGAGCTCGAGCTGAAGCAGCTGTCGGCGCTGCGCGAGGCGAACCCGGCGCTCGCGACCGGCTGGACGATCCCGCGGTACGCGAAGGGCGGCGTCCTCGTCGTCAGCCGCATCGACCCGGTGACGAGGACGGAGTACGTCGAGGGCTTCAACAACGGCGACGCGGACGCGACCGTCACCATCCAGACGTCGACGCCTTCGACGTTCTGGACGACGCAGTACGGCTCGAACCTGAAGGGGCTTCTGGGCTCCGATGCGTCCGGCCGGCTGACCGTGACCGTCCCAGCGGTGTCGGCGGTGCTCGACAAGGCCGACACGCCCATTCCGACGTCGCCGGTCTCGAAGCCGAAGCTCACCGTCGCCGCCGACCCGCTGAGCAACCTCTTCGCCGCAACGGCGACCGTGACGGGCACCGCCCCGGTCAGCGTCGCCTTCGCGGTGCTGCGGGCCGGCTCCCACACGTGGCAGCGGCTCGACGTCGACACGTCGCCGCCGTACCGCGGCTTCATCGAGCCGTGGCGGTACAAGAAGCACGAAAAGATCCAGGTGATCGCCATCGCCCGCGGGCTCGACGGGAGCACAGCGGTGTCGCCGGTGGCTACGTTCACCATGCCCTGATCCTCGCGCTCCCGGAACCCTTCGACTTCTCGCTGACGACCGAGCGCTTCCGTGTGTTCGGCGTCGACCGCGTGAACGTCTGGCATGAGGGCGGCCTGCACCGCGTCGTCGCCGGGCGCGAGGTGCGCATCGAGGCCGCTCCCGGCGGCGTCGACGTCGATCCGCTCGACGCCGAGGTCGAGCCGGTCGCGCGCGCCCTCGTCGGGCTCGCCTTCGACCTCGATCCCTTCTACGCGTGGGCGGCCGGCGACGACGTGCTCGCCGGAATCGTCACGCGGCTCGCCGGCTTCCGCCCGCCGCTGACTCCCGACCCGTTCGAGATGCTCGTCGGGGCGATCACCGCCCAGCAGGTGTCGCTCTTCTCCGCGCTCGCGATCCGCAACCGCTTCGTCGAGCGCTTCGGCACCCGCGTCGGGGAGGCCTGGTCGTTCCCGGCGCGCGATCGCGTCGCCGCCGCGGACGAGGAGGAGCTGCTCGCGCTCGGCTTCTCGCGGCGGAAGGCGGAGTACGTAGTCGGCCTGGCCCGCGCCGAGATCGACCTCGACGCGCTCGCCGGCCGGTCCGACGACGAGGTGCGCGCGAGCCTCGTCGCCCTGCGCGGGCTGGGGGAGTGGACGGCGGAGTGGTTTCTCGCCCGCCACCTCGCGCGGCCGCACGCGTGGCCGTGGGGCGACCTCGCGCTGCGCAAGGCGGTCGCCGCGCTCTATGGTGACGACGACGTGCGTTCGGCAGGCGCGCGCTTCCATCCGTTCGAGAACCTGACCGCGCACTACCTCTTGCTCGCAAGCCGCGTCCCGTGATCAGACCCGCCACCAGCGAAGACCTGCCGCTCGTGCGGCGCCTCGCCGAGGAGTTCGGGGAGGAGATCCCCGACGCGCCGTGGCGCGACTCCGGCCAGGCCGAGGACATCGAGGAGATCGAGCGGACGCTCGCGGACGGCGGCGTGCTGCTCGCGGACGAGGAGGGCATCGCCGTCGTGCGCAAGACGGGGGAGCGCGCGGCCACGCTCGACCTGCTGTACGTCCGTCCCGAGGCGCGCGGCCGGGGCCTCGCGGCCGACCTCGTGCGCGAAGCGGCGGCGCTCGCGCGCGGGCGCGGCGCGGAGATGCTCGAGCTCGACGTGCTCACCTCGAACACGGCCGCCCGCGCGATCTACGAGCGCTGGGGATTCACGGCGTTCGAGCTGCTCATGGCGGCGCCGGTCGAGGCGCTCGATAAGCGGCTCTCCGCGCAGCCCGCCGGGCCGACGTTCGGCGTCGTGCACGTGCAGACCGACGACGTCAACGCCGTCCAGCGGACGGTGCAGAAGGTGATGCCGCGGCTCGGGCGGTCGGAGAGCGTCGACGTGAAGGACGCCGTCAACGGCTGGGTGGCCGTCCGCACCGAGCTCACCGACCGCGAGCCGGAGAAGCTCAAGGCGCTCGCGAAGGAGCTCTCGTACACGAGCGGCGGCGTTGTCCTCTCGCTTGGCGTCGAACGCGGCACGGTCGTTCGCTACAACCTGTACGACCAGGGCTCGGACGTCGACGAGTACCTCTCCGTTCCCGAGTACTACGGCCCGCTTCCGCCCGGCGACGTCATCGCGCTCGGCGCGAATCCGACCGTCGTCGCGCGGCTAACGGGCGCGGATCCGACGCGCGTGCGTGAGGTCGCGCGGACGGCCACTTCGCCGGCCGACTTGCCCGACGCGCTCGATCTGTACGCACAGATCGCGGCCGTCATGGGCGTCGAAGCCTGATGCTCACGCTCTACGACGCCGACCGCTGCCCGTACTGCGCGCGCGTGCGCATCGTCCTCGCGGAGAAGCACGTCGAGTACGAGGCGATCGCCATCGACCTCGGCGACCGCCCGGCGTGGATCTACGAGAAGAACTCCACCGGCCGCGTCCCCGTGATCGAGGAGGAGGGATGGACGCTGCCGGAGTCGGCGGTGATCATGGAGTACCTCGAGGAGCGCTATCCCGAGCCGGCGCTGCTTGCGGCCGACCCCGGCGACCGCGCGCTCGCGCGGCTGCGCATCTTCCGCCACGACACGTTCACGAATCCGTACTACGCGCTTCGGCGCGGCGACGACGCGGCGCGGTCGCTGCTCGACGAGCAGCTCGAGCGGCTCGACCTCATGCTCGAGGAGCGGCCGTGGCTCGGCGGCGCCGCCTACGGGCTCGCCGACATCGCGTACGTGCCTTGGGTGCTGCGCGCGCAGCAGCTCCTCGACGTCGAGCTCGAGCGGTTTCCCGCGCTCTCGGAGTGGCTCGGCCGGCTGCTCGAGCGGCCCGCCGTCGCGGCCGAGGCAGCTATCGTCGCCGCCCCATGACGGCGCTCGTCCCCAGCATCGTCGACGCAGCCTGGCTCGCCGACCATCTCCACGAGCCGGACGTCGTCGTCGGCGACGTCCGCGGCCCGAACGCGCACACGCGCGGCCACATCCCGGGCTCGCGACCGCTCGTCCTCGGCTCGCCGCCGCCGGGCGCGGACGAGGGAACGGTGAAGGAGCTCGCGCACGAGATCGTCCTCCGCCTGCGGCGGCACGGGATCACCGGCCGCGAGCGGCTCGTGCTCGTCGACCGCGGCGACGGCATGGGCTCGATGCCCGCGGCGCAGCTCGCCGAGCTGGCGGGTCACAAGCAGGTGTCGGTCCTGCTGGGCGGCATGTCGGCGTGGGACGGCGAGCTCGAGACCGGGCCGTACGAGCTCGAGCCCGTGCGCGAGGCCGACCTCGTGCCGGACCCGGGCGCGCTGCCGACGCGGCAGGCGCTCGCGGGGAGGCTCGACGACCCCTCGCTGACGATCCTCGACGTCCGCCGCGAGGAGGAGTTCACCGGCAAGCGCGGCAGCGCGTGCGACCCGCGGCAGGGACACATCCCCGGCGCGAAGCACGTCGAGGTCGAGGCGCTCTTCGCCGCGCCCGGCGTGCCGGAGAGCGCGGAGCGGATCCGCGAGCTCGTTGGTGCGCCCGAGGGCGCCGAGGTGGTCGCGTACTGCCACTCCGGCTCGCGCTCGGCGATCGCGACGCTCGCGCTGCGCAGCGCCGGTTACGACGCGCGCAACTACGCCGGGTCGTGGCACGAGTGGTCGCGCCACGACGAGCTTCCGCTCGAGCGCTAGCTTCTAGGCCGCCTGCGCGCGCACGCGCTCGGCGGCGGCGAGGAACGCCGCGCAGAGCGTGCGTCCGAGCTCGTTCCAGGCGCCGATCCGGCTCGGCGTCTCGGCGCGCAGGCCGTCCGGGTCGGGCGGCGGGTCCTCGAAGTCCACGATCCATCGCTCCAGCTGGAGCGCCGTCACCTCGGGATGGAACTGGACGCCCCAGCACGCGTCGCCGAAGCGGAAGGCCTGAGTCGTCCTGTCGGTGCGCGCGAGCTCGACGGCTCCGGGCGGCACGTCGTACGTGTAGTGGTGCCACACGAGCCCGGAGAAGCGGCGCGGCATCGCGCCGAGCACGGGATCGGCGACGCCGGCCTCGTTGAGGACGACGTCGATCCACCCGATCTCCGGCTCGGCGAGCCGCCGCACCTCCGCGCCGGCCGCGCGCGCGAGTAGCTGCACGCCGAGGCAGACGCCGAGCACCGGCCTCCGGTCGGCGACGAGCGTCTCGAGCCACGCGATCTCCTCGGGGATCCACGTGTGCACGTCCTCCTGGTCGGGATGCATCGCCCCGCCGAACACGAGGTACGCGTCGTACGCCTCCAACGGCTGCGGCGGCCGCCTCGACCACGAGAAGCTCCACTCGTCGAGCCGGTGACCCGCCCGCTCGACGACCGGAGCGAACAGCTCTGCGCGCGCTTCCGGGCCGTGGACGACGGAGAGGACCCTCACGTACTCAGCAGCGTACGCAACTGCTCGGCGTTCGTCGCCGCCTGAGGCACTCGCGCGAGCGGATTCCGCGGGTCCTGCGCCGTCGAGTTGTTGTTGAAGAGCGCGAACGCCTGCTCGGCTTGCCCCGCGAGCTCGCGCAGCACCGGCACCCACTCCGCGAGCTCCTCGTCCGAGTACAGGTAGTCGAAGCGCTCCGCAGCGGAGCCGCCACGCTTGTTCCACGTCGCGAGGTTGCGGCCGTGGAAGCGGACGTACGCCGTCGGCGACGTCACCGCCGGCACGGTCGGCACCAGGTTCTTCGCGCTCTCCGAGCGCGGCGCGTCGACGGTGACGTACGTGGCACCGATCCGCTCGAGAAACGACAGCGTTTCTGCGCGCACGTCCTCCTCGAGCCACGAGCGGTGGCGGAACTCGACGAGCATCTCGTCGCCGCCGAGCTGCTCGCGCGCCCATTCCAGATACTCGAGCGAGCTGTCCTTGAACACGACGTACGACGGGAGCTGGAAGAGGATGCCGCCGAGCTTGCCCGTGCGGCGCAGCGGCTCGAGCGCCCCAAGAAAGCGGCGGAACACCTCGCCCCGGAGCTCACGCGGAGGACGGTCGACGCGGCCGCGCTCGTCCACGGGCATCTCGGCGCGCAGGTCCTCGGGCAGGACCTCGACCTTGACGGGATGCCGGGTCATCAGCCCGAACGCCTTCACGTGCATGACGAAGCCGGGCGGCGTCCGCTCCGCCCAGCCCTCGACCATCGACTCGGTCGGCAGGCGGTAGTACGTCGAGTCCACCTCGACGGTGTCGAAGTGGTCGGCGTACCAGGCAAGCCGCTCGCGGGCGGGAAGCTTGGGCGGGTAGAAGTACTTGGCGAGCGCTTCGTCCGCCCACGAGCAGGTGCCTATGCGGATTACGGCTTGAGCCTCGCGGTCGTGCTGGTCGCGGTCCACGCCGACAGTGTCGCTCCCGAGCACCCCGCCGGGGCGACCGTCGCCGGCAGCGGCGACACGCACGTCGTCGACCGCTCGGTCGCCGTCGCGTGGATCTGGAAGAAGAGCGGTTTCTTCCCGAGCTTGCCGGTGAAGGTGAACGTCCCGGCCGCGCTCGTTGTGGCGCCGCCGACGCGCGTGAGCGAGCCGGCCGAGCCGCCGCGGAACAGGCTGAGCGTGACGCCCGCGGCCGCGACGCCGCCTTCGCGGACGACGCCGGTGACCTTGTACGTCTTGTGCTTCACCGACACCGCCTTCAGCGAGACGGTGGCCGGGATGCCGACGAGCGACTGCGCTTCGAACGTGCCGAGCGCGTTGACGGTGCCCTTGCCGGGGTTGTACGGCGTGAACAGCGACGCCCAGGCCGCAACGCCCGGCGAGCTCGGTGTCGTGAAGACGCTGCTCACCGTGAAGTCCGCGTCGAGCACCTGCGCGCCGAACGCGGAGCGGCCGGGCGTGCCCACGGGCACGTCGGGCGGCGGCAGGCAGATGACGAGCTTGTACGCTCCGAGCGCCGCCTCGGCGCCGCTCGTCGGGTTCACGTACAGCGGCAGCTGGATCGACTCGCCCGCGACGGTCAGGTTGAGGATCCAGACGGCCGCGTTCGAGCCGGGCGAGCACACGTCGGAGGTGTGGTTCGCGGGGTTGTCGGTCACGACGCTGCCGGAGAGCGGCAGCACGAGCCCCTGGTCGTGCGAGAACGCCGACGCGGTCACCGTCCCGATGTTCGTGCCCGCCGCGGCCGAGAGGTTCGCCGAGTAGCCCGACGGCACGTAGATCGCGATCCGCGCGATCGGATCGGTCGCCTGCGGGATCGAGACGTGAATCGTCGTCGAGTGCGAGCTCGACGTCGTCATCGGCGAGTGCGATACGCCGACCGATGCGCCGTTGGCGGCGAGCGCGACGCCGGCGAGTGCGAGCGCGGCGGCCGTCGCGGCCGCGATGGTGACCCCTTTTCTCATCTGTAGTCCTCCGTTCACGATGTCTTCAGCGGCTTGCCGAGCACGTTCCAGTACCCGTGCTCGTACCGAACCAGATACGTCTTGCCGATCGGGTAGTAGTCGGACGGCGAGGTCGAGAGCGTCAGGCCGGGCAGCAGGAACGGATTGACCTCGTTCAGGTGCGTCGCCGCCTTCAGGAGGCCGGCGCGCGTCGGATTCGCGCCGGCGTGCTTGAGCGCGTCCACCATCGCGTACGCGGCCATCATCCCGTACAGGTGGGCGACGGCCTTCCAGTCCTCGCTCGGCAGGTACTTCTGCATGATCTGCCGGTAGAGGACGACGCCCGCCGCCTTCCGCTGCGTCGGGTTCGTGGGGTCGTGCAGGAACGCCGTCGAGGTCGCGCCGACACCGGTCTGCGCCCCCGCGTTGGCGTGCACGATGAGCATCACCGCCGGGTCGATCGACACCGACGTGACGTACTCGGTCGGCTTCCACCCGAGCCTCGAGGCGTCGACGAACGCCTGGATGGCCTGGGTCGGCAGCGCGAAGATGACGAACACGGTCGCGCCCGTCGACTCGAGCTGCGTCACCTGGGCGGTCACGGTCGGGTCGGCGGGGACGTACGACTGCGTGCCGACGATCTGGCCCGCGTGCGAGCCGAGCCCGCGCTTGAGGCCGGCGAGCAGCTCGGTGCCGTACTCGTCGTTCTCGTAGAGCACCGCGATCTTCGCGCCCGGCTGGTGCGCGGCGATCTGGCGGCCGTAGACGGCTCCCTCGCCGGCGAAGCTCGGCAGCAGCCCGATCGTCCACGGGAACTGCGCGTGTTGCGAGCCGATCGCAGTCGCGCCGCTGCCGACGAAGAGCTCCGGCACGCCGGCCGAGTTCAGATACGAGCGGATCGCGATCGACTGCTCGGTGCCGATCGTGTTGAAGATGGCGAACACCTTGTCCTGCTCGACGAGCTGCTGGGTGAGCGAGACGGTCTGCGACGGGTCGTACTGGTCGTCGTCGACCTTGTAGACGATCTTGCGGCCGAGCACGCCGCCGTGCGCGTTGACGTAGGCGAAGTACGCCTGCGCGCCGCTGAGCACGGGCTCGTACGCGGACTCGTCGCCGGTGAGCGGCCCGGTCCCGCCGATGAGGATCTGTGTCGCGGTGACGCCGGGCGTGTCCGTGCGGCCCGCTCCCGCCACCGGGACCGAGAGGACTGCGGCGACCGCGGCGAGGGCGAGCACACCTCTCATTTCGAGACCGCCTGCTTCAGCACCGACAGCGCGAGCGTCGCGCGGCCGATCGTGATCGACGATCCCGGCAGCACGTCGCCGAGATAGAGCGCGTCGCCGCTCGACTGCACCGTCGAGGTCGCGCCCAGGTAGACGACGAGCCGCGCGCCCGCGGGTACGCGCACGCTCTCGTTCATCAACCGGATCTTCACCGTGCCGCTCGCCGCCGTCAGCTTGATCCCGCCGGCGGTGATCGGTGTCGCCTGCCCCTGGACCGCGAGGACGGCGACGAGGCGGTCCCAGCCCTTCGCCCCCGAGTAGCGCACGGTCACCGTCGAGTCGCCGAACGTCTCGTGCGGGCCGCCGGTGATGCGCACGCCGCGCGCCACCTTGCCGCCGCTCTGGATGGTCACCGTCCCCGGCAGCGCCACGCTCACCGTCTTCGTCGGCGGCAGGCCGCGATACGTCGTCGTCTTCCCGTCCCACGGGTCGTGGGCCAAGACGACCGGCGAGCCGACCGTCGTCACGACGGGGCCTGCTTTGAGGAACTGGTCGAAGAACTTGACCACGAGGCCGTCGTAGGTCGGCACCTCGGCGGGCGGGTTCGGCGCGGGCGCGTGCCCGAGGTCGCCGATGTACAGCTCCTTCGGGCCGCCGAGCAGCCGGTACGCGGCCTCCGCCTGGTCGATGTCGAAGAGGAAGTCGTGGCGGCCCTGGATCAACAGCGTCGGCGTGGCGATCGACGGCAGATGCGCGAGCACCGAGCGGGGCGTTGCAAGCGCGCGCACCTGCGTCATGGTCGTGCTCTGGACGAGCGACGGCTCGGCGGCGAGCAGATCCGGGTCCCAGCGCGACGTCGGAATGAGCTGCGCGAGGAGCTCGACGAGCCCCGACTTGGAGAGGTTCTGCGGTGCGAGCGCCGTCACGAGGTTCGTCCACGTGATCTGCGGGACGATCGCCTTGAACGGGACGCCTGCCGCCGCTGCGTTCCACACCGCGCCGCCGCCGAGCGAGATGCCGTACGCGCCGATCTGCGTGTCCGAGATCTCCGGCCTCGCCGTCAGCCAGGTGAAGAGCTCGCGCGTGTCCTGCACGTCGACAGGCCCGTCGAGCCCGAAGAGCCCCCCGGAGACGCCCTGTCCGCGCGCGTCGCACATGAGCGAGGCGTAGCCGGCCGGCGCGAGGTACTGCGTCGCGAACGGCTCCATGTCCTGGTGCTTCCCGCCGAGCCCGTGGAAGAGCATCACCGCGGGCCAGCCGCCGGCCGGCGGCGTGCCGTCGGGCTCGACGAGGGCGCAGGAGAGCTGCGTGCCGTCGGAGACCGTGATCGTCAGCTCCTGCGGCGTCGCCGCGGACGCCGTGCCGGACCACGCGAGGGCCGCGGCAACGAGGCCGAGAAGGGCAAGCCGGCGACCCACACGCACGGCGCCACCCTAACCCCTTCTAGGATCACGCCCATGGATGGACGGCCAGTCGGAGTGTTCGACTCGGGAGTCGGCGGGCTCACCGTCCTCCACGAGTGCCTCGTGACGCTGCCGCACGAGGACTTCGTCTACCTCGGCGACCACGCGCGCCTTCCGTACGGGCCGCGACCGCTCGACGAGGTGCGCGGGTTCGCGCGCGAGATCGGCGCGTTCCTCGAGGCGCAGGACGTGAAGCTCATCGTCGTCGCGTGCAACACCGCGACGTCGGCCGCGCTATCGCAGCTGCAGGGCGAGCTCTCGGTGCCGGTGGTCGGCGTCATCACACCGGAGGCGCACGCCGCGGTGCAGGCGACGCGCAACCGGCGCGTCGGATTGCTCGCGACGCAGGGAACCGTCGACGCGGGCCGCTATCGCGAGCTCGTGCACACGCTCGACGCCGGCGTCGACCTCGTCTCCGTCGCGTGCCCGCGGCTCGTGCCGCTCATCGAGAGCGACGACCCCTACGGCGAGGAGACCGAAGCCGCGGTGCGCGAGTACGCCGAGCAGCTGAAGGCCGCCGGGGTCGACACGGTCATCCTCGGATGCACGCACTACCCGCTCATCCGCCCGCTCTTCCAGCGCGTATTCGGGCGCGACGTGACGCTCGTCTTCTCGGCCGAGGAGACCGCGCGGGAGGTGGCGGCGACGCTGTCGCGCAAGCGCATCGAGAACGACGCCGCGAGGACGGGCGCGTACCGCTTCCTCACGACCGGCGATCCGCAGGCGTTCCGCGAGATGGGCCGCCGCTTCCTGCAGCTCCCGATCGCCGACGTCGAGCATGTCACGCTCGCGCAGCTGGAAGGGGCGGCGGCATGACGCGCGAGAACGGGCGGAAGCCGGACGTCCTGCGTCCGCTCACGATCGAGCCCGACTACCTCGAGCAGCCGCACGGGTCGGCGCTCATCACGCAGGGGCGGACGATCGTCCTCTGCACGGCGATGATCCAGGAAGAGGTCCCGCGCTGGCTGCGCAACCAGGGCCGCGGCTGGATCACGGCCGAGTACTCGCTGCTGCCCGCGTCGACCGGCGACCGCGTCGAGCGCGAGGCGTCGCGCGGCAAGCAGCAGGGGCGCACGGTGGAGATCCAGCGGCTCATCGGGCGCGCGGTGCGCGCGGTCGCCGACTTCCGCGCGCTCGGCGAGCGGACGATGTGGCTCGACTGCGACGTGCTGCAGGCGGACGGCGGCACGCGCTGTGCCGCCATCTGCGGAGCCTACGTCGCCGGCCGCCGCGCGCTCGACCGCTTCGGCCTGTCGAAGGCGTTCGCCGACTCCGTCGCCGCCGTCTCGGTCGGCGTCGTCGACGGCGTGCCGCTGCTCGACCTCGACTACGCCGAGGACTCGAACGCCGACACGTACATGAACGTCGTCATGACCGGCGACGGCCGTCTCGTCGAGG
>Ga0209415_10006386_pt1 | contig 20977 bp, 25 predicted proteins | sample PeaSoiSIISIP2007_FD_187696 | JGI IMG/M metagenome (GOLD analysis project Ga0209415, IMG submission 187696) | Peat soil microbial communities from Weissenstadt, Germany - SII-SIP-2007 (SPAdes) (version 2) | ecosystem: Environmental > Terrestrial > Soil > Wetlands > Peat | place: Germany...
GGCCCGTCAGCTTCTGTGCCCATTCTCTTACTTGGTAGGATATCTCGACCTCGGGCGCTCCTCCTCCCGCGACGATGGCCGGCTTCTCGATTACGTCCTTCGTGACCATTATCGCGTCGTGCATCGACCTCTCCGCCTCGTCGACCACCCTCTGCGAGCCTCCGCGGATGAGCAGGGTCACTGCCTTCGGGTTCTTCGCTCCCTCGATGAAGACCCACTTGTCGTCCTCGACCTTCCTCTCCTCTGCGATCTTGGCGTGCCCAAGGTCCTTCGCAGATAGGTCGTCGAGGTTTGTGACTATCCTAGCTCCAGTGGCCTTTGAGATCTTGGTCATGTCGCTCTCCTTCACTCGCCTGACCGCCATGATACCCGCCCTCGCCAGGTAGTGCTGGGCGCTGTCGTCGATGCCCTTCTGGCAGACGAGTAGGTTGGCTCCGGAGTCGACAACCTTCTGGACCATGCCCTTTAGGATGTTGTTCTCCTCGTCGAGGAACTGCTGCATCTGGTCGGGGTCGTTGATCCTGATCTCTGCGCTGAACTCGGTCTTCTCTATCTCGAGGGGCGAGTTGATGAGCGCTATCTTGGCGCCGTCGATTTTCTTCGGCATCGCAGAGTGCACCACTTCCTTGTCGAGTGCCACTCCCGAGATGAGCTTGGTGTCCATCATCGAGCCTCCGGGCTTCTTCTCGACCTTCACGTTGTCGATGTCGACCTTGTAACCGCTATCGGTCTTCTCAGCGACCTGCGAGACCGCGTCCACGACTAGGCCTGCGAGGAACGGCGCATCGTCTGAGACGAGCTTCGTCTGCATGCTTGTCGTCGCGACCCTGATGAGGTCCGCCCTAGAGGTCGGGTCCACCTTCTCAGCGATGTCGTCAAGGACCTGCTCGGCCTTCTCGAGCGCCTTCATGTACCCGTCGACGACCACGGTCGGGTGGACGTCCTGCGTGATCAGCTCCTCAGCCTTCTCGAGCAGCGCGCCGGCGAGGATGACGGCAGATGTCGTGCCGTCCCCCACTTCGTTGTCGGTGGCCTTGCTGATCTCGACCATCATCTTCGCGGCCGGGTGCTGCACGTCTATCTCCTTCAGCATCGTCGCACCGTCGTTGGTTATCGTCACGTCGCCGAGCGAGTCGACGAGCATCTTGTCCATGCCCCTGGGGCCGAGTGAGGTCTTCACAAGCTCAGCGATGAGCTTCGCTGCCTGGATGTTGTTGCGCTGCGCTTCCCTGCCCTTTGATTCGGAGCTGCCTTCTTTTAATATGATATACTGTGGACCGTTCGACATCTAATGATTCACTGTCACTATACAACTTACCGTTGTATATAACGCTTACGCGGGAGGTTTGCGCGCACTTTTGCGAGATTGCAAGTCAGCGAGTTGTTGTTGTGCAACCCACGACGGGACCATTTACTATCACCGAGACGTCAGAGCCATCCACCGTGATGCTGCCGGAATCGGCCGCGAAGGCTCCGGATGGGGAGAGCGTGTACTGGTAGAGCCCGTTTGGCACGGAGAAGACTATCGTCGAAAGGCTCTGGTACCCGGGGTTCGCGGCATACGAACCGCCCGGGATGGGGAGAGTTGCGTTGGACGGCTCGGCAATGGTTTCGTTCCCCAGGGTCACCGACCATGGAGCGACGTAAACCGGCGGGGAACAAGCACCTGATTGATGGAAGCTCACGTCGTAGAGTTGCGCTTCGACGGTGGCGGTAGTCGTCGGGGTGGCGCTCTGGACTACGGCCTCCTCGCCGAGGATGGTCGCCGTAATCGTCGACGACCCGTATGGAAGCGAGGTGCTGTTTTTCTGAGTAATGGAGTTGGAGCTGCCGAACTTGATGCTGATGCTCAGGTTCCCGGCGCCAGGGTCTGACTTCTCGGCCACCACATGCAAAGTGGCCGAGCCGCCTTCATTCCAGTCCGACAAGTAGATCAAGCCGACTCCGCTGCCGGTGTAGCAGTCGACGAAAGCCCGTGTAGGGGCGACGGTCGTCTCTCCAGTGCCGCTGTAACCCGTCACGGTGGCATTCCAATGACCGGTGTAGTTGACGGCGATGTTGAACGCGAAGTTACGAGGAGGAGCCAGATCGCCGGTCTGAGAGCAAGAAGGGTTGGTCGTGGTGGCGGTCGCGACGTTGTGCGGAGTTGTCGTCGCCGACCCGAAGTAAGAGGAGGCGAGGATGCCTGCGCCAATCACTAATGTCGCGATGACTATTGCGACTATGATTCTGGTGTAGTTGCGCGGGGCATCGGCGCTCATGGTGCGTGGATGAAGGGCGGTGGCTTATCAACCGCCTCATTTCTCGCGGGACGGACTTGGGTCTTGCCATTAGAGGGCTCGTCGAGGTCAGGCCGTGCCCCCACGGCAGGGGGCTCTTCGCGAGCAAGGACATCGCGAGGGGCAGCGTAATCCGCGAGTTCGAGGACCTTGCACTGACTTCGCGCCCGACCTCGACGCCGCGGGGCAAGTACGCCCTGCAAATCGGCGAAAACGAGTACTGGGATGGGTTTCCAAGGGGCAGCCCCGACTATTGGTCGAACTTCATCGACCACAGCGATGACCCCAACGCGGTCTTCGTCTTTGACAGCGACAAGAAGAGGGCGTGGTTCAAGGCAAAGAAGCGTGTTGGGAAAGGCCAGGAGCTATTCATCAATTACAGGGACTATTATTACTCCAATCCTGTCTATACTAAGTGATATGCCGAAGTGCATCAAGTGTGGAATCTCATTTCAGGAGGATGAGAGCAGCTATTACTTTCTTCACGGAAGGCGTCGCAAATACTGCTCCAAGAAATGCATGTACAACGCCTACGTCATCAGAAAGTACGGGGGCTTCAGCGGTCAATACAAGGCAAGATTTGCATCCTGGGGAACAGCGGCCATCCCCGAAAGAGAAGCAGTTCTCAACAGCGAAAAGCTCGCTGTGGACCACATACTTCCGAGGGAAGGATTCAGCGACATCTTTTGGTATTCGGCCCTATATCCATCTGCATTTGCAGGCATACTGGCCAAGAGAGATGGCGATGTCTGCTCGATCAATGTTGCTACATGTCATTCAAAGCCCTTGAACAAAGTGGCCACAATTGAGCTGAGTCGGTATCTCGGGCTCTAGAGAATGGTGCTTTTCGTCAAACCAGATTTCTCGGCTTATTGCTTGAGGGACGTCAAGCCCGGCCAGAAAGCGCTTGTCGCCCACAGGGATGCATTTCTGATTCCGATTCCCACCAACCCCACCTTCTGATTGGGCCGTCCTTGCTCAGGTCTCGCGAGACCTTGACATCAAGGCGACGAACGTGAGGAGATAGTTGATGCAATAAAGCGAGATGCAGACAAGACAGTACACCCCTCCCAGCAGCTTGAACTCGATATACCACGGATAGAGCGTGAAGATGTTCCCGATCATCAGGAACGGGGCCACGACCGACCCGAGGGGGTTCCCGTACCTGCTGATGGCCCAGAGGCCCACAAGGAGGCACACAGGGAACCAGACGACCCCGTAGACCCAGAAGTCGATTCCGGCGACCGTTGTGTAGCCGCTAGCGAAGACCGCTTGACAGCTGAACACGTGGGAGAGGCTGCACGAGCTGAGGGTGAACGTTATCTCTCCATAGGCGTGATAGACCGCGACAGCGATGCCCATCACGGAGAGGGCGATGAAGGCCTTGCATCGCCAGTCGTAGGCCACTGCCAAGCGCCGCCTAGACCCAGTCGGTGAGGCGGGTCGGCGCGAACCGGGCCGCTACCGCCGAAGGCGCGGGCCCGCTCAGGACCGCGTCCGAGGCCAAGAGCTGCGAGCCGCTGGAGGTCGATAGCCTGATGTAGCTCGCGGTCTGCGCGAGGGCTTGGGAGCAGATGCTGGGTGGCGCGCCTCCGTCTATCTTGCAGATGATGGAAATCAATCGGTTGGCGGCTGCGTCGATGTAAAGCGCGTAGGTGCTGCTAGGCGTGTTGAGCTGTGCTGCGATCTGCGTCCAGTTGGCGTTGGCAAGAGTGGGCGGGGTGTACTGGGAGCCGGTCAGCGTATACTGGTTCCCCAAGTCGACGAAGGGGATGGACCCGGCGCTGTCGTACTTGTTCATCAGTGCGGTCGAGTTCGCATCGGGGGTCTGGAGGGCGAGGTGGTTCCGGTCCACCTGCTCAAACGACACGAAAGAGATGTACTGGCTCGAGTAGGTCGCGTTCTTTAGGGTGAAGGTCGCAATGTTGGGATAGACCTCGGGGGCGGGGGCCGACTGCATGTACTCTATCCCGGTGAAGCTCCCGAACTTGTCGAGGGCGACGATCATCGCCCAGCGCTCCGCCGCGCAGTACGGGCAGTATTCGGCGCCGATGTAGAGCACCTCGGGCTTGCCGTTGAGGGTGAGCGGCGGAGTGGTCGTGACGGCGTTGCTCGTCGCCGCGGTGGGCGAGGTGACGCCAGAAGAGCCCGAGCCGACCTGGTTCAGGGTCGTTAAGCTCACGCCAGCGAGCTCGTTGAGCACGTTCTGCGCGACCGGCTGGCCATCAAGCGGGCTGCCAGATGCGGCGCCCGACGTTGTGAAGATGTAATAGCCTACGACGCCAGTTACTACGACCAATGCAAGTATGATCCACGGGGTGTAAGACCGCTTGGCCCCGGACCTTCTGCCTTTACGGCTCATCTTTCTGGTGCACCAAGCCCACGGCGTAATATAACTTGTGGAAAGACTGGCTATTGGTCTGCTAGCGCCGGTAGGTCCGGCCCTTTGCCACGAGGACGTCAGTGGACTTCACGATGGCCTCCACCTCGTCGCCCTCCTCCAAGGAGAGGTCTTCGACCGCCTCGTTCGTGATGATCGACGTAAGCGTGTTTGCCGAAACGAGGCGCATCTTCACCTGGGAGGTCACTGCGCCCTGCTTCACTTCTACGACCTTCGCCCGAAGCCTGTTTCGGGCGCTGAGCCTGTAGCCGATGTCCTCCCAGGCCTCCTTATCGTCGAGGATGTTGAAGAGCAGCTTGCGCGTCTTCCTGAACTCCTTCAGAAGATGGCTCCCGTCTTCGGTGAGGGTCGCGCCTCCTCCGGTCTTGCCGCCCACCTTCGTCTCGACGAGGCGCCGGTGCAGCTTCTCCTCCATTACCTTCACGCGGTCCCACGCGTTCCTGTATGAGATTCCGACCTCCTTCGCAGCCTGAGTGAGGGAGTGCGTCTCGGCAACCCTTCGAAGCAGGAAGGCGTCGGTCTGGTCGAGCATCACCTCGCTCTTCCCGTCCTCCATCCATAGGCGGAAGGCGGGCTTCAGGGTCGGCCTGGAGTTCTTCGTCGCTACCTTTGGCACGCTCACCGGAAGGGCATCCGCGCGCTATAAACCGTTATGCAGTCACCTGCACAAAGCCCTCATGGCCCGCGACTGACCTGGACCCTGCAAGCAGGGAGCCTGGGAATAGTAAGGCTTATTTCCGTTATGCACGGGACTGCATAACGCATTGCAAGTGCGCAGGCGAGGGGTCTCGCGCATCGCCGTGGTTGGCGCTATGGCGGTGGCGGCGATTGTCATCGCTCTGGGGGTCATCACCCTGTCCACGGGCGCGCAGTCTAGCACGGCGAGCAGCTCCTCCAGCAGCTCGACGGCAACGACGTCGACGAGCTCTGCGACCTCGGCTACGACTACTTCGACCGCCCCGCTCGTTCCCCTGATAACTTTCAACGCCGATGCTTACACGGCCGAGGTTCAGGCGCTCCTCAACGGGTTCAGCGCCACCACCGCTATCCCTGTCGCACCCACGCACCCGGCAGGGTCATTCGCGCTGGCAAAGCAAATCGTGAGCGGGAGCCAGGTCGACGTCTTCATCCCCGTCGCGCTCTCAGCCGCCGCTCCGAGCAACCTCGGAAACCTCTCTTCCAATTGGGCGATTGGCTTCGCGTCTGACCAGATGGTAATCGCGTACTCGAACGCCTCGATTTCCACGCCTGCGGCCGCGACGGTCATATCCGAGTATCAGCAGGCAGCGAAGTCCAACGCGTCGTCCGACTGGAACGCGATGTTCACGACTCTGACCTCGGGCCGCGTGAATGTGGGGATCTCTGACCCCAACGCTGACCCGGCGGGGCTCCGAGGGTGGCTCGTGCTCGAGGCGGCCGGGGCTCTTTACGATAACGGCAGCCAGTCAGCATACACCGCCCCGCTACTTCAGGCGCACGCCAACGTGACCGGCTCCGCTGCGGCGAACATGGTGGCCCCTCTACAGGCGGGCCAGATGCAGTTTCTGTTCATCTACAAGTCTGTCGCGATTGCGCAGCACCTAGGATACCTCCTGCTCGACCACAGGATCAACCTGGGGGACCCCAAGCTGGCCGCAAGCTACGCCCTGCTGAAGTACACGCTCGCAACGGGACCTACGACCGGGGCCCCAATCATCCTTTGCATGACCATTCCGACCGATGCCCCGGACGCCTCTGAGGCGATGCAGTTCGTCCAGTACGTGGTGAAGAGCTCCGGGGCAGCGCTCACTGCATACGGGCTGCAGCCCTTCAATCCGCCGCTGCTCTACGACAACACCGCGCCGCCCGCCTTCGTTGCGCAGATGCTCTCGCAGGGGCTCATCGCCCAGGGCGGGAGCCTCGGCCCGTAGTGGAGGATGCAAGCCACATGAACTGGCTCAGGGCGATCGCGCTGACCTTCCTCTTCCTCCTCCTCGTCCCCATCGTCGTCCTTCTCTTCTACGGCCTCGGCCCTCTGAGGACGCCCATCGGCTACGGTCCCGAGGTCTTCCGCTCGATCGCCTTGTCGCTGGTCTCTTCTGGCTTGGCGGCCGTCGTCGACGTCGTCGCGTTCACCCCGCTCGCGTACTACCTCGCCCGCAACAGGAACAGGGTGACCGAGTCGCTGGTAGACATACCCGTGAGCATCCCCCACCCGATAATCGGGGTGGCGCTCCTGGTCATCAGCAGCCCGATAACCCCGGTAGGGAGGTTCATGATCTCCGTCGGCATCAACCTGTTCAACAGCATCCTAGGGTTGGTGATCGCCCTCGTGGTCGTCTCCGCGCCCATCTACGTAAAGTCGATGCAGCCATACTTCGAGTCGCGCGACCCTTCGCCGGAGCAGTTCGCGATGGGCCTCGGCGCGTCACCTCTGAGGACCTTCACGGCAGTGGTGCTGCCCGACTCGTCTCGGAGCGTCATCAGCGGGGCCCTCATCGCGATGAGCAGGTCCCTGAGCGAGTTCGGCTCGATAGCCATACTCGCATACTACGTGCTGCAGTCCCCCTTCTTCGGGGTCAGCCCGGCCGCCGTCCTAATCTACCAGTACTACAGCTACTTCGGGCTGGGAGCCGCAGTGACCACCTCCGTGACGCTGATAGCCATCTCGGTGCCGCTGGCGGTGGCCGTGCGCTTCGTCCGGAGAGAGTAGTGCGGGCGGACCATGATCGAGGCTGCCGTGCAGAAGCGGCTCGGTCAGTTCTCGCTCGACGTGACCATCAACGAGGCCGGCTTCACCTGCCTCGCGGGCAAGAACGGCTCGGGCAAGACCACCTTCCTTAGGATTCTCGCGGGCCTGACCAAGCCCGACGCCGGACACGTCAAGGTCAACGAGAGGGACATCACTGGGCTGCCGATAGAGAAGAGGGGCGTCGTGCTGGTTACGCCCGATTCGTCCATCCCGAGCCTGGAGGTAGAGGAGCACCTTCTTTGGGGCGCCAAGCTGAAAAGAGTCGTGGTAAGCAATGAGAGGCTGGCTGCGGTGAAGGAGGAGTTGGGGATAGACTTCCACGGCCAGGTCGGGAAGCTTAGCTTGGGCATGCGCGAACGTGTTGTCCTGGCGACGGCGCTCCTCTCGGCGCCGGCGGGGCTCCTCGTCGACGAGGCCTTCTCCAACCTCCACGAACGCGAGGAGTTCATCTCCTCCTATCGAATGCTGACCACTGACGCGGGAATCGACGTTGTATTCTCGACGCAAGACGACTCGGACGGGAGGCTCGCCGAGCACCTCTACTCGATAGAGAATGGAAAAGCGACGAAGAGGTTCTGAGGACGCTAATGGGAGAGAAGCCGCTGCGTCCGGCGCTCAGACCTTCTGGGTCTGAGGCCTGAACTCGTAGCCGCACCTGATGCAGATCCGTCGCCCTGGGGCTTCGGAGATTATCTGCTTGGTGCCGCACTTTGGGCACTCCACCGGCGTCTGGGCCGGGCCCATGGAGATGCTGTGCTGTTCTCGCACCTTGTCTATTGCCTTTGCGTAAGCATCACGATGTGATCTTGCCAATTCACTGTTTACCTGAAGAAGGGTCCTTTGTCGCCCTCCTATAAGGCATGTGCATCTTCCAGGAGGACCTCCTTGTGCCTTTTGGTCGGCGAGGCTAGATGTGGGAGAGCTCGGCAGGAGAGATGTAGTCAAGCTCCTTCTCCCTCTGCCGGTAGTCGGGGCAGATCCTGGCCAGCTTCCTCTTGAAGGCGGGCGAGTGGTTGAACTCCTCGAGGTGCGTCACCTCGTGCAGGATGACGTACTCGCGGAGCCGCTCCGGGAGTGCGATCAACTGCCAGCTGAAGGAGAGCCTGCCGGTCCTGGTGCAATAGCCCCAGTTCTTTATCTCCCTCACGTCGGCTCGCTTGTAGGACGTTGGAAGGGTCGGCGCGAGGTCGGCGAGCTTCTTCATCACGTATCTCGAGGTCTCCCTCAGGAACCACCTGCGGACGAGCTCCCTCACCCTCGACCTGTCGCTGGCGCGGACGACCAGTGTCCCGCGCTCCAAGTCGGGAATCAGTTCCTCCTTCTCCTGCCCTTCCTCGTGGGCTATCTCCAAGAACCTGCCGTCAAACATCACCCTGCGGTCGTCCAGGATCCGCCTGGTGTTCTGCATCTCCTCGTATTTCTTCAGGATCCACTCGCGCCTTTGGCTGATGGCCCTGCTGGCGTCTCCAAGCTGCCCGCGGGGGAGCACGACCTCGAGCGTCAGGTCGGGCCTGAACCTGAAGTAGGTGTAGCGTCTGCTCGTGCCCCTCAGCACCAGGTACTCGATGCGCTTCCCGCCTATCTCAAGTGCCGGCAAGAAATCTTCGCGCAGTTGCTCGGGCCGTTCGCTTTTAACCCTGCGACCGACTCTGGGGCTCTCGACCAAGGTCTCTAGGCGATTCTGGGGACGAACCGGTAAAGCAGGGACTACCAAATATGGTTGGTGATACCTACGTGGTAGTAAAAGACTACTAGGTTTATATGTGGTACCGTCATAGAAGATTATGACCGAAAATGACCGCGATATTGGATCCGTTAATTCCGTACACCGGGTACCTTGCCTTGATTCTCAGGGTGTGGGTGGGAGCGAACTTCGTCATCCACGCGCGCCCGAAGCTGCAAAGCATGCCACAGACTATCCAGAGCATGAAGGGCCTGGGAGTTCCCGCGGGAGCGACCTATGCCGCCACCGCGCTGGAGCTGGGCGGCGGAATAGCGCTGATTTTGGGGCTCCTGGTCCCAATAGTCGGGCTGTTCTTCGTCCTCTTCATGGTGTCGGCCTCCGTGATGAAGAAGCGCAAGATGCACGCTGACTACATCGCTCAGGGGAAGCCGTCCTATGAAATGGATGTGCTCTACCTGGCTCTGGCGCTCGTACTCGTGTTCCTGGGCGCCGGTGTGTTCTCCCTCGACGGGGCTTTGGGCATCTAGGCCGGACATTCCGGCCTTGGGCCCGTCGAGGGCCAGATTTTTTTCTAAACCCTAGATTGACGCGGGACTCGTCACGAAAGCCTTTTGTCGGATGGCGTGCGTATATCGTGACAGTCAGCGCGCATGCCCAATAAGATCAACATCGCCGTCAACATGTACAACTTCCAGTGGACGTTTCCCGAGATGGTCGCTGACGAGCTCGGGCTCTTCGCGAAGCACGGCCTCGAGGCGAAGTGGCGGGACGTCACGCCCTCTGGGACGACCGACAAGGCGGCGCTCTACACCGAGCTCCTCAGGAGCAAGAGGACCGACATCTACCACGCAGGGGAGTGGGTGTGCATCAACCGGGTCCTCGGCTCGACAGGCTCATGGATCGTCTCCAAGTCGCTGCCCTCGCCGGGGACGCTCAACTCCACCTTCTCGCTCTTCGTCCGCAAGGGCTCTGGGTACTCCAGCCCGGCCAAGCTCAAGGACAAGCCCATCGCCATAGAGATGGGCACCGGCGCATACTACACGACCGTGACGGACCTGGAACGGTTCATGCCTCGGGAGTCCGCGAAGCTGGTGCAGGTGGGAGAGCCGCACAAGCGCTTCCTGGCCCTCGTCAACGAGGAGGTCGAGGCGGCGTCGCTCCTCAGCCCCTGGGCGGACTTTGCAAAGGCCGCCTCTCTGGTGGAGATCGTGAAGACGACCAGGTCTAACCCGACCACCATCGTGGTGCGCCAGGACGACGACACCGACAAGCTCAGGCGCTTCTTCATCGCGACGAACGAGGCCATCGACAGGATGAACAAGAAGCCTGACGACTTTCGTGAGCTCTACTTCTCGAAGGTAGAACGCGCCCTTAGCGAGATGCCGGCGAAGGTCAAGAAGATGGGGGCGGGCATGAAGAAGACGATTCCCGTCCCAAAGTGGAACCACTGGGTCGCGTACGAGAAGAGGGACTTCGACGGCACCTACAGCTGGATGGTCGAGAGGGGGCTTGCGCCCAGCGGTCACACCAGCAAAGAGGTCGTCGCCGCCAACGCCAAGGAAGTCTTCGGCTAAAGGGCCACGGGGCCCTCCGCAGCCTTCGGATACGTCACGCGGGTCCCCACCACCTGCGCGAAGGGGGTCACCCTGTGAGGCCTGCCCTCCCCTGCCCCGGAGATATGGACGACTTGCACTCCTCTGGCCTCGAGGGCGTCGGCCACCAGCGAGCGGTGGCACCTGAATGGGTTCCCCTCGGCGCACATGATTGCGAGGCCTTCATCATCCCTTCGGGCAAGCTCGACCAGCTCCTTGATGGCCGCGTCGAACCTTTCGGTCTGCATGTAGTCGGCGAAACCCCTGAAGCTGTCGTTGATCCAGCCCGCGTTCGTTACCGACCCCTTCAGCGGACGCCGCAGGCCGCCGAGGTCCTTCATCTGGACGTAGCGTATCCCGGCCTCCGCCAGGGTGGTACGGAGAGAGTCTCCGTCGAACTGGGGGTTGTGCCTGGACTTTGGGACCGTCCGGATGTCGATGAGGGTCGCTATCGAGTGGGCGCGGAGCATCAGGAGGAGCTTCCCGACCGTGCGTGTGGAGTGCCCCAAGGCGAACACCCGGGCCGCCCCGGCTCCCCTCCTAGTGCGAGAATTCCAACCGCTGGGGGACGGTCGCTTGGCTGGCCTTCGCCGCGTTGGGCGGGTAGGCCACTGCCATGATTCGGTTCTTGAGCTGGCGCAACCCGTCACCCCTTACAGCTGAGATTTTCACAACGGTGAATCCCGCGAAGAGGTCGTCCTCTTCGACTTGGCGAAGGGCGGCTCCCTCCAGGCGGTCGATCTTGTTGAGGACAAGTACGACCTTCTTCGGGTCCACGCCGAGCTGGTCGAGGGTCTCCCCGCAGCTTCTGAGCTTGATTGCCATGCTCTCCCTCTCCTCGCTGGCGTCGACCATCAGGAGCACCAGGTCGGAGTAGGTCAGCTCCTCCAGCGTCGACTTGAATGACTCCACCATGTATGTCGGGATGCGCGAGATGAAGCCGACGGTGTCCGACAGCATGATCTTCTTGCGCGGGTCGCCGAAGCTCACCGCCCTCATGGTCGTGGTGAGCGTCGTGAAGAGCTTGGGCGACTCCTCCCTTGACTCGTCGGCAAACTTGTTGAAGAGCGTGGTCTTTCCACTGCTAGTGTAGCCTGCGAGCGAGACGAAGGGCAAACCCAGTTTTCTCCTTTCCGCGCGGTGGAGGTTCCGGTTTGCCTGCGCCCTCTCCAGCCTCTCCTTGATGAACACCATCCTCTTCTTGAGGGCCCTGAACTTGATGTCCACCATGGTCTCGCCCATGCCCATGAATCCCGCCCTCTCCCCGTTGACGGAATAGCGGACGGCGTCCCTCGCGCGCGGCATCTCGTACCTGAGCTCCGCGAGTTGGACCTGCAGCTTTGCCTCCGTGGTGACCGCCCTCCTCGCGAAGATGTTCAGGATGAGCCTGTCGCGGTCGACAACCTCCACTCGAGTGACGGTCGCCAGCTTGTTCGCCTGGGACGAGGTCACTTCCTCGTCGATTATGAGCGTCTTCGAGCCGTTCTTGCTCACCATGTCGCGCAGCTCCTCGGCCTTGCCGACCCCGACGCCGTACTCGGACTTGACCACGCGCTTCTGCGTGATCATGCCTACCACAGTGTAGCCGGCTCGCGCTGCCAGCTCCTTGATCTCCTCCTTCGAGAACTCGTCTGGGTAGGTCACGATGGTGGCCTTGTCGGCGGGCATCTTCTTCGGACACGGGGGCGTCCCGTGCGTTATAAGTTGTGGTGAAGGGCCTGTCCACGGGAGCCGCGGGGTCCCTACGTCAGGGATATCTTCGGTGGGGTGTCTGGGAGGGTCTCCTTTCCTTGGACGATCGCGGCGTATCTCTTCAACACCCTGGCGTTCCTCCCGACGAGGAGCCCGGCGCCGAGGGTGAGCAGGCAGTCGGCGAGGATTCCAGCGTCTATCGCGGAGGCGCTGAGAGATGCCGAGCTGGGCGACAAGGTGAACGTGAAGGCCTGCGGGCCGATGAAGGCGAGGTCGATCGCGATGCGGGCGACGAGCCCCACCAGGTAGATGACGTAGATGATGACCGCGCCCTTGTAGTATATCGAGCCGTCCGCGCCCTTCCAGAAGCCTATCCTCCTGTCGGAGAAGAGGTAGGACCCGTACGCCCCGGCCGCGCCGATGGCGACGTAGAGGACGGCGTCCTCTGCCGTTGCGCCTCCATAGAGGAAGGACGTCAGGGTGAAGAAGAATGCGAGGACGACGTAGTAGCACGAGAAGATGATGGCGCGCACCTTGCTCACCTTGGAGCCTTTGAAGACGAGGCGAAGGCGCCTCACGACCACAAGCAGAAGGACGCCGAGGAAGAGGTAGACCGAGGTGTAGTCGGCGTTCGAGCCCCCCGAGGCCATGCCTTTTGGCCCGGTCTCGAAGTTTAGATGAATCTTTCCATCAAGCTCTGGACACCCTGTCAGAGCGACCAGATGCCCGCTTGGCTAGGGGCCGTCCTCGCCGAAGACCGCGAGGAACCCCTTCATCTTCCAGTATATCTCGAGGAACTCGAGCCCCCTGTTGGTGACGCCGTAGTAATACACGCCCGCCTCGTCGCCTTCCTCGTCCTCGGCGGCGATCTTCCTCACCAGGCCGTTCGCGGAGAGCGCTTCCACCATCACCTTGAGCCTGTCCACGGGGACGCCCACCCCGTAGGATATCCTCGTGATCCGCCCGCCCTCCGGATATCGGCGGATGACCTCGAGTATGGTCGCGTACAGGTCGACCTTCGTCCTCTTCGCCCTGCCGGTCATTGCGAGAACCGTCTCCGGCTGGGTCGCTCTTGCAGCTCGAGGCGGCGGGTCATTGGCGCCACTCCCCTCAAAGCGGGAACGGTGGCAGCTCGGTGACCTTCTCTGAGGGGCGCGTGAGGAACTGGCGGCCGCTGCTCCTGCGCAGCTCTTGCGTGTAGGTCACCTGGTCGACCGTGCAGCCGTCGCTCAGCTCCACCTTTTCCGCGAAGATCATTCTGCATCTCGCGTTCGACCCCAGGACGACCTCGACCCCGTAGACGTCCTCAGCATCGGTCATCCTTCCTATGCCCCGCATCGCGATGGATTGTCCGGCCCAGCGCGTGCCCCAGTGCGCGATCACGAGGCCGCTCTTTCCCAGCTCGACGCGCTCGCCGACGAGGGCTCCCCTGCATCTCGTCCCGGTCCTGATCACTATTGACTTGCCCCTCAGGCCCTGCTCCGTCTCGACCTCTCCGGCGATGTCCGCTTGGTTTGCAAGAGCCGCCTTGCGGGCCGTGAACCTTCCCCCGACGCGCAGGTCCGTGCCCTTGAGCTCCCCTCCCACTTCGCAGGAGCCGTTGACCTCAAGAATCCCCTTCACCGATAGCGAGCCGGAGACGTCGAGCTTCCCGTTGACTAGCACCTCCGACGAGCTAAGGTCCCCGCGCACGGCCGTCATGCCCCCCACGTCCACCTGCTCGCAGGCCAGATTGCCCTCGACCGACAGCTTGCCGAAGGTGGAGAGCTTCTTGCCGACGCAGCCGGCGGGAAGAGCGCACCTGCCGTAGACCTGGAGCTCCCCGAACTCCAAGGGGGCGGTGCTCGAGAATATCCCGCCGACTCTCGTGTGCCCCTTGATGCTGCCCCCGCCGACGTCCGCCTTTCCTCCGACGCCGAGGTCTGTAAGCTTCACTGCGCCCGAGACCGCGACCTTCCCGCCAACCTCCACCGATTCGGCCTCAAGCGTCTCCTCCACGTCCACGAGCCCTCCGACCCGGACGGACCCCCCGCAGGAGATTGACTTGGCGATCATCTTGCCGCCGACGTCGATGTCGCGGGCGCGGATGGCGCCGCTGGCCTCTACGGTGTGGGCGACGTCCAGGCCGTTTTGCACTGTCAGGTTCCCGGACACGGTCAGCTTGCCCCTGTCGACCCTGAGGGAGTCGCACTGGAAGTCGCAGTCGATCTCGGCGTTGCCTTCGAAGTAGGCGCCCCCGGTCACGGTCACCAGCCTGCCCCTCGCGGCGGTGATTCGCGCGCTGCTGGCGACCCTGAGCTCGCCGTCCACTTTCTCCAGCTTTGCGGTGGTCCCTCGGTCGACGCGGACGTCGGGCATCGCGGTCACTCTGGCCTGAGGGCCCTTCGCGCGACAAGGTACCCGAGGGCGGCCATGATGACGACGAAGCCCACGAGGTAGAGCATGTCCCCGACGACGGTCCCGAGCTGCCCGCTAGGGGAGGGATTGCCGTTGACGATGAGGATCCTGGCGGCCTCGTCCGCCTTCGAGATGGGGTTGACGTTCGCGATCGCCTTGAGCCAGCCGGGGAACGAGCTGGAGGGGAAGAGGGCGTTGCTCATGAATATCAGAGGCAGGTTGAGGAAATTGACTATCGCGATGAGGGAGTCGATTGTCCTAACAGAGAGGGCGATGGCCGTGAAGAGACACGAGAGCCCCAATCCCAGGAGCCCGATGGCCAAGAACGCGCCTAGGAATTCGAGGATACCGAAGCTCGAGGTAATAACCAGCCCGTCGGGAATCAGGAGCGCGATGACGAACGTTAGCACGCCGAGGAACATGGCCTTCACAAGGTTCTGGGCGACGCCCGAGAAGTAGATGGACGCCCTCGGGATGGGCGCGGTCAAGAGGGTGCCGAAGTAGCCGAGCTGCCTGTCGAGGATGAGGTCGATCCCTCCGAAGGACATGTTGAAGACGACGATGAGGCAGATCACTCCCGCGGTCAGATAGGTGATGTAGGTCGCGGCGCCGCCGAAGGTGGTGCTCAGGATGGCCGCCTTTGCCTGCGCCAGCGCAGCCGGTGGGATCGGGACGCCGTTTGACGACGTCGGGATCAGGTTGGTCGGGTTGAAGGAGTTCCCGAAGAGCGCGAGGTAGAAGGCCGCTGTGAAGAGCCCCGGAAGGATGGTGGCGGGGTTCCTGACCCACTTCTTGAGCGCCCTGTTGGTCAGCGCGAGTGTCTCGTCGAACATGGTCGCTCTATCACCTCATCCTCTCGTTCAGGACGTTCTGCCATACCGAGTCGCTCTCGCCGGCCGCCTCGTCGCGCATCGACTTGCCCGTTATCTCGAGGAAGACCTGGTCTAGCGTCGGTTTCGTGAACGAGATTTCCTTGATCTGGAGGCCCTTGCGCGTGATGCCTTCCACTATCGCCGGGAGCGCCCTCTCGGTCTTGGGGAGCTTGATCCTGTAGACCTGGTCTTTGCGGCTCACGTCGGAGACGTCGGGGATGCCCTTGAGGAAGTCCGTGATGTCGGGTCCCTCGCCGAGCTCTATCGTCAGGATGTCCCCTCCGAGCCTCTCCTTCAGCTCAGAAGGCGAGCCGGTGAGCTTGATCGTCCCGTGGTCGATGATCGCTATCCTCTTGCAGAGAGAGTCCGCCTCCTCCAGGTAGTGGGTCGTCATGAAGATGGTGATACCCTCTTCCTTGTTTAGCCGGCTCAGGTACTCCCACATGTTGGTCCTGGTCTGGATGTCGAGGCCCAGGGTAGGCTCGTCGAGGAAGAGGATCTTGGGCGTGTGGATGAGGCCGATTGCGAGTTGGAGGCGCCTGCGCATCCCGCCGGAGTAGGTCTTGACCCGCCTCTCCGCGGAGTTCTCCAGGTCGACGAGCTTGAGGAGGTCCTTGGCCCTCTTCTGCGCCTCGCCCCGGGGGACGTGGTGGAGGCGGGCGGAGAGAAGGAGGTTCTCGATGCCCTTCAGCTCGTCGTCTGCGGTGAGCTCCTGGGGGACGACGCCGATGACGTCCCGGACCGCCGCGGGGTCCTTGCTTACGTCCTTGCCGGCCACGGTCGCCTTCCCCTCGGTGATCGACGCCAGGGTGTTGAGCATCTTGATGGTCGTCGTCTTCCCGGCGCCGTTGGGCCCGAGGAAGCCGAAGATCTCCCCCTCCTCCACGTAGAACGAGATGTGGTCGACCGCCTTGACCTTGCCCTTGTAGACCTTGGTGAGGTTCTCGGCCTCGATGATCTTTGAGGTCATTCGCCAATCACGCGTCCAAACCCGTTCTTATCCTTAATCCGGATGCGAAGGCCGCTGCCACCGGGTCGGTGCTGGAGAGTCTCGTCGCGGACAAGAACGTCTCGTCGGTGCAGCGCGTCTCCGCGCGGCTCGGGTTGGGCTTCGGCTTGCCAAACATTATGCTTCCACGACGAGCCGAAGCGCTCCGCCGGTATATACTCAGCTCACGGTTTGTAATCACAAGATGTTAGTGGGCTTCGGAAAGGGTGATTCTAGGGCCGCTTGATGTTTGTCACGAGCAGTCTGAACTGGAGCGTCTTTCCCGACATCTGGTGCCTTCCGGTCTTTCCGTACGCCTTTTCCGGCGGGATCGTTACCTCCTTGGTCTCGTTGACCTTCATCCCGACGAGCGCCTCCTCGAAGCCGGGGATGACCTGGTGCGCCCCAAGGATGACCTGCAGGGGCTTGTAGTCGCGGGCGCGGTTGAAGATGCCGGCCTTTTCCGCCTCAGCCTTCATGCTCGTGTCGAAGACCTTCCCTCCCGGAAACTTCCCCAGGTAGTGGACCGAGATGGTGTCTCCGTTCTGGGCGGAGAGGGCGCTGGCTGACATCGGCGCTGACGACCCCGAGCCGTCCCTTTAACGATTTTGCCCGGTAACCGGGCTCGACCCGGTCTGGCGTTTCTCGAACTTCATCGAAACAGAGTTAATGCAGTATCGCAGGCCGGTCGGCTGCGGCCCGTCGTCGAAGACGTGGCCGAGGTGGGACCCGCACCGTCCACACTCTGCCTCCACCCTGTGCATGTCGTAGCTGTAGTCGACCTCCTCCTTGACGTTCTCCTTCTTGGCCGGCTGCCAGAAGCTCGGCCACCCAGTCCCGGACTCGAACTTGGCGGCGGAGTCGAAGAGCTCCGCGCCGCAGACCACGCACCTGTAGACTCCTGCCTCGTGGTTGTCGCAGTACTCCCCCGTGAAGGGCATCTCCGTCCCCTTGTTGACGCAGACGTCGGCCGGCTCGGGCCTGAGCTTCGCCCTAAGCTTCGCGACCTCCTCCTTCTTGAGCATCCTGAATGACGACCGTCCGGTCCCTGTTAAGCCTTCGGCTCGCTCAGCCGATGGTGAAACTTGACGGTGCTGAATCTAAGGTTGTTCACACGCTCGCCTAGCCTTTTTGATTCGAGTGTTCGATAGTCTTCTCGCGTAGCTTCTCTCTGCATTGATGGTTCCAAAGAGGAAGGTGCTCCCAAGGTCGTCTCCCGAGATATTGAAGAAATTCATACCTCAGGTCATCGAGATGAAGTATCAGGGAATGCCCTATGATGAGATGATGCCGTGCCCTGACTGCGGTTCCGAAGATATCGCGAGGCACGATACGGTGGAGAGGCTCTTCTGCATGACCATCGCAGAAGACGGGTTCAGGCAGGTCAGGGTCAGGGTGAAGAGGTTCAGGTGCAAAGGTTGTGGGCACATCTTCGATGGGAAGAAGCCGTTCTACGACGGGTGCGCGTATGGGGCGCCGATCGTGGACCTCTGCCTAGCTCTCGCTGCGTCGAACCCATACCACAGGGTCGAGTCGATACTCCTGAACTATGGCATACAGGTCGACAGGGACACGGTGAGGCTCTACTCCATCCTCTTTCGCGAGGGGGCGAAGGAGTATCCCGGCATCCCGGTCATGACGATGCGAGCATCGGCATCAACGTGCTCAAGATACTCTTCGGCGTCGATGATGTCGAAGAGCTGAGGGAGCAGTACCCTCAGGCGAAATACGACGCCGTCATGGACGAGACCTATCCCAGGGTGAAGGGCTCGAAGAAGGCCATTGCCGAGGAGAGGTATGCGAAGAGGATGTCGGGTGAGGGGCAGCCCCGCTTCCCGCGTTCCTTCACGCTGGCCTCCTCATACCTCAGCAGCGCGAGATGCTTCGCATCGATGTCGTGCAGGAACGCTCCGTTCAACGGGATAGTCGCCACTGCGCTGGCTCGTCCCCCCGAAGGATGCGATGCGATAGTAACCGATGGCTCCGAGTGCTACGACGAGGTCAGGGACTACAGGTGCCTCTTCCACAAGATGAGGAACTTCTTCGCCGTTGACCCGTTTCTGCAGAGGGCCTGGAAGGAGAAGACTCTGCCGCCATGGGTCATGTCGGCCCACATGCGTGACGTCTACTCGTTCGCCGAGGACGAGTACGAGGGATGGCTGAAGGAGAGGTATCCGAATCTGGTCGATTCAGAGAGAGGCGAATTCATCGGCGCGATGACCACAAACTCGATCGAGGGGGGTAACTGGAGGCTGAAGTACGAGCTCAGAGCCGCCTACCAGAGGGACGAGAGCGCGGAGGGGAGGTGCCTGCTGATAGCCCTCAGAGACTCGACGAACACGTTCAGGCATGGGCATCCGGAGGAGAGCTTCGGAGCTATGAACTCGGATTTCCAGTATGCGACGGTGATGAACCATCATCACTCAGGCACGGACAGAATCATCCTGGCTGCGGCATAGCATACAGACCCATGGCGTAGAACCGTCATCCACAAACAACCTTGGATTCAGCATCGTCGTGAAACTTTGGCGTCAACCTAAATAGTCTCCTTGTGTTTTGGAGGGCCATGCGCCGGAGCGCGATAGGCGTGGCCGCAGCCGCGGCGGCGGGGATAGTTGTAATCCTAATCGTCGGCGCAGCGGCCTACTTCGTCTTGACCGCAGGCACTTCGGCCTCAACCCTCGCTCCGGCTTCGAGCACGAGCGGCGCCACGTCGTCCGGCGCCGTGTCAGCAACCTCTTCGACTTCGAGCACATCGTGCACCTCCCTGTCGATTCCGTCCACCCGCCCGTCGACCCTCAACGCTAGCTCTCTCATCACTTCCAGCGTCTTGGTGGACTACGCGCCTCTCTTCGGAAACTTCTCGCAGATGTCCGTCTCGCTACAGACAAATTCGTCCTCGGCGATTTCGACGATCAGTCCTGCGGGTGCCTTGACTCTGGTCTCGTCCTACCGGGTCGTCGCCACCTCAGGCTCAGGGTCGGCGGAGGTCTATCAAGTCAGCGTGAACCAGCAGGTTCTGGGCTCGACGAATGAGACCCTGACCGCGTGGGTCCAGGCCGACGGGACGGTAAACGATGTGAGCTTCCTCGGTCAGAACGTCACCGGTGCGGAGGGGACAGGCACCTTTGCGGGCTTCATGTCCGCGTTCACCATCGAATTGCAGGAGCACGACAACCTCACCGAGTTCACGTCTTCCCCGGGCTTCCACATCGTCAACCAGACGACTGTGACTCTCGGACCGTCCACCCTGAACGTCACCAACTATGAGGCGGCCACCGCGCCCCTAGCATTGGCCACATGCGCCGGCAGCCTGGCGATCAGCAGTTTGGCGGTCCAGACAGGGACGCTTCCTGGAAGCCCCTTCACCCTGGTGACATACGAGAACCTTCAGGCCTCGATACAGACGTCGTCCGGGTCCTCGGACACCGGCTTCACGCTGAAGGTGCTTTCGGTCTCCAAGTAGAATGCACCTTCCCGTCTAAGGCTCCATCCGGGCGCGGCCAGTATGGTAGTATGGCCACTATACTTATCTCGGTTTTAGCCCGACAAGAGGGGGTTGGACTACGCGGAGATAATCAGCCAGAGCGCATTCCCTGAGGAACCTCTGGACTTGCGGGACAGGAAGCTGATTCAGACCATTTACGGCGAGGGTGCGAAGAGAATCGGGTTCAACAAGCTTGTTGGAAGGACCCGAACGTTCGCGTCCAGGAGCACCGTCGCGGTGAGGATGGAGAGGCTCGTGAGGCTGGGCTATCTCGAAAGGGGAGGCGGGAGCAACGGGCGTGGGAAGGAGAGGCCGGTCAGGCTGACTTTCAGATGCTTCTCGCTAATGCTGAGCGTCGAGAAGTCGAAGGAGATTGCCGCCAAGCTCCGCTCCGAGCTTCAGTCCATGCAAAAAGGGAAGAGCCTCGGGGAGGGAGAGCTCAAGAAATGGTATGATGGTTTCAGGGAGCGATACAACGGGCTCTTCGGGATGGTCGGGACAATGGCCATCTTCTACGGGACCTCAGCGGCGGGAGACCTGTTCCTGCCCCTGATCGTCGAGGACTACAAGTCGCTCTCTGCGGAGTTCATGAGACTGCTGCGGAGCAGGCCCGAGTTCAGCGGCTCCATCCATGAAATCATCGGCCAGCGGCTGAAGAGTGAGGGCACGAGCTTCGAAGAAATCATGAAGGAGACGAGGAATCGCTTCGCCGAATGGGGGTCGAATGGAGCGATACCCCCGTAGAAGCTGATTACGATGTCAGGTACTTGCGGAGGGTGTCTTCGTTGTTCTCGGCGTGGAAGAAGACGGGGATGTTCTGGGTCGCCGTCGCCTTGAAGCTCGTGATGAGCCAG
>Ga0209415_10006388_pt1 | contig 20976 bp, 22 predicted proteins | sample PeaSoiSIISIP2007_FD_187696 | JGI IMG/M metagenome (GOLD analysis project Ga0209415, IMG submission 187696) | Peat soil microbial communities from Weissenstadt, Germany - SII-SIP-2007 (SPAdes) (version 2) | ecosystem: Environmental > Terrestrial > Soil > Wetlands > Peat | place: Germany...
TCCTGCGAGGTCTCGCCCGAGATGCGCGAATACGAGCGCTTCTCGACCGCGTGCGCCAACGCCTATGTGCAGCCGATGATCGGGCGCTATCTCACCAATCTCGAAGCTTTACTGCATGCCCAGGGGTTCACTTGCCCGCTGTTTCTGATGCTGTCGGGCGGCGGGTTGACGACAATAGCGACGGCGATCCGCTTTCCGGTACGGCTCGTCGAATCGGGTCCGGCCGGCGGCGCCATTTTCGCCAGCCACATCGCCCGGCAATGCGGGCTCGACAAGGTGCTCTCCTACGACATGGGCGGGACCACCGCCAAAATCTGCCTGATCGACCAGTTCCAGCCGCAAACCAGCCGCGCCTTCGAGGTCGCGCGCATCTACCGCTTCAAGAAGGGGAGCGGACTGCCGTTGCGCATCCCGGTCATCGAGATGGTCGAGATCGGCGCCGGCGGCGGCTCGATCGCGCGGGTCGACCGATTGAAGCGGATCACAGTCGGCCCCGACAGCGCCGGCGCCGATCCGGGCCCGGCCTCTTATGGCCGCGGCGGCAACGCGGCCACGGTGACCGACGCCGATCTCCTCTTGGGCCGCATCGATCCGACCGGATTTTCCGGCGGCCGCATGGCGCTGGACCGCGCCGCCGCCGAGGCCGCGATCGCGCGCGATGTCGCCGTTCCGCTCGATCTCGCGGTGTCGCTCGCCGCCTTTGGGGTCAGCGAGATCGTCGATGAGAACATGGCCAACGCCGCCCGCGTCCACGCCATCGAGAGCGGCAAGGACGCGCGCGGCCGCACGCTTGTCGCCTTTGGCGGGGCGGCGCCGCTCCATGCCGCGCGGCTGGCCGACAAGCTCGGCCTCGACCGGGTCGTGGTGCCGTCGAACGCCGGGGTCGGCTCGGCGGTCGGCTTTCTGCGCGCGCCGATCGCCTACGAGATCGTGCGCTCGCAATTGCAGCGGCTCGACGCCTTCGATGTCGACGGCGCCAACGCGCTCTTATCCGCGATGCGGGCGGAAGCCGAGGCGATCGTCCGCCAGGGCGAGCCGCAGGCGCCGCTCACCGAGACCCGCTCCGCTTTCATGCGCTACCGCGGCCAGGGCCACGAGATCGCCGTGCCGGTGCCGGCCCGCACCTATCGCGCCGAGGATGCCGGCCAACTCCTCGCCGCATTCGAAGCCGCCTACCGCGCGCTCTACAGCCGGGTCATCCCCGGGGTTGAAGTCGAGATCCTCAGCTGGGTGTTGCTGTTGAGCGGGCCGGTGCCGCAGGAGGCGGGCGAGAGCGCATCGCCGCCGCCCTCGCACCCGGCGCCGGCGCGACGCCGCGCCGTGTTCGATCCCGACAGCGCCGATTTCATCGAGGTGGCGATTTACGCGCGTCCGTCTTTGCCGCCCGGCGCCGTCATCCCCGGCCCCGCCGTCATCGTCGAAGACGAGACCTCGACCGTAATCAGCCGCCTCTTCGACGCCCGGATCGACGCCTTCGGCTATATCGAACTGACAAGACGCGGCGCGTAGACGCCCCTCCGCCCTAGCGCGTTTAGTGCACGCTGACCGGCTCCATATCGTTTTGCCGCACCACGGCAAAGGCGAGATCGCGGTTGGCGATGACGGCGATCCGGGCGCCGTCAGCGGCGTGCACGGCGTACGCTTCCGAGCCGTTATCGACGATCGGTTTGACGTAGGCGACATCGTTCATGCCGAGCAACCCCAGTTCGCGTTCCGATAACTGTTTGATACCCAGGATGTGCTGCATCTTGATCTCCGTCGCGCCGGCGCTGGGCTAGCCCGGCGAAGAAATGACCTCAAGCTGATAAGAAAACGTCTCCAGGCAGTCGCATCATCCCTGGCCGGTCGAATTACTGGAGGCGCGCGCGCTTACCACGCGGGGTCCGCCGGTATTGGCGCTGCCGGGTTCCGGTCCGCGGATCGGCACGGTGCGCACCCGCGCCTCGACCCTTGGGCGCACCAGATCGACATTGAGGAGCCCGTTTTCAAGCCACGCGCCGCGCACCTCGATACCCTCGGCAAGGACGAAGGAGCGCTGAAACTGACGCGCGGCGATCCCGCGGTGCAGGTAGACCCGTTCGGCGTCGTCGGCCTGCCTGCCGCGGATCACCAGCTGGTTGTCCTCGATGGCGATCCCCAGATCGGCCATCGTGAAGCCGGCGACCGCAAGGGTGATGCGCAGCTCGTTCTCGCTGAGCTGCTCGACATTATAGGGCGGATAGCCATCGCCCGAGACCTTGTTGACCCGGTCGAGCGCTCGCTCGAAATGCTCGAAACCCAGGAGCAACGGCGAACTGAACAGCGCCACGCGCGACATCATCATTCTCCTCGGCGGCGAGCGAGATCCGTTGCCCGGCCCAGGGGGCGGCACCCGGCAACGGTAACACGAAGTACTCTCAACGGTAACACGAAGTACTCTATTGATTTGGGAACCCCGGGGTCGCCGATCAAGAAACCCCGAATCGCCGGATCGGCGCAAGCGTGGGTCGGCGGCGTTCCCACCGGCGCGATTGCTCTGTTGCGCATCGCACTGGCCCCCCATATTGACGCACCAGCCCTTACATCGCCGCGCGGACGGAGATGACCATGTCGAGCCGATCGCTCCCACAGCCCCTGGCACAGCCTCTGGCACAGCCCCTGGCGGGGCGCATCCTGGAGTGGCGCAACCTGCTGGCGTTGTTTTTCTGCCTGACGCTGGCGCTTGCTCCGAGCCTGGCGGAGGCGCGGGCCGGCAGCTCGTCGTCCGGCGCCGGTTCCAGTTTCGGCAGCCGCGGGACGCGCACCTTCGAAAATAACGGCGCCACCCCGCTCAGCCGCAGCATGACCCAGACTCCGGGGGCCACCAGCCCGCTTTCGGGCGGCGGCGCGTACGGCGGCAGCTTCTTCCAGCGCCACCCGTTCCTCAGCGGGCTTGCCGGCGGCTTTCTCGGCTCGATGCTGTTCGGCGGGATGGGGGGCATGGGCCATATTTTCGGCGGGTTGCTGACACTGTTGATCGTCGGCGGCCTCGTGTTCTTCCTCTTTCGGCTGTTCGCCGGGGGCGGCTCCTCGTTTGCCGGAGCCGGCGGCGGGATGCCGCGTTCGATCGGCGCGGCGGCGGCGCCGGCGGCGCGCTATCGCGGCCACGACACCACCGTGGGCGAGGTGGACCTCAACGCCTTCCAGGCGATCCATGGCGCGGTCCAGGAGGCCTGGGGACGCGCCGATCTCAACCACCTGCGCCCGCTGATGACGCCCGAGATGCTGAGCTATTTTTCCGAGGAGCTGACCCGCAACACCAGTCAGGGCGTGCAGAATATCGTCTCCAACGTCACCCTGTTGAAGGGCGAGGTCAGCGAAAGCTGGGAAGAGGGCGACCTGCAATTCGCCACCGCCTATCTGCAGTGGAGCGCGATCGATTTCGTCGTGCGGCTTGGCCGCTCGCCGGGCGCTCCCGATTATCTGGTCAGCGGCGACCCCAACCGGCCGGTCGAAGCGGAAGAAGTATGGACCTTTGTCCGCGGCCGCGGCGGCAACTGGCTCCTCTCCGCCATCCAGCAGGTGTGAGGTTTGTCGGGCCCTCAGGGCCACGCAACCTCCGGCGGCAGCGACATCAGGATCGCTTCGACATTGCCGCCGGTCCGCAGGCCGAACCGGGTGCCGCGGTCGTAGAGGAGGTTGAATTCGACATAGCGCCCGCGGCGAACGAGTTGATGGCGGCGCTGTTCGGCGGTCCACGCGGCATTCATCCGAGCCCTGACGATCCCGGGAAAGACCGCGAGAAACGCCGCGCCGACGCCTTGCACAAAGGCAAAGTCGCGGTCCCAGTCGCCGCTGTCGAGATCGTCGAAAAAAATGCCGCCGGCGCCGCGCGGCTCGCCGCGATGGGGCAGGTAGAAATAGTCGTCGCACCACGCCTTGAAGCGCGCATAGCATTGGGGATCGTAGCTGTTGCAGGCGGTCTGGAGAGCGGCGTGGAATTGTTCCGCGGCCGCCGGGTCGGGGTAGATCGGGGTCAGGTCGGCGCCGCCGCCGAACCAGGGTTTGCGGGTGATGACATGCCGGGTGTTCATGTGCACCGCCGGCACCAACGGCGAGCGCATGTGGGCGACGAGCGAGATGCCGCTCGCCCAGAACCGCGGATCCTCGGCCGCTCCGGGAATTTCGCCGCGGAATTCGGGCGCGAACTCGCCGAACACGGTCGAGACGTTGACCCCGACCTTCTCGAACACCCGCCCGTGCAGCAGCGCCATTGTGCCGCCGCCGCCGCCCGGCCGCTGCCACTCGGTCCGCACAAAGCGCCCCGCCGCCATCTGCGCCCGGTCGGGACCGGCATAGTCGTCCTCAAGCGCCTCGAACGCCGCGCAAATCCGCTCGCGCAAGGCCGCGAACCACGCCGCCGCCTCGGATTTCCGCTCGGTTTCGGCCATTCGGTCCTTCCCTACAAATTGCCCTCGCCCCGCCTGCGCGGGAATGGATTTGGCAATACCGTTGATGCTGGCGATATTGCCGTAGATCGAGGCTTTTGATAATGCGGTCGCGGGCGGTGGAGCGGGCATGAAACAGCATCGGGCGGCGATCCTCGGCGGCGCCGGTTTTATCGGGCGCTATGTGGTGAAGCGCTTGGCCGAGCGCGGCGACGTGTTGACCGTCGGCGGGCGCGGCGCCGCTGCCGCGAGGTTCCTCAAACTGAAGGGCGACGTCGGCCAGGTCGGCCTCGTCAATGTCGCAATCGACGACGAGGCGCTGCTGCCGGCGTTCGTCGCGAACAATGACACCGTCGTCAATCTCGTCGGCATCCTGTACGAAACCGCCGCACAGCGCTTCGACATGGTGCACCATATCGGTCCGGCGCGCCTCGCCCGGCTTGCCCGCGAGGCGGGCGTCGCGCGCTTTGTCCACATCTCGGCGATCGGCGCCGATCCGCGCTCCCCGTCAGCCTATGCCCGCACCAAGGCGGCGGGGGAAGAGGCGGTGCGCGACGCCTTCCCGACCGCGACGATCCTGCGCCCGTCGGTCGTCTTCGGGCCGGAGGACCAGTTCTTCAACCGTCTTGCCGCACTGGCGATGGTGTCGCCAGTGCTGCCGCTGATCGGCGGCGGCGAGACCCGCTTTCAGCCGGTCTATGTCGGCGATGTCGCAGATGCCGTCATTCGCTGCATCGACGATCCAGCCACCGCCGGGCGCACCTATGAGCTGGGCGGGCCCAAGGTCTACACGTTCCGCGCCCTCATCGAACTCCTGCTCGCCGAGATCCGCCGCAAGCCGCTCCTGGTCAATATCCCGTTCGGATTGGCGAGCCTGGAGGCACGGCTCTTGTCGCTGCTCCCGCACCCGCCCTTGACCCCCGACCAGGTCGAGATGCTGAAGCGCGACAATGTGGTGTCGTCGGGCGCAGTCACGCTGGCCGCGCTCGGCATCACGCCGACCGCGGTTGAGGGGATCCTGCCCGGCTATCTCGACCGCTTTCGCCGCGGCGGCTGGTACGCGCGCGAACGCACGGTTTGACGCCCCCACGGCTTGATGCCCCATGGGATTTCCCTGCGGATGCGTATAGTCTCGGCCCTTCTGGAGGCTCATCGATGATTGCATTATGGCGCCGGCTGGTTCTGGGTGTTGCGGCTCCCTTCATCATGACCTTGGCGCTCGGAGGCACGGCGATGGCGGCAGACGCGGAGAACACGCTCTACATGGACGTACCGTTCGGGCGGGTGGTGATTGCGATGCGCCCCGATCTGGCACCCAACACCTGCGCCCAGATCAAGACGCTGGTGCGGCGCGGGTTTTATGACGGTGTGCCGTTCCACCGGGTGATCGAGGGCTTCATGGCGCAGACCGGCGACCCGACAGGCACCGGCATGGGCGGCTCTGGTCACAAGCTCCGGGCCGAGTTCTCCGACGAAAAGCACGTGCGCGGGACCGTTTCGATGGCGCGCGCTTCCGACCCCAACAGCGCCGACAGCCAGTTCTTTATCATGTTCGCCCCGGCCCCCGCGCTCGACGGAAAATACACGATCTGGGGCGAGGTGGTCTCCGGGATGGAATATATCGACAAGATCAAGAAGGGCGATCCGGCGAACAACGGCAGCGTCACCAACCCCGACAAGATCATCAAGATGCAGGTCGCGGCCGACGCCGATAAGGCCGAAAAGCCGGGCGCCAAGGGAAAATAGGCTGGTGTCCAGGACATAGGAGGAAGCGATGGCGCAGCATCACACCGTTCCGTGCCGGCCGCATAATTGTCACTGGGGGTTTTTCGACGCCGCCTTGAAGCCGGTCGTGGCGATCGCCTCGGGCGACACGGTGAGCGTCGACTGCGTCTCGGGCGGCCGCGACATTCTGCCCACCGACCCCGCCTTCGAGATCCTCGCCGATCATCGCGCGATCCATGGCGCGCTGACCCCGCGGCTGGGCGCCCACATCATGACGGGGCCCGTCGCGGTCGAGGCGGCCGAGCCCGGCGACGTCCTCCAGATCGAAATCCTGTCAGTGGAGCCGCGGCAGAACTGGGGCTACACCAGGATCCGACCGCTCGCCGGCACGCTGCCCGAGGAGTTCCCGATCCATAAGATCTGGCACACCGGGATCGATCGCCAGCGCGGCATCGCCACGCTGCCCTGGGGGGCGGAGATCGAGCTGGCGCCGTTTTTCGGGGTGATGGGGGTGGCGCCGCCGCCGGTCTATGGCGCGGTCAGCTCGATCCAGCCGCGCGAGTTCGGCGGCAACATGGATTGTAAGGAACTGGTCGCGGGATCGACGCTCTATCTGCCGGTATGGGCGCCGGGCGCGTTGTTCTCGGTCGGTGACGGGCACGGCGTCCAGGGCGACGGCGAAGTTTGCGTGACCGCGCTCGAAACCGCGCTGTCCGGCACCTTCCGGCTGACGCTGCGCAAGGATCTGCATTTCGCGCTGCCGCGCGCGGAAACCCCGACGCACCACATCACGATGGCGTTCAACGACGACCTTGACGATGCCGCCAAGGACGCGCTCAGAGAGATGATCGTGCTGATCAGCGAGCGCCTCGGCCTCTCAGCCGAGGACGCCTACATGTTCGCCAGCCTCGCGGTCGATCTGCGGGTGACGCAATTGGTCGACGGCAACAAGGGCATCCACGCGATGCTGCCCAAACGCTACGCCCCGACCTGAGGCGAGCGCCCGGGTTAGCCGGGACCGGGCATCTTGGGAAAGCGCTGCATGCCGCCGCCGAGCTCGACCCAGGGCTGCTTGCTGTCGCAATAGATTTCCATCGTCGGCTTCAGCCACGAGGTGTCGTCGAGAGTCCCCGCCCGCACGATGGTCATGCCCGGCATCAACTCCGGTTCGGAGAGCAGCGTCGACCCGCAATTCGGGCAGAACTTGGCGATGACCGACTTCCCACTGTCGCCTTTGTTCACATAGCTCTTCGGCGATCCCTGGATGGCGAGCTGCGCCTGCGGCACCGCGATAACGATGTTGAAGGCGGTGCCGGTTTCCTTCTGGCAGCTTGTGCAATGGCACACCCCGGTGAAGGCCGGCTCCGCATTAGCCGAATAGCGCACCTGCCCACATCGGCAGCCGCCGGTGATCTGGGGCATTTCAAGCCTCCCTCGTCTGTGTTGCACCACAGCTTACCCCCGCTGTGGGCTCCGCGTCGAGGCGTCGGTAACAGCCTTGCCTCAAAGGCGCCCGGCGGGGGTAGAATGGCGCGGACGAGACGAGGATAGGGCGATGCAGCTGGGTAAGCTCGGCGTGTGGGCGGCGATGGACGTGATGAGCGCGGCCGAGGGTGCGGCCTTTGCCCGCCGCGTCGAGGGCTGGGGTTATGCCGCGCTGTGGCTGCCCGAGAGCCGCGGGCGCAATGTGCTGGTGCATTCGTCCTGGCTCCTCGCCAACACCAAGACTCTGATCGTTGCGCCGGGGATCGCCAACATATATGCGCGAGATGCGATGGCGATGGCGAACGGCCAGCGCGCGCTCGCCGAACAGTCGGGCGGACGCTTTCTGCTCGGTATCGGCGTTTCCCACGTGCCCTCGGTCGAAGGGGTGCGCGGGCACACCTACGGGAAGCCGGTGGCGACGATGCGCGCCTATCTCGACGCGATGCAGGCCGCACCCTATGGCGCGCCCGAGCCCGCCGAGCGCCCGCTGACGATCCTTGCCGCATTGGGGCCGCGCATGCTGGCGTTGTCGGGATCCCACGCCGACGGCTCGCATCCCTATAACGTCACCCCCGAGCACACCGCCGAGGCGCGCCGGATCATGGGGCCCGGTAAACTTCTGTGCCCGGAAATCTGGGTGCTGCTCGAAAGCGATCCCGCCAAGGCGCGCGCGCTCGGCCGCCAGGCGCTCGGCAATTACATGCGGCTCGACAATTACGTCAACAACTGGCGCCGGCTCGGTTTTGGCGACGGTGATTTCGCCGGCGGCGGCTCCGACCGCTTTGTCGATGCCAATGTCGCCTGGGGCGGCGAGGCGGCGATCCGAAAGCGCATCCAGGAGCATTGGGACGCCGGCGCCGACCATGTCTGCATCCAGTCGATCAGCCCGGACGGCTCGCGCCGCCCCGACGAGAAGATATTGGCTCTCCTCGCCCCGTCGGGTGGCCGCTAGGCCACTCACCTTGACGCGTCATCCCTGGCGACCGACATTGTGCGCGGCGTGAGAAGAGAGTCCCGAGCCATGTATTCCGAGATCACCCGCTCGATCAAAGTAACGGTCCGGCCGTTCTATCTCGAGCAGCACTCGTCGCCCGCCGAGAGCCATTACGTCTGGGCCTATCACGTGCGGATCGAGAACTGCGGCGAGGAAACCGTGCAGTTGCGCCGCCGGCATTGGCGGATCACCGACTCGCTCGGGCACCTGGAGGAAGTCCGCGGCCCGGGCGTTGTCGGCGAACAGCCGGTCCTCACGCCCGGCAAGAGCTTCGAATACACCAGCAGCTGCCCGCTCGCGACGCCGTCGGGTTTCATGGTCGGCGATTACGAGATGGAAACGCCCGATGGCGAGAATTTCCTGGTGCGCGTTCCCGCCTTTTCCCTCGATACGCCGCAGCAGCCGACGCGTCTCAACTGATCGTCGCCCACGGGTACCGGGTGCAGTGCGCCGTCATCCTTAAGAAAAAGAGAGACAAGATGCCGAGCTTTGCCAACCCGAGCGCGCCCAAGGCCGCGATCGAGAAAATTCCCGCCAGAAAGCTCGCCGGGCTCCACCGGCCGTCGCGCGAGGAGGCGCTCGAAGCGGTGCGCACGCTGTTGCGCTGGGCCGGCGATGACCCCGGGCGCGAAGGCCTTCTCGGCACCCCCGACCGCGTCGTGCGCTCCTACGAAGAGTTCTTCAGCGGCTACGGCGAGGACCCGGTGGCGCTCCTCCAGCGCACCTTCGAGGAGACCGACGGCTACGACGAAATCGTCATGCTGAAGGACATCCGCTTCGAATCGCATTGCGAGCACCACATCGCGCCGATCATCGGCAAGGTTCATATCGCCTATCTGCCGAGCAACCGGGTCGTCGGCATCTCCAAGCTCGCCCGGCTCGTCGAGGTCTATGCCAAGCGCCTGCAGATTCAGGAGAAGATGACGGCGCAAATCGCCAACACATTGGACGAGGTGCTGCGTCCCAAGGGGGTCGCCGTGGTCATCGAGGCGGCGCATCAATGCATGACCACCCGCGGCGTCCACAAGCCCGGGGTCAGCATGGTGACAAGCCGCATGCTCGGCGTCTTCCGCGCTGATCCCACGACCCGCCGCGAGGTGCTGACGATGATCGGGACCCCGGGCGGCGGGAGCCACGAACACGTCTGAGCCCCGCTCCGAGGCGACACTCACGACTGCGCTCGATATCCTCGAGCGCCTGGTCGCCTTCGACACCACCTCCGCGCGCTCGAACCTCGAGCTGATCGACTGGGTCGCCGACTATCTCGCCGGCTTCGGGATCGCCTCCGAGCGCAGCGCGGCGATGCCCGGCAAGGCCAATCTCTTCGCGACGATCGGCCCCCTCGCACAGGGCGGCGTCATCCTCTCCGGCCATACCGATGTCGTGCCGGTCGCCGGCCAGGAATGGCACAGCGACCCGTTCCGCCTGACCGAGAATGGCGGCCGGTTCCATGGCCGCGGCAGCGCCGACATGAAGGGTTTCATCGCGCTCGTCCTGGCGTTGGTGCCGCAGATGACGCGGAAGAGGCTCGCGGTGCCGCTGCATCTCGCCTTCACCCATGACGAGGAGACCGGCTGCTTTGGCGCCCCGGCGCTGATCCGCGCGCTGCCGGGGGGCGTCGAGCGGCCGGTGCTCGCCATCGTCGGCGAGCCGACCTCGATGCAGATCGCCAATGCGCAAAAGGGCTGCTCGTTCTTCCGCACCCGCATCACCGGGCTCGAGGGGCATTCGAGCGCGCCCGACCGCGGCGTCAACGCGATTGTCGCGGCCGCCGAGATGATCGCCGAGATCGGCCGACTCCACGCCGAGGCGCGCGGGCGCGCCCGGCCCGAGAGCGGCTTCGACCCGCCGCACACGACGCTTTCCGTCGGCACGATCGCGGGCGGCACCGCGGTCAACATCATCGCTCGCGAGTGCGCCTTCGACTGGGATCTGCGCACGCTACCCGACGAAGATGCCGCGGTGCTCAAGGCGCGCCTCGACCGCTTCATCGCCGACGCCCTCTTGCCGCGCATGCGGGCGGGATACAAGGATGCAGCCGTCGAGACCGAAACGATCATCGCCGTGCCGCCGCTCGTGCCGGTGGCGGGGTCGCGCGCCGAGGCGCTGGCCCGGCGCTTGACCGGCCTCAATACGACGACGACCGTCTCGTTCGCCAGCGAAGCCGGGCTCTACCAGGAGGCCGGCATCCCGGCGGTGGTCTGCGGGCCCGGCTCGATCGAGGTCGCGCACAAGCCCGACGAATTCATCACCCGCGCCGAACTGGCCGAAGGCCGGCAATTCCTCGACCGCCTCCTCGCTTGGGCGACAACCGGCGGCTAGAGGCGCGCTCGCCCCTCGTCTCGCAAATGGAAAGGCCGCCCCGAGGGGCGGCCTTTCTTTACAAACCAGCGGCTTCGCAGCCGCGCCGGCGCCTTGACTTCAGGCGCGGATCTCCACGAATGCAGGGATCCTGGTCGCGGCAGCGGTGGACCGCGGTTGGTGGTTAGACACAGGATCACCTCCTTTCTGGTTGTTGAGCCGAGACCGCTACTGTATGGCGAGGTCAGCCCGCCGACAAGCGCTCTTCGCCGATCCGGCCGAGACCTCGGCAACGCGCCGTCCGTTGGCTCGCTCGCTGGTTGCCGCCGCAGCGGAGCACCGGCGTGACGATGCGCCGCAGCGCGAATCGCGCACGCCGCGGCTTCATGGCATGATGAATTCCGAAATCAGGCGAGACCGCCGGCATGCCGAACGACCGAATGCGGATCAACGGGATCGAGCTCGAGGTGCTGCGCCGCGGCGCCGAGGGCGCCGAGGGCGTGCCGCTCCTCCTTCTGCACGGCATGGACAGCGTGCACCCGCAGGCGCCTTTTCTCGACCTCCTCAGCCAGCACGCCGAAATCATCGCGCCGTCTTCGCCCGGGTTCGGCAATACGCCGCGCCCCCCTGATTTCGACACGATCTACGATCTGGTGCATCTATACCTCGCTCTCATCGACGAATTGCCCTCCGACAAGATCGTGCTGGCGGGGCTGTCGTTCGGCGGCTGGCTCGCGGCCGAAGTCGCGGTCGCCTGCGGTCACCGTCTGCAAAAACTCATCCTCGTCGATCCGGTTGGCATCAAATTGGGCGACCGCGAGACCCGCGACATCGTGGACGTCTTCAACGTAACCCCGGCCGAAGTCCGGCGGGCGAGCTGGCACGACCCGGCAAAAGCCCCGGATTACGATGGGATGAGCGACGACGAACTGGTCATCCACGCGCGCAACTGGGAAGCGCTCTGCCTCTATGCCTGGCGCCCCTACATGTACAACCCGCAATTGAAGCGATGGCTCGGCCGCATCCGGGTGCCGACGCTCGTGCTATGGGGCGAGAGCGACCGTCTCGTCACCCCCGATTACGGCCGCGCTTACGCGGGCCTCATCCCTGGCGCCCGCTTCGAATTGATCGAAGAAGCCGGCCACCACCCCGAGCTCGAGCAGCCGGAGCGCTTCACCGCGCGTGTCGCCGCTTTCCTCAATGAATAGACCGACCAATTCTTGACGCCGGCGCACGGCACGGACGAAAGTGCCTTGACGCCCTTGATCCAAGAAGGAACCCCATTGTGAGCATCGGATCGCTGCCATTGTCCCGTTTTACCGTGCTTGACCTGACGCACGCGCGCGCCGGGCCGACCGCGGTGCGCCAGCTCGCCGATTGGGGCGCCAAGGTGATCAAGATCGAGCCGCCGGCCGATGACGGCCGCGATGTCACCGGTTCCCGCCGCGAAGGCTTCGACTTCCAGAACCTCCACCGCAACAAGCGCTCGCTCGCCCTTAACCTCAAAACCAAGGACGGGCTGGCGATCTTCATGAAGCTGGTGGAGAAGGCCGACGTCATCGTCGAGAACTTCCGCTCGGAAGTGAAATTCCGCCTCGGCGTCGACTACGAGAGGGTCAAGAAGGTCAACCCGCGCATCGTCTATGGCTCGATCTCGGGGTTCGGCCAGAGCGGGCCTTACGCGAAGCGCCCAGGGGTCGACCAGATCGCACAGGGCATGGGCGGCCTGATGTCGATCACCGGCCTCCCCGGACAGGGGCCGGTCCGGGTCGGCATCCCGATCGACGATCTGTGCGCGGGCATCCTCCTCGCGCAGGGGATCCTGATGGCCCTGATCGAGCGCGAGCAGTCGGGCGAGGGGCAGTGGGTGCATACCTCGCTCCTCGAAGCGCAGATCTTCATGCTCGATTTCCAGGCCTCGCGCTGGCTGCAAGCCGGCGAAGTCGCCAAGCAGGCCGGCAACGACCACCCGACCGGCATCCCGACAGGCCTCTTCCCGACCGCCGACGGCCAGATCAACATCGCCGCCTCGGGCGACCTCATGTTCCGCCGCTTCTGCGAGGCGGCCGATGCGATGCAGCTGCTCGACGACCCCGACTACAAGACCGGCCCGCAGCGCTCGAAAAATAGGAAGGTGCTCAACGAGAAGATCGCCGAGATCACCAAGCGGCGCCCCTCCGCCTACTGGGTCGAATTGATGAACGAGGTCGGCGTGCCGTGCGGGCCCCTTTACACGATCGACCAGACCTTCGCCGACCCTCAGGTGCAGCACCTCGAAATGGCTCGGCCGATGGATCACGCGCGGCTCGGCGAACTGAAAGTCGTCGGCCAGGCGATCAACATGACGCGCACGCCCGAGCCGGCGCGGATGCGCCTCCCCACCCCCGATCTCGGCCAGCACACCGACGAAGTATTGCGCGAACTCGGCTACAACGACGCCGCGATCGCCGATCTGCACGCCCGCGACGTGGTGTAAAGCCTCACAGGCCGCCGCCAAACTCCGCAGTCCCGGCGAGAGCCGGGACTGCGATCGTTCTCATCCACGCTCGGTGCGCGCAGTAAAGCCGGCCCAGGTCAGATAAAGCCCGATTACCAGTGCCGGCACGAGATAGAGATACGGATGTTGGCCATAGTGCACCCGCTCAAGGAACAAGTTGAGCGCTGCGGGCGGCAACAACAAGAGCAGCAGGCTCTTCGCGAAGATCAACCAGCCGACCAGGGTAACGACCACCGGCAAGGCGCCGCCCGACCACAAATTGTGCCCCACGATCATCGCGACACCGGCCGCGAGGCCGAAAATAGCGTAGGCGAGCATGACCGGTCCGTCGGCCACCGTGGCGTCGATCACTGCGCTGCCGCGGACCAGAAAACCAACCACGATCAACAGGGTGGAAAGCCCGATCAACCGCGCGACAAAGACCGTGAGCCGCGCCATGTGAACCTCCGCCATAGCGAATGAGGACATCCACCAATCATTTGAGATGGCGATTGGCATTGATCTGGATCAGCCCCGCCAGAGATGCCGGTTACAGACGGGCGCGGCTGCCGCGGGCCGCGCGGATGCGCCGGCTCTGGCGATCTGCCACAATGCCCGCTGCGATTAGTCTTGCGGGAGCGTGGCGATGATGTTGTTGCCGCCCGGCCGTGCCACAAGGAGCTTCCTCGGCCTGCTCGTCTTGATGCACTTCATCCTGTTTATCGACCGCGTCAACCTGGCGGCCGCGGCGGAAGTCATCAAGGAGGATCTCGGGCTCAGCAATATCGCGCTCGGCGTCGCCTTTTCCGCCTTCAACTATTCCTATGCCCCGTTTCAGCTGATCGGCGGCTGGTTTGCCGACCGCTTCGGCGCGCGGCGCACGCTGACGGTCTGCGGCGTGGCTTGGTCACTGACGACGATCGCGACCGGGGCGGTGACCGGGCTCGCTTCGCTCTTTGCCGTGCGTTGTGCACTCGGCATGGGCGAGGGGGCGACGCTGCCGACGGCGACCCGCGCGCTCTCCAATTGGACCTCGCTCGCCTCGCGCGGCCTGGCGGTCGGTTTGACCCACGCCGCCGGGCGTCTCGGCGCCGGCGCGGCGGCGCCGGTCGTCGCGTTCCTGATCACGGTGCTGTCGTGGCGCTGGTCCTTTGTCGTCCTCGGAACCGTGTCGGCGCTGTGGGCGGCCGCGTGGTGGCGCTATTTCCACGAGGATCCGCGACAGCATCCCGGCATCACCGGCGCCGAACTGGCCGCGCTGGCGACCGGCGATCCCGATCGGCGGATCGCTTACGGCCCGGTGCCGTGGCGGCGCCTGGTCCCGCGCATGACGCCCTTGATGATCATCTACTTCTGCCAGGGCTGGACCGGCTGGCTCTATGTCACCTGGATGCCGTCTCTGTTCCAAAAGAACTACGGCCTCGACCTCAAGAAATCGTCCTTGTTTTACGCGGCGATGCTGTTCTGCGCGATGATCGCCGAGCTGCTTGGCGGCGTCGTCACCGACTATCTCCTGCGCCGGACCGGCAGCCTCGAGATCGCCCGCTCGCGGCTGATCGCCACGAGCTGGGTGCTCGCCGTGGCGGCGCTGGTGCCGGCGATCTTCGTCCACGAGCTGATCATCGGACTGGCCGGCTTTACGCTCGCCCTGTTCTTCCTCGGCTTTGCGATTTCGCCGTTGTGGACGACGACGATGGACATCGCGCCCAGTTACGCCGGCAGCGCCAGCGCGCTGATGAATGCGGCCGGCGCCGTCGCCGGGATCCTGTCGCCGGTTGCGTTCGGCTGGATCCTCGAGCGGACCGGCAGCTGGACGACGCCGTTCGCCTTCTCGATCGGCCTGTTGCTGTTCGCCATCGTCATGACCTGGTGGATCCGCCCCGACCGGCCGATCGCGCCCGATTCGGCGGGGCCGAGGCTGGCGCTGGGCGACGACTGACCGCCCAAGAGGATTGATCGACGAGCGGATTGCGCGGATGCGCCGGCGCGCGCGATCTGCCATTCTGCAGCCGCCAAACCTGAGGAGCGAACGCCGCCATGCTCGACCAGCCGATTACCTCGAAAATGCTCGCCGAGAAGGATGGTGCGGTCGGCCGCATCATCTTCAACAATCCGGCGCGCCACAACGCCGTCTCGCTCGATATGTGGCAGGCGGTGGCGCAGATCGTGGACGATTTCGAGAAAGATGATGCGATCCGGGTCATCGTCGTCACCGGCGCCGGCGGCAAGGCCTTTGTCTCGGGCGCCGACATCTCCGAGTTCAAGGAAAAGCGCGCCAACGAGGAGGCTGCCGCCGCCTACAGCAAAGTCTCCGAAGCAGCCCGCCTCAAACTGCACGAGACCCTGAAGCCGACGATCGCGATGATCCGCGGCTATTGCATCGGCGGGGGTCTGGCGACCGCGATCGGCTGCGACATCCGCATCGCCGCCGAGGGCTCGCGCTTCGGCATCCCGGCGGCGAAGCTCGGCCTCGGCTACGCCTATGACGGCATCAAGAAGCTCATAGACCTGGTCGGGCCGGCCTATGCCCGCGAGATCTTTTATACGGCGCGCCAGTTCAGCGCCGAGGAAGCCCTCCAGATGGGCCTCATCAACCGCCTCGTGCCGGACGGCGAACTGGAAGCTTACGTCAAGAACTACTGCGACATGATCGCGGCCAACGCGCCGTTGACGATCCGCGCTGCCAAGCAGATCGCGCGCGAGGCGTTGAAGGACGAAGCGCACCGCGACATGGCGCTGTGCAAGCGCGTCGTCGACGAGTGCTTTGCCAGCGCCGACTACGCCGAGGGCCGCACCGCGTTCATGGAAAAGCGCCGCCCGGTGTTTCAGGGGCGCTAGGCCGTCGGCGGCGCCGGCCTCGTCATGGCCCTTCTGCTCGCCCGCGCCGCGTTCGGGGTCTTCGTCGTCGTTCTGTGGGTCGGCGCGGCGCGGTCGGCGACCCCGGCCGGGAGCGTCGTGGCGATCAGCGGCCAATGCTATGTCGAATCCGACGGCAAGCGGACCGCGCTCAAGTTCGCCGACAAGGTCAACGTCGCCGATACCGTCGATGTCCCGGCCGGCGCCAAGTTGAAGCTGCGGATGAACGACGGCTCGATCATCTCGGTCGCCGCCAGCAGCCAGCTGACGATCGCCTCCTATACAATCGATGCTGACGGCAAGCGCCACGATGTCGAGCTTTCGCTCGGCCAAGGGCTGATGCGGGCGGTGGTGGCGCCGATCGATCGACCGGCGCGGTTCGAGGTCAACACCGCGCTCGCGGCGGCGGCGGTGCGCTCGACCGACTGGTTCATCGAGGCGCAACCGGGCGTGGCGACGGTGGCCGTGCTGGTCGGCGGCGTCGGCCTGACCAGCAAAGCGACCAACGCGAGCGTCCTCGTGCCGGCCCGCTCGGGTTCGAGCGTCGAGGCCGGACACGACCCGACCGCGCCGCACGTTTTGCGCCAGGCCGAATTCAACGCGCTGATTGCCCGCACCGAGCCGCCGGTCCGGCGCCGCGCGACGCGGCGGGCCGAACCCGTCCAGGGCTACAATCCGCCGGGCGGACCGCCGGGAGGCGACGGGCCGCCGCCCTGGGCAAATTCCGGACCGCCCCCCGACCAGTACGGCCCCGGACCGGGCGGACAGGGGCCACCGCCCGGCGGCGGCTATTACCCCTATCCGGGTGGATCACCCCCCGGCGGCTACGGCCCGCGCCCGGGCGGCACCTATCAGCCGCCCCGGGGAGGGGCTGGCCAAATGCCGGGTGGCATGCAGGGTTGGCCCTCGCACAGCACGCACCCGAATTAGGATGCGCGCCGCCGGCACCGCACGAACGGGGAGCAGCTCATGAAACTCCCGACCCACGACCGCTACGACTACGTGCCGATCACCCGGCGCCCGGTCTATGACTGGCCCGAGGGCAAGCGCCTCGCCGTCTTTCTGTGCAGCAATATCGAGCATTTCGCCTATCGCGCCGGGCTCGGGGTCGATGCGAGCGGGGCCGAGCGGCCGCAGACCCAGCAGAATTACGCCTGGCGCGACTATGGCAACCGGGTCGGGATCTGGCATTACCTCGACCTCCTCGACGAATTCGGCCTGCCGGGCGCGCACAACGTCAATGCCGCGGCGCTCGAGTATTGTCCCGACATCGTCGAGCGGCTGCGGGGCAGAGGCGATGAATTTGTCGGCCACGGCCGCACCAATTCGGAGCGCCAGGACGGGCTGTGGGAAGCCGACGAGGCGGGCCTCATCGCCGAGGCCACCCAAACCATCACCCGCCTCGCCGGCGCGCGGCCGGAAGGCTGGCTGGGGCCCGGTCTGGCCGAGAGCCGGGTGACCCCGGACCTCCTGAAGGAGGCCGGTTACCGCTACCTCATGGACTGGCCGCTCGACGACCAGCCGGTGTGGTTGAGGACCCGCGCGGGCCCGATCCTCTCGGTGCCCTATCCGATCGAACTCAACGACCTGCCGGCGCTCGCCACCCGCCACCATACCGGCCGCCAGTTCGCCGAGATGATCGAGGACCAGTTCGACGAGATGCTCGAGCAATCGCGGAAATACCCGCTGGTGTTCTCGGTCGCGCTGCACCCGTTCATAATTGGCCAGCCGTTCCGCCTGCGCGCCCTGCGCGATGCGCTGCGCCACATCATGGCGCAGCGCGACGCGGTGTGGCTGACGACGCCCGGCGAGATCGCCCGCTATTGCGCAACCCTGCCGCCGGGGACCGTGCCGGGGTTGTAATGCGCTCTGGACCGCTTGCGTCCCGCGCAAACCGCGATCCAAACTTGACAAGGCGGCAATCATTGCCTTTCTACGAGCGAAGCTGTGCCTACCATCCGCCGCTTCGCCACCTCTAAGATCGCGATCTACGCCGATGATCACTCGCCGCCGCATTTCCATATCGAAGGACGCGGCTTTCGGGCTGTGGTGGAGATCGAAACGATGGCGATAAGGATGGGTGACGCCCGCGAGACCCGGGAGGCTTTGGCTTGGGCGCGCGAAAACCGAGAAATCTTGCGCACGGAATGGGCGAGACTTAATCGAAAGGCCGAGCGTGACTGAAATCCCCAATATCAAGGCCGTGCAACCCGACGCTGGCCGGCGCCTGGCGATCACCTGGAAGGGCGGCGCCGAAAGCATCGTCGATCTATCGGCCCACCTGGCGGAATACGCGGTTTTTGCACCATTGCGGCATGACGACGAGCGCTTCCGCGCCGCCCAAGTCGGCGAATGGGGGTGGTGCGTCCGTTGGTCCGACGACATGGAGATTTCCGCCGACACGTTGTGGCGGCTCACCCTCGAACAGGGCGCCGAGTGGCTGCGCGCATGGCGAACCGCCCGCCGGATGACCCAGGCCGAAGCCGCGCGCGCATTGGGGGTCAGCCCGCGAATGTGGCGCTATTACGAGGCGGGCTCTCACTTGCTGCCAAAGACTGTGCGGCTCGCCGGCATCGGTCTGGACGCGCTGACCAGGGCAGCCTGAGAGGGACGGAAATCCGCCGGCGCGCCTGTGCGGTCCAGCGCTGGACACCGGCGGGAGAAGCGTGGCATCCTCGCCTGGAACAAACGAGGAACGGCGATGGCGGCCAGCTCGCGGCTGATGATCGGCGAAGCGGAGCGGCGGTTTCCGGTGCGGATCCGCATCGAGGTCCCGCCCTCGGGGTTCGGCAGCCGGCTCGATGCGCTCAAGGCCTGGCTCGACGACAATTGCGGGGCCGATGGCTGGGCGATGACCCCGTCCGGATTGCGCGGCGTCGTCAACGACGCGGTCGCGGTCTATTTTTCAGATGCGGCGCTCGCCGGGGCCTTTGTCGCGCGCTGGTGCCGGGGCGAGCGAGCCGAAATCGTCGAGGGCGCCTTCCGGGTGCGCGAGGATGCGCCGCCGGCGCACCGCGTCACCCCGCTGCACCGGACGCCCGGAGAATGAGGGGGAGAATGAAATGGAGCCGATGACGATCCGATACCGCGCCGCCGTCTTGCACGAGGTCGGGGCGCCGATGACGGTCGAAAGCGTCATTGCGGGCCGGCTCGGGCAGGGCGAGGTCCTGGTCCGGATCAAGGCCGCGGGCCTGTGCCATACCGATCTCGAAGTCATCACCGGGTCGTTGCGCTATCCGCTGCCGATCGTGCTCGGGCACGAGGCTGCCGGGATCGTCGAAGAGCTCGGCCCCGGTGCGCAGGGCCTCGCCATCGGCGACCACGTGATTCTGTCGTGGAACCCGCATTGCGGCCATTGCTTCTATTGCGACCGCGATCTGCCGATCCTCTGCGAGAGCTACCTCGCGCACGGGCCGAGCGCCGTCTCGTTCGATGGGACCAACCGCACCCGCCTCGGCGATGGCCGCGAATTGCGGCGGCTGATGTTTGTCGGCGCCTTCGCCGAATACGCGATTGTCGCCGACCACCAGGCGGTTGTCGTGCCAAAGGCGCTGCCGTTCGATCGCGCCTGCCTGATCGGCTGCGGCGTGATGACCGGGGTTGGCGCTGCCCTCAACATCGCGACGGTCGGCTATGGCGACACGGTCATGGTGATCGGCTGTGGCGCGGTCGGGCTCGCTGCGGTGCAGGGCGCCCGGCTCGCCGGGGCGGGCGAGATCATCGCGGTCGATCTCGACACAACGAAACTCGCGCTCGCCGAGCGGGTCGGCGCGACCTCGATCGTCGACGCGCGCGGCGCGGACCCGGCCGCAATCGCCCGGGCAAAGACGGCCGGGCGCGGCGCCGACATTGTCTTCGAGGCCGCCGGCAGACCAGCCTCGTTCCGCGCCAGTATCGAGGCGGTGCGCCCGGGCGGCGAAGTCATCTGGCTCGGCAAGACCGATGTCGCCGCGGATGTCGCGTTCCGCTGGGGGAGCCTCATGGGCGACAAGCGCATCCGGCGCTCGAGCTATGGCGGGGCGCGGCCGGCGCGCGACTTCCCGCTGCTCGCCCGTGCCACTCTCGATGGCACCCTCATGCTCGACGAATTGATCTCGCGCCGCATCGCGCTCGACGAGATCAACGAGGGCTTCGCCGCCTTGGAGCGCGGCGAGACGATCCGCAGCGTCGTCATGTTTTAGATCGCAGCGGCACCGAGGTTTGCAGCCGCGCCGCTACGTGGTGAAGAACAGATTTCCGGTGGGGCCGGCGCTGAGGCTCGGATGGCCGGTCAGAGTGACGACGGTGCTTGCGGCCGAGCCGCTGCCATGAGCGGAATAGGAGAGTTTGCCAGTCGTCTTGTTATAGGCGAAGCGCTGTTTCGTCGTCGTGAAGGTCCCGGTCGAATTGGCGATAAAGACGCTGGCCGCGAGATGCTTCGGCGTGCCGGTGGCGAGGCTCTCGTCGGCGCCGAGGTTGAACCCGAGCTTACGCAACACCAGTTCGTTTTTGCTGCTGGTGCCGAAATCGGTGATCGTGTTGCTGCCGATATGGGCGAAGGTGAACTGGTTGGTGCCGGCCCCACCGGTCATCTTGGTCTTGCCGCCGGCATAGAAGATATCGCTGCCGGCGCCGCCTCTCAGTGTATCCGCGCCAGTTCCGGCATGGACCACGATCCTGTCGATCGCGGGCAGGCTGGAGGCGGTGACGGTATTCCCGGAATTGCCGTCGAACATCGTGATGACATGCCCGCC
>Ga0209415_10006389_pt1 | contig 20974 bp, 16 predicted proteins | sample PeaSoiSIISIP2007_FD_187696 | JGI IMG/M metagenome (GOLD analysis project Ga0209415, IMG submission 187696) | Peat soil microbial communities from Weissenstadt, Germany - SII-SIP-2007 (SPAdes) (version 2) | ecosystem: Environmental > Terrestrial > Soil > Wetlands > Peat | place: Germany...
TTTTCACCAATGTAAATTCGACGATTGTGGACCCCAAACATTTCGACCCGAGGTCGCTGGTGCCGTTCAAAGGGGATGCCTGCTTGATTCCGCCGAATTCGTTCGCCCTGGCGCGGTCGGTGGAATATTTCCGCATTCCACGGAATGTTTTGACGATCTGTTTGGGGAAATCGACGTATGCGCGGTGCGGAATTATTGTGAATGTGACGCCGTTCGAACCGGAATGGGAAGGATTTGTGACGCTGGAAATCAGCAACACGACCCCGCTGCCTGCAAAGATTTATGCGAACGAAGGACTATGCCAGGTGCTTTTCTTCGAGTCGGATGAAGATTGCGAAGTAAGCTACAAGGACAAGAAGGGCAAGTACCAGGCGCAGGCAGGGATCGTTTTGCCGAGGTTGTGATCGTGTGTCGAAGTGCGCGCGCGGGAGCGAAGGGCGCAATGAATTGCGCCCTTACGTCGGACTGGATTAAATGTGAGTGGAAATTTGGGTGAGCCGAGTATTGGAGACGGGAAAGTTGTGTTCGCGCCAGGCTTCGAGGCCGCCTTCCAGCGGGCGAATACGGGTGATGCCTTGTTTTCTGAGGAGGAGCGCCACACGGGCGCTGGTGGCTTCGTTTGGTCAAGTGCAGTAGAGGATGATTTCGCGATCGCGGGGTAGACGATCGTTTTTTTCCTCCAGCTCTTGAGCGTCCATACGGAAGGCGCCGGGAATGGTCTCCGGGTCGGCTTCAAAATCCATGGAATGGCGCAGATCGACGATCACCACTTCCTCGCCGGCGTCCAGCTTTTCCTTCAACTCCACAACACTGATTCGCGCAATGCGAAGCTCGCGCATGAAGCGCTTGCGCGCCAGAAATTTGTAACCGAGGTAGGACGCGAGCGCCCCAACGAGAATGACGGCGAGCCAGCCGCCAAGTGCGGCGGCGTGTTCAGCGACGCGCTCAATCTGTCCGCTGAAAACATAACCGATGCCGAGGAACGTCCCACCCCAGAGCATAGAGCCGGCGCTATCGAACAGAAGAAAGCGCTTCATGCGCATCTGGAAGACGCCGGCGAGCGGTGGGGCTACCGTGCTGAGGCCGGGAAGAAACTTGGCGAAGAGTAGGGACCGAGCGCCCTGTTTCGAGAAAACGCCTTCGGTGCGGCGAACGCAGGAATCCGGCTCGATGGAAATCTTGCAGAGGAACTGAAGGACCCTGATGCCTTTGCGCAGCCCGAGTTGATACCAAAGCGAATCAGCGGAAACCGCGGCGAAGGTAACAACGAAGAGCGAGGCGAAGATATTCAACTGATGAGAGCCTGCCAGCGCGCCTGCGGCGAGCAAAAGCGGAAGCGAAGGAATTGGCACTCCGGCCTGTTCCGCGAAAACCCAGGCGAGCAAGACGACGTACCCATGATGGAGAAGAAATTCGAGGGTGCGGTGCATTTGGCCGGGCTAGGTCCTCAACTTTTGATGAAAACGATTATCGAGAGACGATAGGAGAAGTATGCCCCCAGCGGCCCGACATGACAAATTCGGATAAAGGTTTGCGTGTGCGGGGAGCAATCTCGCGGTCGCGCATTTTCGGATGTAGCGATTCCGGATCACCGGGATAGCCGATGGCCATGGCAGCAATGGGCTCCCAGTCTTCGGGAATTCCGAAGACTTGTTTGGCCTTAACAGGATCAAAACCAGCCATTTGGTGAATGGCAAGGCCTCTATATGTGGCCTCCATGCTGAGGAGGGCAGTGGCGGCGCCGGTGTCATAGAAAGCGTTGCGATTTGGCGTGCCATTGGCGTGAAATTTGAGACTCGAAACGGCCAGCACCAGAGCGGCAGCTTCTTTAGCCCAACCGGCATTAAATTCCACGAGAACGCTGAGCGATTTTGTGAAGTTTTCCGGATCGTCCTTTGTCGCTACGAGAAAAGCCCACGGCTGTTCATTACTGCTCGAGGGAGCCCAGCGTGCGGCTTCGAAGAGGCTCGCAAGAACATCCGGATCGATGGGCTTAGCGGCAAAGGCGCGTGGACTCCAGCGATCGCGAATTAGATCGTGGACGGGGAAATTTACGAGCGCCGGCTTATGCATTGAGTGCTTTCCTTTCTTGAGATACTTCCTTTAGATGAATGAAATAGCGTGGATGGTGCAAGGCTATAGGTCTGGAACTGTACAGAGTCCGAACGAAAGTCTTGCCCGTAGAGGCGCAGCCTCCTGCGCCCCACGGGCATGAGCGATCTCGGGTTAGAGGGCCAGCGAGCCGTCTGGGCGCACTACTTCTTCTGAATCAGTTCGGCGTCGATAGTGATGGAGATTTCATCTCCGATCATACCTGGGCCATACGTGATGCCAAAGTCCTGGCGAGTGACTTTGGAACTGGCGTTAACGCCGATGCGCTGATTGCCCCAGGGATCCTTGACGGGAGCGGTGGGACCATCGACATCCAAGACGACCTCTTTGGTGATTCCGTGAATGGTGAGGTCGCCGGTGACCTTGAGCTTGCCAGGAGCCACCTGTTCAACGCGCTTGGACTTAAACGTGATGGTGGGGAAATGGTCGGCGTCGAAGAAATGGTCGCTCTTGAGATCCTTGTCGCGGTCGGGGACGCGAGTGTCCACGGAGTTCACCTCAATGGTGACATCGACGGTGGATTTGGTGATGTCTTTGTCGTCCAGCTGGAGTGAACCTTTCACGCTGGTGAATGCGCCTCGTACGGTCGAGATCATCAGGTGCTTGACGGCGAATTGCGCCGACGAATGCGCGGGGTCGATTTGCCAGGTGGAAGTAGCCGCGGCGGCCGGCAGAGAAAGTACTGCTGCCAGTCCGGCGGTGACCGCGATGCGAGAGAATCCTTGGCCCATGTGTGTTGCCTCCTTAGGTGATTGCTGCGTTTATTCAGATTTTGATTCAGTTAGGTTGACCGTGGTTACTCCGGTCCGCGAGCGCGGACTTCCTCCAACAGCTGGGCGAGAGTCTTTAAGCGTGAAGAGGGCAGGTGGTGAAACTGACGCTTGTGGAGCTCGCGAACAGGCTGATCGAGACTTTTTAAAAGAGCAAGGCCCGCTTGTGTGATGCGGGTTTTAATGACGCGGCGGTCATTGGTCTGGCGCGCGCGGGAGATGAGGGCCCGCTTCTCCATGCGGTCGAGAAGGCGGGTCATGTCGGGGTCATGGGAAATCATGCGATCGCCGATGGCGCGGCAAGGTAGGCCGTCTGGTTCAGCGCCGCGGAGGATGCGAAGGACATTGTATTGCGTACCGGTGAGCCCGTGGGGCTTGAGCAACTGCTCGGCTTCGAGACCGAGGGAGTCGGCAGCCTTCTGAAGGGAGATGAACAGGCTGTCCTCCAAGGGAAGCGCGGCGTGCGAGATGTTGCGGCGGCTCACGGTGTTTACATTAGTTGTTATCACGACTAATGTCAAGAGGAAATAATTGCCCCGCGAGGCGGCGGAGTTCGTAGGGGGAAGAAGTCCGTAGATTTGTGCACCTGGGCACAGTGGGGCGCAGCATGCTGCGCCACTGCAAGGGAATACCTTGGCTAGGGCTTGCGGAGAGGGCGGAGGTGAACTTCGCTTAGAAAACTCTGCGGCCCTTGCGTAACGATCATTTCGACGGCGTGGGCGACGTCTGCGGGCGAGAGAACTTTAGCAGGGTCTTTCGAGCTGCGCGGCGAGAACTCGGTGGCTACGCTGCCGGGGCAGATCACGCTCACGCGAATGCCATGCTCGCGCAGGTCTTCCGCCATGCAGGCGGAAAGGCCCTGGAGGCCCCACTTGGAGGCGCAGTAGATACCGCCGCCGGCAAAGGCGTTGCGTCCAGCGAGAGAACTGATGTTGATGATGTCGCCAGCGCCGCGTTGGATCATGGAAGGAGCCACGGCGCGAGACACCAGAAAAACGCCTTTGAGATTTGTGTTTAGAACGCGATCCCAGTCGTCTTCGGTTTTTTCGTGCGCCGGGCCAAACAGCCCGATGCCGGCGTTGTTGACGAGGATGGAAATCCGGCCAAGTGCCGCTTCGGTTTTCTCCACGAGCGAGGTCACATCATTGGATTGAGAGACGTCGGCGATCTGCGCGCAGACCGGCGAGCCTGATTTTGTCAGCTCTGTTTCAACAGCTTCGACCGCCTGCGAATTTCGTCCACAGACAGCTACCCCGGCGCCGAGGTGGGCGAGACGGAGCGCGATAGCGCGGCCTATCCCGCGGCTGCCGCCAGTTACCAGGGCGACGGCGCCGGCAAGCGGTGGATTAGCGCGGTCCAGTGCATTTACCGCATCTTTTTGAGGCATTTGAATTCTTCCTCTCGCGAGCCACCCATTTTGTGCGAAACTCATCTTAGCATCCAGGAGTCTAAGCAGTTCCCGCAGGGCTTGGGATCCTCAAAGGTGCGTTGGGAAGACAGAGAGAAGCTTTCAGGCGAATGGAACACCTGCAGAATCGCTTTGAACTTTCCTGTTTTGACAGCTTGCGGATATACCGGGGCTTTTCCTATAATTCCCAAGTTTTGGAACCACAGCAATGATCGGTAACGGCAGTACACGCAAGAACGGCAACGGAAATCCAGATTTGAAACTTGGGCGAGGAGAGTGGGAATGATTGGAACACGCAAAGTGGCAGGCCTCGCGATGGTCGCGGCGCTTTGTCTGATTTTGGGGAACGGGCTAAGCGCGCTGGCGCAGCCACAAGCGCCGGCGGCTGGTGCGCAGGACGCCGGCCAGAGCAAGCAGCCTTATACGATGGCGGAGTACAACTCGTATCAGGCTTGCGCAGCTGAAAAGGTTCCGGCCACGCAGGTGAAGTGCCTCGATGATTTCGTCTCGAAGTATCCGAACTCGGCTTTGCTGATCTACGTTTATCCACTCTACGTCCAGGCTTACGGGCAGCTGAAGAATTATCAGAAGGTGATCGAATATTCGGACAAAGTTGTCGGGTTGGGCGCCAAGATTGACGCAGGCGGACAATACCAAGCGCTCTATGCTCACTGCTTTGCCTATAACGCCCTGACCGCGGCGCAGCAAGCGGACCCGGCAACCGCGAAGGCGGCAAGAGATGCGGCAGTCGCGGGATTGAGTGCGCTGGATTCGCTCAAGAAGCCTGACAGCATGACGGATGACGCGTTTGCTACCCAGAAGAAGCAGATTCAGATTTATTTCAACGGAACGGCCGCGCAGGCTTCGGTAAATATTAAGGATTACGCAGGGGCGATCCCCTTCTACAAGGCCGTGCTGGCGTTGAATCCGGATGATGGGATCACGAGCTACAGGCTGGGGCTGGCGTATGAAGCACTGACGCCGCCGCAGCACATGGATGCCTTCTGGTCGATCGCGCGAGCGGTGACGGCGAAGGGCGCTACGGAAGCGCAATCGAAAAAGGTTAAGGATTATCTGCGCAAGCTGGTTGTCAACTATCAGCAAGCGGCTTGCGATAACCTGACCGATGCGGAGCTTGCCGAGCTGCTGCAGCTTGCAGGCAGTTCAGCAGAGCGCCCGGCCAGCTATAACATCCCGAGCAGCGCGGACCTGGACGCGGTACGGAAAGACATGACCATCAAGTCCGTGGTGGAGGATTTGAAGGCAGGCGGAGATAAGTCCAAGGTCACCTGGCTCGCAGCGTGTGGATTGGAGTTTCCCGGCGTGCCCGGCAAAGTCATTGAAAACGTCGCCGGCGACCCCATCGTGCTTAAGGTGGCATTTGTGACCAGCGACGCGGAGTTCGACGCCGCGACGGTGCCCAACATGGACGTGAAAGTGGTTGGGCAGCCGGAAGTATCTCGCGTGGAGAAGGACAGCGCGATTCACTTTACGGGGACGCTGCTTTCCTATGATCCCGACCCGGCGTTCATGCTGCATTGGGAAAAGGGCAAAGTAAACGACGAGGACATTCCGAAGGAAAAGGCTGCGCCGAAGAAGACGCCTGCGAAGAAGCGGCCATCGGGAAAATCCAGCAACTAGACGCTTCGTAACATCCAGAAACGGCTCTCGGGATTGGACCGGGAGCCGTTTTTATTTTGCCGACGATGTTTTAGAGGAGGTTGGAGGCACGTGTAGAAATTCCAGACACTTGGTTGGGTGCTACTGGGAAAATGGGGGGCGCAGCGTGTTGCACCCCTGCAATGATTTGAGAGAGTCCGCCTAGCGGGATCGGTGGTTGCCGGATGCGAGCTTGTATTCGCCAATTTTGCGGCTCAACGTGTTGCGGTGAATGCCGAGAACCTGCGCGGCTCGCGATTGGTTGCCGTTGTTGCGATCCAGGACGCGCTTGATGAAACGCTTCTCAAATTCTCCCACGGCCTCGTCGAACAAAATGCCCCGGTCCACCATTTGGATGACAAGCCCCTCGAGTTGATCTTTCACGATCGCACGCTCCGCAGAATTTGGTCTAGTTTGTTCTGGGCCGGTTTGCCGCTATTCGCCAAGCTCGTGCCCGGCCAGGATGCGATAGGCCTCCCGGTATTTGGCACGCGTGGCAGCGACGATATCGGGCGGAAGTTCCGGGCCGGGCGGGGTCTTGGGCCACCGGATCCGCTCGAGATAGTCGCGCACAAACTGTTTGTCGAAAGAGGGCTGCGGACCGCCGGGCTTGTATTGCGCGGCGGGCCAGAAGCGGGAGGAGTCGGGAGTGAGCGCTTCGTCGATCCATATCAGGGAATGGACCGCATCGGGGGAGCCAAGAGTGCTGTTGAGCAGGCCGAACTCGAACTTGGTGTCAGCGAGGATGACTCCGCGGGGCTCGGCGTATGCGGCCGCACGACGGTAGATTTCGATGCTGACGGCGCGGACGCGCTCAGCAAGTTCCATGCCGATGAGCGACGCGGCTTGCTCGAACGAAATATTTTCGTCATGACCTGTGGCGGCTTTTGTGGCGGGAGTGAAAATGGGCTCAGGCAGACGATCCGATTCACGCAGACCGGCGGGTAGCGCAATGCCGCAGATTTTGCCGGTGGCCTCGTAGTCCTTCCAGCCGGAGCCGGAAACGTAGCCACGCACGACGCATTCGATGGGAAGCGGCTGCGTTTTGCGCACGACCATGGAGCGGCCGTCGAGTTCCTCCCGGAAGCCATTGAATGCGGCCGGGAATTCCGTGGCGCTGATAACGTGATTGGGGATGACGTCCTTCAGAAGGTCGAACCAGAAGAGGGAAATCTGCGTGAGCACGCGGCCTTTGTCGGGAATAGGGGTCGGAAGAATCACGTCAAACGCGGACAGCCGGTCCGTGGCAACGATCAGCAGCTTGTCGCCAAGGTCGTAGATGTCGCGGACCTTCCCGCGCGCCGCGGGCGTCAGACCGGCGAAATGCGTTTCTTGAATGATGCGCGTCACTGGACTCGCAGCCACGGAAAAGTTTCTCCCCAAAGGTGCTGAGCATTCTAGCGCAGCGGTTCGCTGAGGGAAAGCGCCGCACAGTGGAAATTTTCAGAAATATCCGAGCCAAGAAATTTATATTTCGCGCGCCTAAGAAGAACAGCCCAGAGGCTCGGTTTTGAAAATCTGCTCCCAGTGAGCGCCGTCTCTCGTTCTGCGGAAGATCTCGTAGCGGTGAGATTGCGTTTCAACCGAGATGAGCTTCGCCACGACTTCATCCTGGCCGTTGCTAAACAGGTCGGCGTGGTCGACGAGACGAAGCACTTCTTCGTCCGTTTCACTCTCCGAAAGGTGAATCCAGAGGAACTCCGGCTGCAGCTTTTCGTCAGGCTGGCTTGCAATGAAAAACAGATGGTGGACGAGTTCGTCGTTGTCTCCCGTATCGAGCGAGAAAGAGCCGATCAGGCTGGGCTGTGGTGATGGCGCGAGATACGTGCGCGTGACATATTCTGCGCGGACTTTCGGCAGCAAAATTTCGGGCACGCCGTGCTGGCCGAAGACTTCGCGGGCGAGGGCCAGCGCCGATCTCCGCTGTTCGTCATTCGCCGGTTCACGTGAACCCACGCGAAAATCGCCGGGCTGCGCGTTAGTGGCCAGCGCGCGGACTTGACCGCGAATTTTCTGCGGCCCGCTATAAGTCAAGCTGGCAGTGCCGGCCGCTCGATTCGCTTCACCGATCTGGCCCTCTCCGACGGAAGCTCCGCCGAAGAGCAGTGCGTATTTTGTGCTCGGTTGAAGATACTTCGCCGAGAAATTCTCGGGAGCCTGTTCGTAAGACACGCAGCTCGTCTGAATCGGCGTCAGCTGGTTTTCTTCAACTGTGGCGATGGGCTCGATGCGAAGCTGACCTCGAGCTTGCTCTTCGACAGCAAGCCAGACGCGATCCTCGTTGGCCTGATCGTGTTGGAAGGGCTTCTCCGATGAATTTTGAGCTGCAAGAAAAATGGCGGCGAAATACAGGTATACAAAAGCGGCGCAGGTCCGCAGAACTGCAGAGCACATGGACTGATCTCGATTTCTCCGCCGCGAGATGGGATTCTAGCGCAAACGCTGTACCGTTGCACCTGAGGCTATCTTGTCTTGTGCCTATGCGGCTGAGGCTGCTTTTTGTTTTGGCGCGGGAGCTTCGTCGCCTTCCCAGCGGACGCTCACCAATTTGGATACGCCGGGCTCCTGCATCGTGACGCCGTAAAGAACCGAGCCGGTCTCCATGGTTTTGCGGTTGTGCGTGACGATGATGAATTGCGTTTGTCCGCTCATGTCGCCAACGAGGCGCGTGAACCGGCCGACGTTGGCTTCGTCGAGCGGCGCGTCGACTTCGTCCAGGATGCAGAAGGGGCTGGGCTGGTAGCGGAAGATGGCGATGAGCAGCGCGAGAGCAGTCATGGCCTTTTCGCCGCCGGAAAGCAGCAAAACGTTTTGCATGCGCTTGCCTGGGGGCGATGCAATGACGTCGATGCCCGCGTCGCCGGAGCTGTCGGGCTCGGTCAAACGCATTTCCGCCATTCCGCCGCCGAAGATTGTGTGGAACGCCTCGGAAAAATTTGCGTTGATGGCGTTGAAGGCTTGCTCGAATTTCTCACGGGACACCAGGTCGAGTTCCGTGATGGCCTGCTGCGTATCAGCTATGGATTTCAGCAAGTCGTCGCGCTCACGCGTCAAGAACGTGAAGCGCTGCTCGCACTCGTTGAATTCTTCGAGAGCCATCATGTTGACGGGGCCCATGGCCTCAATGCGGTGCTTCATCTCGCGGTAGTTTGTTTCGGCGTTGGCGAGTTCTTCGCCGGTCATGAAGGCAGCTTCCGTCGCGATCAGATCTTCGGGCTGCGCATTGACTTCCGTCATGCACGTTTCCCGCAGATGCTGGCGGTCGGAATCATTGCGCGCTCGATCCACTTCCGAATGGCTGCGCTGTTCGCGAAGTTCCTGAAGCGATTGCCTGCCCATGCGCAGATGATCTTCCGTTTGCGTGACCCGCGTGCGGCCCGCGTCCCATTCCTGTTCGAGTTGGCGCTGGCGGACTTCGAGGCGCAGTTTTTCGCCTCGCAGTCCTTCGAGCTGTTGCGCGAGCTCATCGCTCTGCTTGGTCAGAGCCGCAGTTTCATCCCAAATCGAGGTTTCCTGCTGCAAGAGAGCTGCTTCGCGGCGATCGAGTTCCGAGCGCTCTTCCTTCAAACGTGCCGCAATCGCCTCGGCCGCCGATAACCGTTCGATCAGGGCGGCAAGCTCGGCGCGGGCGGCGGCAAGTTCGTTCTGCTCGTTCTGCACCGATCCTCGAAGCTGCGCGAGTTGCTCGACGAGCCGTGTGCTCTCTGTTTCCGCCTCAGCTCGGCTGATTGCCGCTGCGGCGTGCTGATGCTTCGACCTCTCGGCCCTCAGTCTCGCGTCTTCGCAGTCTTTCCGCAGCCGTGAAAGTTCGTTCTGGCAAACGGTCAGTTCGAGGCCGAGCCGCGCCAGTTCGCTTTGCATGTGCTCGTGACGGTGCGTGGCGGAAAAGACGCTGCGTTCAGCTTCGCGCTGTTGCGCCGTGATTTGTTCGAGCGACTGCTCCGTTTCGCGCAACTCCGTGCTTACTTGCGTGAGCGCGGCTTGCGCTTCGCTCATCTCATGTTCGAGTTGCAGAACTTCCGCGTCGAGAGCGCGCAGTTCGCGCTTCATTCCAAGAGGGCCAGCCTCATCCGCGCGCCCGCCGCTGACCATCCGGCCTTGATAGCAAGTGCCGTCCGGTGCCACGAAAGCGAACTGCGGATTGTCGCGTGCTAGCTTCTCCGCGGAGGCAGAGCCATCCGTTAGATAGGCAGAGCGCAGCCGGGGAAGAAATTGCTTGGCCGCTGCGCCCAGAGGATCGCGGAAGCTCACAAGCTTGTCCAGTCGCGAGATTACCCCATCCTCGATGTGAAAATTGATGATGGGATCGTACTCGGTCAGGCGCAGATTGCGCAGCGAATCGACAAAGAATGTGGCACGTCCGCCGACTTCATCGCGCAGCAGGGAAACGCCGGCACGCGCATGGTCATAGGTTTCCACAACGACGTATTCGAGTTCGTCCCGAAGGTACTGTTCGATGGCGACTTCGTGCTGTTCTTCAACCTCGGCATAGTCCGCAAGCACGCCAACCGCATGGAAGTCATGTCCGCCACCCCGTTCGTTAGCGGCGAAAAGCTTTTGCACCGCGTCGGCGGTGTAGGAACGGTCATTCAAGATTTGCGTGAGCGTTGCATGCCGGGCGCGAACGCCGGAGAGCGAGTCTCGCAGCACATCGGCCTTCTGCGAGGTGACCTCGCGCTGCTGGCGCAGCTCGATAATGCGCGCCTGCAAAGTGGCCGCATTTTCATTCAGCGCATTGAGCTGCCCACTGGCGGCTTCCCAGTCGTAGGCGGCCTGATCCGCTTCGTCGCGAATGCGAATGGAAGTCTCGAGCAGTTCATGCTCGCTCGCCTCGCGTTTGCGGAGCCCTTCCTGGTGATGCACGAGTGCTTCTTCCGCTTGCTTTTGTTCGCCGTGCAGGCGAAGCAAGCTCTCGCCAGCTTCAGAAGCGGAGCGGCGCAACGCCTCGATCCGCGCTTCGGACTCGCGAATTTGATTCGCGCGTGATTCTGCCTGCGTCGCGAGCTCTTCGACGCGGCCCGTGAGGACACCGGACTCTTCGCGCAGCGAAGTCACAGCCAACTGCTGCGCCGTGCTCCGGGATTCCCACTCCAATGCCTGCACCGCGGCTTCCGCCATTTCGGCGGACACTTGCGTGCGCCGTGATCCTAGCTCTGTTGCGCGCTGCTGGTTGAAATTGATGCGGTTCTCCGTGCGATCGACTTCCAGCGCCGTGGCGTTCAGTACATTTTGATTCTGGCGAATCTCGGCGTCGAGCTCGTAAATCCGCTGGTTCAGGCGGTCCTGCTCGCCTTCTTGCTGCTGAATGGTTTGCGCCTGCTGTGTTTCCGCGGCGCTGAATTCGGCAAGCTGCTTGGCGATGCGCTCTGCTTCCGCGTCCAGCTCTCGCGCTTTTCCCGCGAGCATCTGGCGAACAATGCCCCGCATCTGGTCGCGAATTTCCGCGTAACGCCGCGCCTTCGACGCCTGGCGCTTCAGCGAGCCCAGCTGCTTTTCTACCTCGACCACAATATCGTTCACGCGCGCAAGATTGAGTTTCGAGGATTCCAGCTTAGCTTCCGCAAGGCGCTTTTTGGTCTTGAATTTCGTGACGCCCGCGGCCTCTTCGATGATGGCGCGGCGTTCCATCGGCTTGGTGGAAAGAATCAACCCGATGCGGCCCTGCTCGATGATTGCGTAAGAATCGGGCCCGAGGCCCACGCCCATGAACATTTCCTGAATGTCGCGGAGGCGCCCGATCCGGCCATTGATCAAGTATTCGCTCTGTCCGGAGCGGTACAAGCGCCGCGTCACCACAACCTCGCCAGGCTTGCTGGCAAGGACGGGCTTGTCGCCCCCCTTTTTACGGCGTTTGCCTTTCAGAAATTCAGGAGCGGCTGCGGCTCCTTCGTCGGGCTGCGGCGCGGAATCTTGTGCTCCTGCAGTCTCTTGCTGCGAATCGGGGGCCGGCGCGGGGTCAAGCGAGAGAATCTGTACGTTAGGATCGTCCGTCGGAGCAAGATCGCCCACCGTTGTTGGTGTAGCCGTCTCCAGTGCTTCAGCCGCGCCATCCATCGATGCCGCTTCGAGGACAAACCTGGCGGCCTCTGCCAGTTCGGGATCCTCCATCGTGATGGTGACTTCCGCCATACCTAGCGGCGGCCGCTTGGTGGTCCCGTTAAAGATGCAATCCGCCATGCGCTCGGCGCGGAGGGACTTGTGGCTCTGCTCACCGAGTACCCACGAAATGGCGTCGACCACGTTGGATTTGCCACAGCCGTTAGGCCCGACGATGCAGGTCGTGCCGGAGCCGCTAAAGGTGACCACTGTGCGGTCAAAGAACGACTTAAAGCCAACGATTTCCACTTTTCGTAACTTAAGCAAGATGTCCCCTTTTTGTCGTCACTCGCATCGCGGTGGCGCCTGGCGCTGACCGCTTCGCGCTTGCTTCTAACCCGCTCTGCCTTTCCAATGCGTCAACACAAGCAAATCCACTTCAAATCTAGCGTGAAAGGCAGGGGCCAGCGTCAAAATGCGCGTAGAGAGACGACGCTTTGTTCCTCGTGGGGAGGGGCTTTCGAGCGACAAGTCGACCGGTTTGCGGTCGCTTAGACAAACGTATGGCAGGTTCTCAGTCAGAGGCCCAGCCGCCTGGCGCATGGATGGCGGTACGGGAAAAAAGACTACCACGACGATAATCGAGTGTAAAGGCCTACCCCACAGATTGTGTCGGATTGCGGCAGACCACAATCCGGCAACTTGAGGTCCTGAGGCCGCTCCGTGTGTCCTTCCCGCCAAGGGCTATCCAGATTGTAACCATAGCCCTGTTTCTTCAGCCTGGCGCGAGTAATCCCGCTATGATGCCGATAAGGAGAAAGCGAACGGCCGGGCGCACTTGGGGGCGCCTGCATGTGAAAAAACTGCGATTTCTCGTTTCGCTGATCACCAAAGACAACGACTTCCAGGCGCAGCAGGCGGCAGCGGCCGAAACAGCCGCGCGCGAACTGGGAATCGATCTCGATGTTGTGTACGCTGACGGCGACACCATCACGCAAAGCACGCAAATCCTCAAGACCATCCAAACTCATCACGCGTTGCGGCCTGACGGCATTGTCGTCGAGCCGGCTGGCGGAACTGGACTGCCACAAGTCGCCAAAGCCGCCATCGAAGCGGGAGTTGCCTGGGGACTCCTCAATCGCGAAGCAGAATACATTTCGGAATTACGTCGAAGCTCCAAAATCCCTAGCTTTATTGTGACCAGCGATCACGCAGAGATTGGAAGAATCCAGGCACGCCAGTTGGCCGCGTTGCTTCCCGAGGGCGGCACTATTTTGCAAATACTAGGTCCGACGGAAAGTACGACCGTCAAGGATCGCAAGGCAGGATTCGATGCCGTGTGCCCGAAAAACTTCCGGGCGACCTTGCTACGAGGCAAATGGACGGAAGAAAGCGGCCACCGCGGCGTGACAACCTGGCTGAAACTTGGGGGCTCGAGCAAAGCAGGAATTGTTGCCGTGGCCGCTCAGAACGATGCGATGGCTATTGGCGCGAGGAAAGCGTTTCGGGAACTCAGCAACGAACAAGAGCGCGCCAAATGGCTGAGCGTACCGTTTCTCGGTTGTGATGGCTTGCCAAAGACAGGACAAGCCTGGGTTCGCTCCGGCTCCCTTGCCGCTACGGTGGTCGCGCCGCCGATGGCTGGACAAGCCCTTCAGCTTATGGCCAACGCCCTCCGCAACAACACCGCGGTGCCGGAGCGCACGGTCACCTTGCTCGAATCGTACCCGCCACTTGGGAAACTCACCAAACTCTCGAATCTGCAGACCGTTGGCGGCCACTAACAAAGAATTCTGACGCGTAAGACATTCCTCGCTGCTTCAGTCCTTTGCGCGCCTATTTCATGTGCGCGTCGTACCACGCGAGAATACGATTCAACCGATCAAGCAGATGTTTCTCTTCGCGCAAGCCGTGCGGCTCTCTGGGATAAACAACAAGTTCCGATTCCACGCCATAGTGTTTGAGACCGCGATACAGCTCCTGGCTTTGTCCTGGCGGATCGGTCGTGTCGGCCTCGCCCTGCAGAATCAGTGTCGGCCTCTTGGCATTCTTGAGTTGCGTGAAGGGGGAGCTGTTCAAGTATTTCACCAGGTTGTCGCCCTCGTATGGAACGCCGTAGAACCATTCATCGTAGGAAGGGTTCTGTTCGCTTCCGTACTCGGAAATCAGGTTGGAAAGGCCCGCGCCCGAAACCGCGGCTTTGAAATCGTTCGTCTGTGTCACGGCCCACTCCGCCATATAGCCGCCGTAGGACCATCCGCCAATGCCAAGTTTCGCGGGATCGGCGATTCCGCGATCGATTAAATCCTTGACGCCGGACATGACGTCCTTGAAGTCGTTGCCACCCCAATCGCCGCGATTCATCTCGATGAATTCTTGGCCATAACCAACCGAACCGCGAATGTTGGGATAGAAGATCGCATAGCCGCGCGCCGCCAGAAGCTGGCCCCACACTTCGATGGAGTCCTGCCAGTTGCCGGTTGGTCCCCCATGAATCAAGGCGATAAGCGGAAGCTTGCCTTTTGGATCTGCTCCCGCCGGTTTCAATAGCGCCGCTTCAATTTCGACGCCGTCGAAGGACTTATATTTGTAGAATTCCGGCGAGCTGAGAGCGAACTGTTTCCACGCATCGTTGAAGTGAGAAACCTGATGCGGCGGATTCTGCTGATCCCACAACCAGAGTTCCTGAGGCGCCGTCGCGGATTGTCCAACATAAAGAATGTCGCCGGAGTCGGAGACGGCAAACGCGTTGACATTGCCGGCCGGCGGATTCGCCGGATTTTTGCTCATGCCTTCGGGAGAAAAGCCAACCAGTTTGTTTCGGAAGCCATCCGCGTAAAGCACGAGCAGAGAGCCGTCCTTCAGCCATCGATGCTCGAAAATGGCGCGATCTAGGCTCGCCCCGGTGAGATTCCGAGTGGCGCGCTTGCCTATATCCAGGAGCATCAAATCGTGCGGCGAGGGACCATCCACGCGGCAGCCCACGTAACTGACGGTCGCACCGTCGGGAGAAACACGCAGGTCGCCAAATGGCCCGTGCGGCGCATACAGCAACTTGCGCGAGCCATCTGAGACAGCGATAGAAAAGATGCGGTGCGTCTCCTGATCGGATTCCGGATGATCCGTCGCGCTGACGATGATGCGGTCACCCGCAGGCAGCCAGGCTATTTCACTCATTTCCCATTTTGCATCCGTTACTGCTTTGGGCTCTCCTCCGGGCAACGTGACCAACCAAAGCCGGGGCTGCTTGTCGTCTTTATCTACGACACGCGCGTCATCCTTATCCTTTTCTTTTTTTTCTTCGGCGTCGCTCTTGGCATCGGGGGCAAGAAACGCGATCTGCTTGCCGTCTGGAGACCACGCAAAACTCCGCACGCTCCGCTTTCCCTTGGTCAGTGCCGCGGCCTCTCCGCCGTCCGCGCGCATAACGTAAATCTGCTGCTGCTCGTCACGATTCGAGAGAAACGCCAGCTGCTTCCCGTCTGGCGACCAGCGCGGCAAACTGTCATCCTTTGGTGAAAACGTAAATTGCCGCACCGCCCCCGATTTTTTCTCGTACAGCCAGATGTGGCGGGCCCGGCGTTCGGCCTTGGGCGGCTCGGTTAGAACAAACGCTACTCGCGCGCCGTCTGGCGAAAATTGCAGATCGGAAATCGAACGCAAGTTGAAAGCTGCCGCTGGCGAAAGCAGCTTGGCCGCATCCCCGGCCGTCTTTTCCTGCGCAACCGTGGCGCCCGAGAGTGCCAGCAGTCCGACGATTCCACTGCTCAATAGCACGCGGTTCATCTTTGCACCTCTCAAATGCGAAGCTAGGACTCTATCGGCGGATGCGGAAACCGTCAATTAGGACCAGCTGGGTCGCACATCACATGCGTACTCCCATACAGCACGAGCCGTTCTTCATTGCGGCTGTCCAGAAGCCTCGGATACAATTTGACGTTTATCTCTGGCAGAAAACGCCCTCTGGGCCGCAATGCACGAAATACGCTTTCACAACACGCTGGGCGGAAAGATCGAAGCTTTCACGCCGCAGAAGGGCAACGAAGTCCGCATGTACACCTGCGGGCCGACGGTCTACGACTACGCTCACATCGGCAATTACCGCACCTTCGTGTTTCAGGACATTCTCCGGCGCTTCCTGAAGCTCCGCGGCTACAAAATGAATCACGTCATGAATCTGACCGACGTGGACGACCGCATCATTGCCAACTCGGCCGCCGCTGGCGTGAGCATTCGCGACTACACGGAAAAGTACGCACAGGCTTTTTTCGACGATTGCAAGACGCTGAGCATTGAAGCGCCCGAGCACTGGATTCGCGCCACCGACCACATCGACGACATGGTCAAGCTCATCCAGCGCCTGCAGGAAAAGACCTACACCTATCCGAGCGAAGGCTCGATCTATTACCGCATCGCAAAATTTCCGCATTACGGCCGACTCTCAAATATTGATGTCGCGGGAATTCAGGCTGGCGCGCGGGTGGATGTCGATCGCTACGAAAAAGAGAGCGCCCGCGATTTTGCTCTCTGGAAAGCTCCCAAACCCGGCGAACATTTTTGGGAGACACCCATCGGCGAGGGCCGCCCGGGCTGGCACATCGAATGCTCTGCAATGGCCATGAAATATCTCGGCGAGACACTGGACATACACACCGGCGGCATCGATCTCGCCTTTCCGCACCACGAAAACGAAATTGCGCAAAGCGAAGGCGCAACCGGTAAGCCATTCGTTCGCTATTGGATGCATGCCGAGCATCTGCTCGTCGAAGGCGAGAAGATGTCCAAGTCGCTCGGCAACTTCTTCACGCTGCGCGATCTGTTCGCAAAGGGGTACAAGCCTTCGGCGCTGCGCTTCGCGCTCGCCAGCGTGCCATACCGCAAGCAGCTTAATTTCACGTTTGACGGCCTCCAGCAGGCGGCGAGCTCTGTCGAGCGCCTGCGCAACTTTGCGGCGCGGCTGATGCAAGGAAAATTCCCCGCCGGAAAACAGAAAGGCATGGCCGAACGCATCGCGGAAGCCTCGGAAGAGTTCGATGCCGGCCTCTCCGACGATTTGAACACCGCTCGTGCCTTGGCTGCGGCCTTCGATCTCCTCCGCGAAACGAACATCGCCATCGATAAAGGCGACTTCCGCCAGGGAGACGTCGCTGCAGTTCAGGACTTTCTCGCAAACTTCGATCGTGTCTTCACGATCATGGAAGACAATGATGGGGAAAAGCTCCATACACTCGGTTTTGGCCCCGCCGAAACAGGCCCCAGCGACGCCGAAATCGAAAAACTCGTCGCCGATCGCCAGTCCGCGCGCCAGCGGCGCGACTTCGCGGCTTCCGATCGCATCCGCAAAGAACTAGCGGATCGTGGTATACTTATTGAAGATGCAAAGGACGGCAGCGTCCGTTGGAAACGCAGATGAAACTCTCTAGCCTCTATCGGATTCCGGCCAATTTCTCACCGGCCGAACTGCGTCCCAACCTCTTCGGCGTAGACTAAGCAAACCTCTCCTGGCAGGGCGCTCACGCGGTATTGGTGTACGCACACAACCTGCTTTGCGGTAGCCCATCCACATTCACCGCTGACCATTTTCCCCAGGAGGAAGAGATGATCGCTACAACGGAAACGAAACTACCGAAGCTGCTTACCGCTCTGCCCGGACCCAACGCCAAGCGCGTCGTCGAGAGCGACAGCAAGTTCATGTCGCCGTCCTATACGCGGGATTATCCGCTCGTCGCCAAGCGCGGCCATGGCGCGATTGTCGAAGATGTGGACGGCAACGCATTTTTGGATTTTGCCGCGGGCATCGCCGTCTGTTCGACCGGCCATTGCCATCCCAAGGTCGTCGCCGCCATCCAGCAACAGGCCGCCGAGCTCATCCACATGTCCGGCACCGATTTCTATTACGAGAGTATGCCCCGTCTCGCCGAGCGACTCGTAAACACGCTGTCGGGCGCCGCTCCTAAGAAAGCGTTCTTCACCAATTCGGGTGCGGAAGCTATCGAAGGCGCCATCAAACTCGCGCGTTATGCCACCAAGCGCGACAAAATGATCGCGTTCTACGGCTGCTTTCACGGCCGCACCATGGGCGCTCTTTCGCTGACCGCTTCGAAATCCACGCAGCGCAAGGGTTTCGGCGCTTTGCTTTCCGGCGTCGAGCACATTCCTTTTCCTTATGCCTACCGCTGCGCCCACGGCCACACCGCGGAAACTTGCGGCGCGGAAATCCTCGAGATTCTCGAACAACAAATTTTCAAGCGCCTCTTTGATCCCGAGGAAGTCGCCGGCATCATCATCGAGCCAATTCAGGGCGAAGGCGGCTACGTCGTCGCCCCTAATTTCTTCTTGCAAGAGCTTCAACGCATTTGCCGCAAGCACGGCATCATGCTCATCGCCGACGAAGTCCAATCCGGCATGGGCCGAACAGGAAAATGGTGGGCGCATCAATTCGCCGGCATCGATCCGGACATTATCTGCAGCGCCAAAGGCATCGCCAGCGGCATGCCGCTCGGCGCGTTCTTTGCACCCGCCAGCATCATGAACTGGAAGCCGGGATCCCACGGAACGACGTTCGGCGGAAATCCGGTCTGCATCGCCGCTGCCCTGGCGACAGCAGAGTTGATCGAAAGCCAGTACCTCGAAAATGCCGGACGCATGGGCGAGTACATTTTCGCTCGCCTGGCCGATTGGACGAAAAAATTCAAAATCGTCGGCGATGTTCGCGGCCGCGGCTTGATGATCGGCATCGAGATCGTCCGCGATCAGCGCACCAAGGAGAAAGCCGCCGACTTGCGGAACGCCATCGTGGATCTCGCCTTCCACAGGGGACTTTGCATCCTCGGCGCCGGCGAAAACACCCTCCGGCTCTCCCCTCCGCTGCTCATCGACGAAGAGCAAGCCGACTTCGCCGTGCGCACTCTCGAAGAGTGCATTCGCGAAGCCGAAACAAAAATCTAACTCGCGAGTCGCTTTCGCTTAACAATGGCGTACCCCTCCCCTGGGTTTTGCATAAGTGTTCATTCTAAAGGGAGATAAAGTCCTCTGTTTTGAACACTTATGTAAGTGTTCATAATGAAGGGCTTAGGATGGCCAAAAGTCTTGCCTTCCCGATTCCCGTGGTTGCCATAAAAGGTACATAGCATCCACGGGAATTTTGTTTATACTGCGCGTGGCCGCTTCCTTCTGTGGGAACGCCCATGCCTATCGTCTCTCGATTAATCTTTCAAGCCGTCCACTGGGCCGCGCGAAAAGGTCTGCGTGACGCCGATACTCCTCCGCCCGACGCCAAAAAACTCGCTGCCCGCCGCACCGGCATTCGCGGTGAAACCTACGCTTACTGGTACCTCCGCCGCCACGGCTATATTTTCGTTGCCCGCAACTTCACTCCCCGCGCCTCAAAAGGTGAAATCGACATGGTCGGTTACGACGGCGATACCCTTGCCTTCGTCGAAGTCCGCACACGCACCGTCCGCGGCGAAATGTCTGCCTTGCCCGAGCTAAGTGTCACCCCGGGCAAACAACATCTCCTGGCTCGCACCGCCCGACATTTCCTGGCGGAGCGCCGCGTCAGCGAATGCCCCTGTCGGTTTGACGTCGTCGCCATCGACAATTCCCCGGGCAGGCCGCCTGTTGTACGCTTGCATAAAGATGCCTTCAGCCCCCAAATGTAAAATTCCACAGGAAAATACCGCGCGACGCCTTCTCACCGCGGCCGAACGCGGTACAATCGTTAACCCGGGGGCTAGCGCCGCGCCCAATTTCTTTGCCCCTTGTCGAGGAGGATTGCTTTGCCGGAGTTGCGAAAAGATCCGATTACTGGCCGCTGGGTGATCATTTCCACCGAACGTGGAAAGCGTCCCAACGATTTTCTGCGTGAGAGCGTCACTCCGCTCCCCGACGGCAAGAATTGCCCGTTCTGCCCTGGCCACGAAACCAAGACCCCGCCGGAGATTCTCGTTTACGGCCGCAGCAATGGTGGAGCGAACACCGCAGGCTGGACCGTGCGCGTCGTGCCCAACAAATTTCCCGCTCTAGGCATCGAAGGCGATCTCGACCGCGAAGGCGAAGGCCTCTTTGACAAAATGAACGGTGTCGGCGCGCACGAAGTCATCGTCGAGACGCCGGATCACGCCGCCACACTGGCCTCTTTGCCCGATCGTGCCATCGAAGACGTTCTCTGGGCCTACCGCGACCGCATGCTCGATCTAAAGAACGATAAACGCTTCCGCTACGTCCTGATCTTCAAGAATCACGGTGAGGCCGCGGGCGCTTCCGTCGAGCATACGCACTCGCAATTAATCGCTCTGCCTATCGTGCCGCGGCGTGTGCGCGAAGAGGTGGACAGCGGCTGGCACTATTACGACGAAAAAGAACGCTGCATCTTCTGCGACATCATCCGCCAGGAACGCGACACCGGCGAACGCGTCATCGGCGAGAACGATCATTTCATCACGCTGGCGCCGTACGCTCCGCGCTTTCCGTTTGAAATGTGGCTTCTGCCCAAGGACCACGCTTCCTCTTACGAGAACAACCAAAGCACCATGTACGCCAGCCTCGCGCGCATGTTGAAGGACACCCTCGTTCGCCTCGACGCCGTCCTAGACCGCCCCGCTTACAACTTCATGATCCACACTTCGCCCATCGGCGAAGAGATCAACGACCACTATCACTGGCACATCGAAATTATTCCCAAGCTCACCAAGGTTGCCGGCTTCGAATGGGGCACCGGCTTTTACATCAATCCGACTCCGCCCGAAGAATCCGCGCGTTTCCTGCGCGAAGCCAAAGTCGCCTCGCCACTGACGCCCGCAAAAAAATAGCGCACTGTCCGCGCGCAATGCGTCATCAGTCCTCGCGAACCAGCAGTCCCTCCGGGCTCCCTCCCCGGGCCGCACCAAAAATTTTGCTATACTCAGTAGTTTGGCGCGGTACCCAAGTGGCCCAAGGGAGAGGTCTGCAAAACCTCCATTCGTGGGTTCGACTCCCACCCGCGCCTCCA
>Ga0209415_10006391_pt1 | contig 20968 bp, 19 predicted proteins | sample PeaSoiSIISIP2007_FD_187696 | JGI IMG/M metagenome (GOLD analysis project Ga0209415, IMG submission 187696) | Peat soil microbial communities from Weissenstadt, Germany - SII-SIP-2007 (SPAdes) (version 2) | ecosystem: Environmental > Terrestrial > Soil > Wetlands > Peat | place: Germany...
TATGTCAGCCCCGAAGCGTTCGAGGCAGCCCGAACTGGATAGATCCCGCGTCTCCGCCGTTCGTGGGCAAGGCCACTAGAGGGATTACTTGTGCTTCGATTCCCCTCCCGCCTGAATCGCCGGTTTGCTAAGTAAAGCATTCACCCCCCGATTCACCTCTCCAGTTTATTGCGGTCATGGACCCGAAAGATCGCGTTTTTCTTGCGGGGGCGAAGGCCCGTGCACATTAGCCGGGCCGAGGAGATCAGTCATGAGGGGAACAAAATCACGCCTGACGATGTTAGTGGCCCCGATGGCCGCGACCCTGTTGATGGAATTGGGCGGTTGCGCCGTAGGCTATTATGATGATGGACGTCCGCATTGGGACGGCAACGTCTTTTACCCTGAAATACATGAGCGGGTTTACGACCGCGACGCATTTCATGACCACGGCGATGCAGGTCCCCATTGGGACGGTAACGTCTTTCACCACGAAGCCCACGAGGGGGATTACGGACGCGATGCGTCTCACGGCTACGACGGCCGTTGGAGCGCAGGCGAGCGTAGCTCCAGGGAAACAGCGTGGACAGGGCCACGGGCGGAGGCACATGAGACTTCGGGCGGCGGTCACAAGTGATCGCCGGATTGGTCGCTGCGGAGCTTGGATTCCATCGCTTTCGATCGCCTCGTAAAGCGATCGTGTCCGCGTGTCATGCTTACACTATTTCCTCGCATCCGGATCGTCCACCCACGATCGCTTCACGGCGGCGTTTCCCGCGGCCAGCTTCAGGTCCTTGCCCCTGGCAGCAGCCGCTAGCGCGTTCGGCGCCGTCGCCACCGCGATCGACAATTGCTGGTTCCAAAGCTGCACCTGGCTGGCCTCGATCTGGTTGTGCAACTTGTTGGTCTGAAACGTGAGGTCCAGCCGCTGCTGGCGAAGCTCCAGCAGCGCCACCGCCGTCGCCGAGCCGCACAGCAGGCATAAGAGCAACTTGAGCATGGCCGTCAGTTTGTCGTGGCCACGGGCTTGGCCGGTAGCCGCAGCCTCATGCCGGGGATCACCACGTCGTGATCGTCGCCCCTGAGAATGGTTTCATTCAATGCCTTGATCGCCTCCACGGTCGAAGGGTCGCCCAGCTCGTCGTTGGCGATTCGCCACAGGCTGTCGCCCTCCTTCACCGTGTAGAAATATTCCGGGGCGCCGGCGGCCGGCGAATTCCGTGCGGTCGATTCGGCATTTGAGCTCGAAGCGCCGGCAGACGTCGGAATCGCGTAGGCCTTTCCAACGATCACCCTGTCCGGGTCATCCTGCAATGATGGATTGGCTTCAATGATCGCCTGGCGATTGGCCCGGGTGTTGCCTCCAAGGAGCCGGGACGCCATTCGCGAAACCGTGTCTCCCTCCTGGGCCAGATATTGCCGGGGGCCGGCAACCGCCGGAACGGGGGCGGGCGCGGGCGACATCCCGTCATCGGTCCGGTTTGTTCCGTCGATGTTGGCCGGAACCAACGCCTCGCCGTTCCGCGACGCCACGTTGGACAGCGCTCTATCCGGCGACGGCACATCGGCCCCGTGAACTTCCGCCGGCGGCGTGGAATTGTCGATCCGCGGATTGTCGTTTCCCGATTGATTCGAAGGATTCGGCGACGGAATTACCGGGCTTGGCGGGCGCGTGAGTTCTTCATGCGTCGGCACGGATTCGTTCGGCGAAGTCTCCGATGGCGCGACAAAGTTGATCGGCGGATTAGCCGTCCCCGGCGCGTTCGTCGCTCGCCGGGCGGTGGCGCCCACGTCCGCCAGCACCGCCTGCGGCAGCTCCTGCGTCGCGCGGAAATGATCCGACAACAGAATCCCGATCACAATAATAAACGCCAGCCCCACCAGCAGGCTGATCTTCGTCTCACGAGTCATGTTTGTCTCCAGAGTGGCAAGCGGCAAGTTGCACGTGGCAAGCGGGAATTCAACTTGAACTAACAACTTGGAACTTGCACCTTCTTCTCGAGCACTCGCATTTTCGCCGACCGTGCCCGCGGATTACGAACCGCTTCTTCATCGGTGGGGGCGATGGGTTTCTTCGTCATCACCTTCATTACCCCGGTCTGCTCCAACGACCGAAACGCTTGTTTCACCGACCGATCCTCCATCGACTGGAAGCTGATCACTGCCATCCGGCCCCCGTTTCCCAGCGCGGCCGGCCCCTGCCTCAGCAACTCGCGGAGATTTTCCATCTCCCGGTTGACCGCCATCCGCAACGCCAGGAACGTTCTCGTGGCCGGATCGATCCGCTCCGGCGACTTACGCCGGTGCGCAATCGCCGACCGAACAACCTCGGCCAATGCTTCCGTGTCTCTGATCGGCGATCTTCCCCGCGTTTCGACAATCTTTCTCGCAATTTGCCGCGAATAACGCTCCTGCGCCAATTGATATAGGACGTTGGCCAGCGATTCTTCAGGCAATTTATTGACGAGGTCCGCCGCATTTTCAGGCAATTCCGGGTCCAGGCGCATGTCCAGCGGCATCGCCCTGTCAAAGCTCAATCCATAGGCCGGATCGAAAAGCTGATTCGTGCTGACCCCCAGGTCCGCCAGGATGCCGTTGACCGGCGGATTTCCCGCTTCCTCCAACACGCTGGATAGTTTCGCAAAATTCGCATGAAACAGCCGGACCCGGCACACCAGCCCCTTGAGTTGCCCGGCGGCAAACTCCAGATTCCTCGGATCGGCATCCAGGCCGATCAGCAGACCCCCGTTTCCCAGCCGTTGCCCGATGGCCAGCGCATGCCCGCCCCGCCCGACGGTGCAATCCACCACGGTTTGTCCCGAGCGCGGCGCGAGAAGGTCCAGAACCTCTCGCAGCATAACGGGTTCGTGGCCGGTGGGGGGGAGTTGCATGCACAGCCTATTAAGTTAAATCCGAAACCCGAAATCCGAATGACGAATCAAATCCGAATGACAAATGACCAATGACGAATGACAAATGACGAATTCGAATATGCTATAACTATCGTCCAATCGCCATCCGCATGCTGCAATCCGCGCACATTTTCCTGATGTCGCTCTACTTCGTCCTGCCGCCGATCGTGCTGATCGCCTCATTCGCCGTTGCCCGCCGGCGTGGGATTCCGGCGGCCCAGGTCTGGCCCAAGGTCACCGTCGCCGTCGCCACGTCGCTTTTGCTGGGCATCAGCGTGTCGATGATTTACGGTCTCTGGCTCGGCGGGATCGTCCCGCCGCTGCAAATGGCCCTCACCTGTTACTGGGCGGCCGGGCTGATTTGCATCCTCAAGGGTTTGGATTTTCTACTCGATCGCCTGGCCCATCTGGTGTTCGCCACCGGCGCCGGCTCCTGGAAGCGCCGGCAACGCCGATCCGCCGCCCAGATATTTCGAGTATTTTTTTTGTTCGTCGTCGGCTTGCCCTACATGATCGCCGCTGCCGCCACCTACCGGCCAAATACGATCCAGAAAGACGAATCCGCCTGGATCGATGCCGGTGCAACCCGCGTATCGTTTGAATCGACCGACGGCCTGCGCATCGCCGGATTCTGGACGGCCGCCCCCGCGCCCTCGCGCGGAGATATCCCCAATTCCCACTGGGGCCGCAAGACCCTGCTGATCTGCCCCGGTTCGCGCGGCGGCAAATCCAGCTATCTCGCACTGGCAAGCCCATTCCTCGATGACGGCTACAATGTCCTCACCTTTGATTTTCGCGGCCACGGCCAAAGCGGAGGACAACTCGTGACCTTCGGCGACCGCGAACGCCGAGATATCCTGGGAGCCGTGCGCTGGCTTCGGGAAAACCACCCGACACAAACTCGGCGCATCGTCGCCATCGGCGTGGACACCGGCGGCGCGGCGCTTCTCGCCGCCGCCGCCGATCCCTCCAACCAAGGCCGCGCACTCGACGCACTGGCCGTCATTGGATGCTACGACCGATTCGACCAATTCGCCGCCGCCGCCGCCAGGGTTTCGTTTCCGCCGCCCCTGCAATGGCTCATCGTGCCAGTCGCCGTTCCGCTCGCCTGCGTCCAGACCGGCGCGGACTTGCGCCATTTCTCGCCCGCCGCCAACGCTGCCGCCGTCTCCCCACGCCCGATTCTCTTTATCAGCGGCCAGCGCGATTCCGTCATCACCTTCGATCTCGGTCAAAGCCTCTTCGACGCCGCCAACGCACCGAAAAGCTATCTCTGGTTAGAGGATTTGACCGATGACCAGGCCACCAGCGACCGACGCGTCGCCAACCGCGCCCTACATTTCCTCAACACCGCCGTCCCCATGCTATGAAGGTGTCGGATACGCCAACTGCATTCCTACGCTGACCACACTTAAGGGCGAATGTTTTCGACACCGATTAGCCAACCGCCCGACTGGCTGCCGGATCGGTGGATGTGGCGGAAGCCGGTTCCGTCGCGGTAGGATAGACGCCGATTGCCAGAGCCGGCAAAATCGCCGCAAGTGGACCGATTGCAGATGAATGACATCACATACAGTTTGGCGATGGTCAGCGATCTACCAGCCATTCGCACATTGCTTGCCGTTTGCGGTCTTCCCATCGAAGGCATGGAACTACTCACTGACAATTGCATCGTAGCCAAGGTTAATTCCAAGGTTGTGGGCACGATAACCTTGGAGCCGTATGAGCGATCGGGCTTATTCCGCTCTTTGGCGGTTGCGCCGGACTGCCGAAGTCGTTCGCTCGGTCGGAGCTTATGTGCGAGGATCGTTAGCCACGCGCGCTTGCTGGGCGTTGAGCAGCTTTACCTACTGACGTCCAATGCCGAGCGATATTTTGCCGCAATGGGCTTCAAGCGTATCGAGCGGAGCGAGGCTCCAACACAAATTCAGGCCACCTCGCAGTTTCGTTCTCTTTGCCCGAAGAGTGCTGTGTGCATGGCGCGCGACATTAGCGCCGAGCCCATCCACGCCTCGGCGGAGTTGCTACGATTGCGCCCAGATGTTCCCGGATCCAAGATGTGGGCTGTGTCGTTGCAGCACACGATGTTGACGTATTTCGAGGTGAACCCACACAGTCGTTTCGAGGCTCACAGCCACGAGAGCGAGCAGATTACGATGGTGCTTTCGGGTGAGTTGTTTTTTGAAGTACAGGGGGTTGTCCATTGCGTGAAGCCCGGAGAAGTCATTGCGATTCCCTCCTCCGTGCCGCACGCGGTTTGGACGGAGGCGTTGGCAGTTACCGCGATTGACGCGTGGTCTCCAGTGATGCGCAAGTACGAATCACCGAAGGCCTAACAAGATCGGTCGGGGCATTACAGGTTAGGCTCCGAAGAGCAATCCAGCCCGACCCGATGACGGTGCAAGCAGCGTAGTTCACCGACCGCTCACCTATGAAGCTGCTCGATCTCCTTGCCAAAAAATTTCCCGCCGCCAAGCGCCAAACGCTCAAACGCATGGTGCAAGACGGCCGCGTGCTCATCAACGGCTTCGCCGCGGCCAGGCTCGATCAACTGGTAACCGCCGAAGACCGTCTGGTGGTGGATCCGTCGCGGAAGTTTCTTCCCCGTCCGCCTTTTCCGATCATCCACGAAGATCGAGACGTTCTCGTGATCGACAAACCCGCCGGATTACTGACCAGCACCGTTTCCCGTGAACCCCGCCCCACCGCCCTCGCCGCCCTGCGCGAATATCTCAACCTGACCGATCCGACCGCGCGCCTGGGCCTGATTCATCGTCTCGATCGCGACGCATCGGGATTGCTCGTCTTTTCCAAAAACAATCGGGCCTACGATTCCCTCAAACGCCAATTCTTTCATCACACCGTTGCGCGCGTCTATCACGCCGTCGTCTCCCCGCCGCCGCCTAAATCCGCCGGACGAATCGAATCTTTCCTGGTCGAACGCGCCGACGGCTCGGTGCATTCCACCCGTGTCCCCGGCCGCGGCCAGCGGGCCGTCACCGAATTCGACCTGACCAATCGTGGCGGAGACCTGGCCCTGCTTCGGGTCACCCTCCACACCGGCCGCAAGCATCAGATTCGCGTCCACCTGGCCGAATCCGGCTCTTCAATCCTCGGCGACATCCAATACGGCGGAAAACCGCACCGAAACGGCCTGATGCTCACCGCGGTCGAACTTGCATTCGATCATCCGCGCACGGACAAACGAATTGCCTTTGCTCTTCCCCAAGATGCCGACCGCGCCGCCGCGGGTTTTCTTGCCATTGTTGGCAGGCGGCATTCCGCATAGAATAGTTGGACTCAAAACTTCATGACCCCCGATTCTTCCTCGATCTCGTCGCCTCTTTTTCTGCCGGCCGTTTCGCTCTGCTGGCGCGAGCTTATCCGCTTTGTCCGCCAGCGCAGCCGAATTATCGGCGCCCTGGCGACACCGATCCTCTTCTGGATTGTTATCGGCGCCGGCATGGGGCACAGCTTCCGCTCCGATATGCCCGGCGGCGGTAATTTCATCGAATATTTCTTCCCCGGCACCCTCGTCATGATCCTCCTCTTCACCGCCATCTTTTCGGAAATCTCCGTCATCGAGGACCGCCGCGAGGGATTTCTCCAATCCGTGCTTGTGGCTCCCGTCTCGCGCATGGCGATCGTCCTCGGCAAGGTGCTGGGCGGAACAATCCTGGCAACCGCGCAAGGGGTTCTGTTCCTGCTCCTGGCCCCTCTGGTCGGGATCCACCTTGGCCCGATCTCGTTCCTCGCGGCCGTCGCCGTGACCTTCGTCGTCAGCTTCGCGCTGGCCGGGCTGGGGTTCTGCATCGCCTGGCGCATGAGTTCCACCCAGGGCTTTCACGTCATCATGAATCTCTTTCTCATCCCCATGTGGTTCCTGTCCGGCGCGATGTTCCCCGCTAGCGGCGCCCATGGCGCCATGCGCTGGCTGATGAGCGTCAATCCCCTCACCTACGGCGTTTCCGCCCTGCGCCGTGCGCTGTACTGGACCAACTCCACTAACCTTCGGCTACCGTCGTGGTCTGTTTGTCTTGGCATCAGTCTCGCGTTCGCCGCGGCCATGTTTCTGGCCTCGAGCATCATGGCCGGCCGGCGCGTGGCGGCGGATTTGCAATAGCCCTCTTTATGAGCAAACCTCAAAAGATCATCACCGTCATTCTCTGGATCGTCGCCGTGGGCGGCATGGTCGGCGTTGTCGCCATGAAGACGCTGCCGGTGAACTCAAACCCGAACTCCCAAGCGGCAGGCTTTGCCTATGCTCCATCCACGGATGCCTCATCCTCTCCGCCGCCGATTCTCGACCCGGCCCCGTCCTTCACTCTCACCGATCAGGACGGCAACCCGGCAACCAACGCCCAACTCCTCGGCCATCCCTGGATCGCCGATTTCATCTTCACCACCTGCGCATCCCTCTGCCCCACGATGTCGGCGCACATGTCCGAATTGCAGGACCGATTGCCCGCGGGCGTGTTGCTCGTCTCCTTCTCCGTCGATCCGGCCCACGATACCCCACCCGTCCTGAAAGAATACGCCGCCAAATATCATGCGCAACCCAACCGTTGGATCTTCCTCACCGGCGACCAAAAAACCCAGGAGCGCGTCATCCGCGCCATGAAGCTCGGCTTTTCCCCCGCCGTGGGCGACACGCCCATTCAGCACGATGAGCATTTTGTTTTGATCGACGCCCAGGGAAAACTCCGCGGCTACTACGATTCCTTCGTCCCCCAGCGCATGGACGCCCTGGTTCATGACGCCAACTGGCTGATCGCGCATCCCAACGGAGCCGGGCAATGACCGTCCTGCCCGCGGTCGACGCCACCCTCAACGCCGCCAGCTGTATCCTGCTTTGCCTGGGCTTTTGCTTCATCAAGACCGGCCGCTGGCGCGCCCACGGATTCACCATGGTCACCGCCACCGCCGTCTCCACCGCCTTTTTGATCTGCTATCTCGCCAATCACTATCTCCACGGTGTACACTCGATCGCCCACGCCCACGCCCCGCAATGGCTGAAATACATCTATTGGGCGATTCTCTACCCCCATTTTGTTTTTGCGATGGTGATGCTTCCCATGATTTACCTGACCCTTCTGAGAGCCTATCGCCGCGATTGGGTCAACCATCGGCGGATCGCCGTGCCCACGTTCTGCATCTGGCTGTACGTTTCGGTGACGGGCGTGATCATCTATTTCATGCTCTACCATTCGCGCCTGGCGACATGAGAACCACATATTGGCCGTGTCCGCTGCGCCAACTGCGTTCCTTCGTAACCGCTGGCTACTGGTTTCGCCAGGTTCATTCGAGTCGTTGACCCACCCAGGTCGCGATACAATGGTCGCTGTAATTTTTGCATCGGCTTGGCGTATCGAGTTGCTGGCGACAGAGCGTCCTCTTGCCGGCAGCCAAACGGCCCAAGCTTCCCGGCGAGCACTTCGACGCCTTGGCAGAATTGGTCAGGGGGGCAAAAAGGGAAGGTGCTGACATGATCCTCGCGAACATCAGGATCTTCGATGGTGCGTTCCTCCTGCTGGCCAATAGCGTGGCCAAAGGCGCTGCCGTCCTGGTAGTCGTGAGTATTGTCGCATGGCTCGTGTGGACGCGGTCGGCAGCGGCCCTCCACTTGGTGAGGCGGCTGGTCGGCATCCCCGATGCGGTCAGCCCGCGCGGCCCGATTCCCCGGCGTGCGCTCGCCCTCGCACTGCTCGTCGCCGCCGCACTCAACCTCCCGCTTTCGGCCTTGAAGCTCGGGCGGGCGCAGGGACCAGCGACGGCGCCGGCAACAATACCAGCGAGCGGCGCGTACGCACCAATTCTTCCCGGCCAAGAGGTCACATCGGACATCGATGGGGTTGTAAGAGACGAGTCGGGCCGTCGTGTGGCCGCTGTGACCGTGGTGGCCGTGCAGGGGTGGAAGCATAACGCCGAGCGGCGATCAACGACTACCGACGACGCGGGCCGATTCAAGTTTCCGAAGCTCGCTCCGGCTGGCTACTGGTTCTTCTCAGTGGACGACCCCCGCTACGGTTGGGAATGGGACCACGAGCGCGGGCTCCCGGTGCCCGCCGGACCCGAGAAACTGCCGGTCGCGATCACCGTGTTCCAGCCACGAACGCTGAAAGGTACGGTTGTGGGTGACGACACCGGGAAACCCGTCGCGGGCGTGCGGGTCGTGCTGGTCAACCAGGTGCTGCCGGGACGCACCGGCCCGGTGTCAGGTCATCTCGACGTGGACTTCCTCGTCGCCCGAACCGACCCGGCCGGGCGGTTCACAATGCCACGGCTGCGGCCGGGGAAGGCGACCTTTTGGCTCCATTGCCCGGGCTACGCCAACACGCTCGACGAATTCAAGATCGACGGCAGCGCCGAACAAACGCTGACGATCAATCGTGGATTGACGCTGCACGGCCGCGTGGTGCATGACGGCCATCCCATGCCGGGTGTCAACCTCGTTGCCGGGTACGCTGAGTCCCATCGGACGATGCGCGACTGGCATGGAAAAACCGACCCCGAGGGGCGATTCGAAGTGATACGGATTCCTCCTGTGCGCGCGGAGTGGAGATCAGAAGCTCCTGCGACGTCCGTCTCCGTCAAGGATTCCGCGTGGTACGCCGACGGTGTCGAAGTGTACCAAACGGTCGATGGGGTACTGCCGGACCTGACGATCGAGGTGAAACCGCAGGAGCGAGGGAAACAGCCGGCGCCGGGCGTGACGAGTATTGGAAAACCCGGCGAACCGCCGGGCGGCACGGTTCGCGTGACCCTCCCGGGAATGGTGGGAGAGCCCACCGTAAACATCGGTATGCAGATGCGGAAGGCCAGCGCAACGACCGTGGTATTCACCGACGTTCCGGTCGGCCGGCACCTGATCTTCACCTGGTCCGGCACGACCGGGGATGCGGCCCGGCCGCCCAAGGACGTCGACGTGGTCGCCGGAAAAACGGTGGACGTGACAATGAATCCAGGTTCGTGCGAACTCCACGGCAATGTCCGCAGTGGCGGGCAGCCGGTCGGCGGACCGGGCGAGTACGTTGGATGGTTCGCTTATCCTCCGGGCATCCAGGGCATTTATCAGGGGAGCGTCCAAGTGCGGCCGAACGGCACCTATTCGGTCGACGGCCTGACACCAGGCGATTACGAGTTGGTCGTCCAGGGATCGACGTCAATGGTGAACACGTTTATGGCTCATGTCGGTCCTGTGGGGCCAAGCGTGTACGACCTGAACCTTCCGACTGGTCGGATCGACGGTCAATTGATTGGCGTGGCGCAGCGGCCGCAAAATCCGGATGAGGCAGCCCTAGTTAGACAACTGGGGACCATCCAAGTGTGGCCCCGCGGATTCCCGCCGCGGATTCCATCGGATCGAATTTGCATGTTCAACCCCAAACCTGATGGCCGGTTTACTGTCGAGCACCTGGAGCCGGGCTGGTACACCGTCGTTGGGTACGACCTGGATGACACGGTGAAGATCGATCGGGCCGGCGCGGTCGCCACGGTGACGTTGCGGCGAGCTGAAAAGACGGGCGAGATCGCCGGTACGATCACGGGACGGCTGCCGCCTTCCGCCGGAGAACCCTTCCACAAAATCTACGTGACCGCCTTTCCCAAGGACGAACTGGGGTACGATTTCTGCGTTCGGGCACACCAAACGGAGCTTAATTCCCAATCGGGTCGGTACCGTCTTGGCGACGTGCCGGTCGGGACCTACGGCATCCTGGTCACCGGTGGACCCTCGGTAGCAGCCTCCACCGCATGCACGTGGATACCCGACGTCGAAGTCCGTGCCGGCTTATCACGCGAACTGCCGATTACCCTCCCGGAGGGGCGGACCGTGGAGGTACTCACGGCCGACTGGCGCTCACTCGATCGGTCGGTCCCGACCTGCACCGGATGGCGGCTGCAGATGCCCTCTGGCGATTGGCTGGACGGCAAGATACTCATGGGCGAGGTCTCTTTGCCACTGGGCCGGTATACGATCGAGGCCCAGTACGGTCCCGGTGGCGCCATCCTGTCCCAACAGTTCACCGTGGAATTAGGCGAGGGAACGCAGAAGGTCAACGTAGACGGGCCCCCCACGGCTCGCGTGCCTTGATTTGTTCATTTTGCGCCGGTGTGCCAACCCCCCACCAAAGATACACGATGCGGTCTACGTACCGCACACCATTGGCCGCTAATCCCCGACTTTTGTGTGTAAATCCGACAAATTCAGCCCGGCGGCATTCTGTGTCGAAAACGCCGGAGACGTTTTCGACTCGATCTGAACGTGCTTGAACGTCACGTCTTTCGCTTCGCTGATCACCGCGCCCCTGTCGCCTGCCAGATGCACGTTTTCAAAACAAAGATTGTAGACCGGCAATTCGGAAAGGCCGTTGATCCAGAGCGACTGCCCGGCGCTTTGGCAGGTGACGTTGCGGATGTCGAAGTTGCGGAAACACGGCGTGCGCTCGCTGAGCGGCTCGGGCTTGGAATCGGCCTTCTCGTAAAACATGTCGAACAGAATCGCCTGGGTGACAATGTTGGACATGGTGACTCCGTCCACGTGGATGTCTTCGACCACCCCGCCGCGGCCGCGGACGCTCTTGAATCGCAGGCCCACGTCCGTCCCGTTGCAGACGCAGTCGCTAATCCACACATGGCGGATGTCGCCGGAGGTTTCGCTGCCGAGGACGAACCCGCCGTGGCCCCACATGCTGGTGCATCGGCGGATGGTGACGTTTTCGGTGGGCAGATGGTATTTGCGGCCTTCCTCGTCCTTGCCGCTCTTGAGCACGATGTTGTCGTCGCCGGCGTAAACCGTCGAATCTTCCATGAGGATGTCCCGGCTGGAATCGAAGCCGATCCCGTCGCCGTTCTGCGCCCAGATTTCATTGCAAATAGTGCAATTGCGCACGACGACATCGTGACATCGCAAAACCTGCACGGCCCAGAACGGCGAGTTGCGGAACGTCGGGCCGTCCAGCAGCAGATGATCGCAGTGGATCAAGGCGACCATGTCCGGGCGCAGCAGGTCGCGAAACTTGACGTAATCCTCCATCCGCGGCGGCTCGTTGGACTCCCGCAGCTTGGCCAGGGCTTGCTGGTTTTCCATGGCCAAGCGCGACGGCCACCATTGGTCCCCCTTCGCGTTGACCACGCCCCCGGATTGGACGATCTTCTCCCATTGCTCCTGCGTGAGCTTGGATTTCTTTATCGTTCGCCACGCCTCGCCCTGCCCGTCGATTACGCCCGGCCCGGTGATCGAAATATCGTGCAGATTCCTCGCCGTGATCGGGGAGGCGCACTGCACCGTATCTTTGCCCAGAAAACTGGCGTAGACGAGCGGGTAGTGGTCGAAATTGCGGCTGCAAAGGAGCTTCGCGTCTTTTTCCAGATGGAAATCCATGTTGCTTGCCAGATTGATCGGGCCGATGAGAAATGTCCCGCTCGGAACCACAACCTGCCCGCCGCCCGCCGAGGCGCAGGCGTCGATCGCTTTCTGGATCGCGGCGGTGCAATTCGTCCTGCCGTCGCCGACGGCGCCGTAATCCGAAATATTGAACCTGCGATCGCCGAACGACACCGAGTGAAAATCGGGGACGGTCGAACACCCGGCCAAGCCCAGAAACACAATCGCCCACGCCGCGCCCCACCGTCCGATTACCGCCATATCGCGCCATCCTCTCGTTGATATCCTGCAAATTCCTCTCTCCACGCGAAGATTTCCCAAGACCATGCCGCATTTCCGCTCGATCGGTTATGGTCAAATGCGTTACCGCGAAGGAGCGAAGCAGCGAAGTTTCGCGAAGAATTATTAATCTGACTTCGCGCAACTTCGCTGCTTCGCTCCTTCGCGGTAAAATTCTTTGGACTGTGGGCAAAGCCTGCGCTGAAAAGTATTTTGAGGCATTTGATCCGTCACATTCCCGCGAAGTTCGCCAGAATCTTCAGGCCGGCCTTCTGGCTCTTTTCCGGGTGAAATTGCGTGGCCATGATGTTTTCACAACGAATGCTGCTGACGAACGGGCGGCCGTAATCGGTTTCGGTGGCGATGACCGATGGATCGTCCGGAACGACGTGATAGCCGTGCACGAAATAGACGCCGCATCCCGGCGGCAAATCCGTCAGCAGCGGCGACGGATTGCGGACGATGAGCTGGTTCCAGCCCATGTGCGGAACTTTCAATCCCAGGGTCGTATCCACGTCAAATCGCACGCATTTTCCGCGCAGGACCGCCAGGCCCCGGTGTTCGCCGTCCTCGTATCCCACGTCGAACAGCATCTGTAGGCCCAGGCAAATGCCCAGGAACAGTTTTCCCTTCTTGATGTGCCGGACAATCGCCTCGGCGAGTTTTCTTTCGCGGAGTGTTGCGACGGCATCCTTGAATGCCCCCACGCCGGGCAGCACCAGTTTGTCGGCCGCGTCGATTTCCTCCGGCCGGGAAATGATCTTCGCCTGCGCCCCGACCTGTGCAAAAGCCTTTTGCACCGAACGCAGATTGGCCATTCCGAAATCGACGATCGCGATGGACATGGTGGGGAGTATAACACAAATTCGAAATTCGAATCCCGGCGCGCCGGGACAAACTCGAAGTTCGAATTTCAGGCTTCGAATTTGATTCGAATTTCGAATTTCGAGTTTCGAATTTCCGCCCCGCCGCTCACGGCGACGCGCTCGTATCCGTTTGCGTCTGCGGCTTGGTTTGCAGCATCGCGGCCTTCGCCTTGATCTCCGCGACGTCCTTGTGCATCTTGGCGGTTGCGTTTTTCTGTTTGAGTTCGCGGATTTGCCTCACCGCGTGATATGCCATCCGCACCAGAAAGGTGCCCGCGACGCCGCCGAGAAGCACGATGAGCATCGCCGCCAGCGCCGAGACGTGGTGAAACGTATGGCCGAAAAAGGCCCAGATGGTGAGTTCCTCATCCCAGTTGTTGTAGGTGAACAGCAGCAGGTAGGCCAGGACAGCCAGGAATATCGTGATCTTCGTCCAGATTTTGATCTTGAGCCAAAGGTTTTCCATAAGATCCTCGCAGGTTAAGGGCCCGGCAACGTCTGGCGAATCAGGGCGATCATGGCCTGCAGTCCGGGCTGCAAGTACTCGGCGATCGGGGGATAAAATAGCATGACGAAGCCCGCGGCCAAACTCAAATAGGGCCCGAACGGAAGCTGGCGGCGCGAATGCGCGATGAGCAGGTAAATTCCGACGGCGATGGCGGCGAAGGGAGCGATGAAAAAGGTGATTGTCGCGGCTGAGCCGCCGAGCACCGCCCCGATGCCCAACATCAGGTGCATGTCTCCCAATCCCATGGCTTCTTTCCCCATTACGTACGATCCGAGAATCCGAGTCAGCCAGACCACAAACGCGCCGACCATGCCGCCCAGCAGCGATCCCAATCCCGCGTTGAGCCAATCGATCCTGGCGGCGGCGTACCACATCTGGCGCACGGCCGGCGCGTGCAGATGCAGCAGCACGGAAACTCCTCCCAAGATCAGCGGGGGCATCAGAAACAACATCTCCTTGCGAATCTCCCGGCGAACTTCCGCGGCGGTGAATTCTGGCGGAACGTCCGGGCCTTCCTCGCCCGCATCGGCCGCCTTCCGGGCTTTCTCTTCCAACTCCGCCCGTTCCACTTCCAGCAAGTCTCCCGCCGGAAAGCTCAGCGGCAAAATCCGCAACTGGAGCATCGCCATGCTGATGGCCAGTCCAATCGCCGATCCGCCGCTCAGCGCCAATGCCGAGGGCCATTCCATCAGCGAACCGGCCGATCCCGGCTGATCGACCACGGCATGCACGATGATCCCGACGGCCGCGATCCACCAGGGGATTCCCGCGGGGATGATGAATAACTCCGCGTCGATCACGCTCGCCGCCAGCAGCCCGCTGATGAGCATCATGTACAATCCGTAAATCGGCCAGTTCATTTCCCCCGTAGGCCCGACGTGGAGAATGAAAAACATGACGTAATAGAAGACGAACAAACACCCGGTGATCGCCTCGACGATCGGATAGCGCGGCGAAATCGGCTTGCGGCAATACCGGCATTTTCCACGAAGGAAAATCCACCCGAAAACGGGTACGTTGTCATACCACGCGAGGGGCGTTTGGCATTCGGGACAGCGCGATGGCGGCCTGACCAGCGACATCCCCCGCGGCATGCGATACACCACCACGTTCAAAAAGCTTCCAACGCACGCTCCGATCGCGAACAAAAACGGAATGTAGAAGAAGTGCGGCATGCCCGGGTGCTTCAAAGAGGATATCCGGCGGGTGCGGTCATTGCGAATACCCCATAGAGCCGGGGTCCGTGTCGAGCAACTCGAAGAAGAACTCCGCATACTTCGGCGCCAGCACCGACCAGGCGAATCGGCGCTCGACCAGCGCCCGGCGGGCGGCGATGTCGGCGCTTTCGCGGCGCGGGATCGCGCGCCAAATGCCGTTGGCGACGGCGCCCAGGTCGGACGTGTCCACCAAAACGCCCGTCTCCTCCAGCGTCCAGCGCGTCACCTCCCAATCGTGCGCCACCACCGACAAACCCGTTGCCAGCGCTTCCAAATACACGTTGGCGGAGGCTTCTTCGCGGCTCATGTGAAGGAAAACGTCGGCGCAGCGATACAGCCCGGGCATCTGTTCACGAGGCAATTGCAATCGCCGATATCTTCCCTTCATGAGCCGGAGGCCTTCGCGGTCCACGTCGTCGCGGCATTGGCCGTCGCCCGCGATCACCAGAAATATTCCGGGCACCTTGGCCACGGCGCGCACGCCTTCGACGACGCGCTTGGAGGGGATGAGCGCGCTGACCATCAGCGCCACCGGCCCGTCGGCGGGCAAACCGTATGCGGATCGGTCGCCCTCGCCCGGCTTGAAAACGTCCGGCTCCACTCCGTTGGGGATCAGGACGCAGCGGTATCGATCTTTATGCCGCTCAAAGTACTGCGGGTTCGTGCAGACCAATCCGTCGCAGCCGAAGAGCCGGTATTCCGCGTCATTCGACCGCACCATCCAATCGCCGTTTTGCGTCACGAAGACGTGCTTCACCGGTCGGCGGCGCAGAACCCAGTTTGAATAGGGATAGGAGCAGGCGACCGATACGTCGAAATCACGGGCTCGGAATTGGCGCAGCAGTCCCGGCGCAAACGTGAGTTCCTCCCAGGCATAATGGGATCGGAGAAGCGGGAACTTAGGCCAATTCTCGAACCTTTCGCGGGGAACGCAGGGGACGTGGGAAAAGCGATAGGGCTCGCCGGCCCTGGGAAAGCCGGATCCGAAAACCGTGACTTGATGCCCCAGGCGCGCCAGATGCCGTGCGATTTGCTCGAAGGCCGTCTCCGCCCCGCGCACCACCCTGTGCAGGCCCGGCAGGGCAAAGGCGACGCGAAGTCGGCGCCCCATGCGTGGTTACCTCTTGCTCGCCGCCGCCGGCCAATGCAGCAGCATCGTCAGCACGTCCTTTTGCGCCGCAAACTCCGGAGAATTGCTGCGCCGCAAAAACAGCAGCTTCAAGAACCGCAGGCCGAAGCTGGTGATATCCACCGTGCGCAGAAAGATCTCCGCCGCCAACCCGTAGCAGCGACGCTGCATCAGATACCTCGCCTGCCATTTCAAGGTATCGCGTTCCTTCGGATCGAGGCGGCTGGGATCGCTGGACCCTCCGCCTAAGTGAACCACAGAAACCGCCGGGTCGTACCAGATGATCCAATCGTGTTTCCCCGCGCGGCGGCAGAATTCGACGTCCTCGCCGTAGAAGAAAAAACGCGTATCCAGCCCGCCGAGCTTGTCGATCACTTTCCGCCGGATGAACATGAACGCGCCGCCCACCCACTCCACCTCGCGGGTTTCGGTTCGGCGGTCCCAACCGGGATCGTCCAGGTCCGCCCAGGCAAATCCCCGGGGCCAAATCCACGGCAGCCCAAAGCTGATCGCCGCCATCCGCCATGGCGTCGGCAACCGACGCGCGGTGTTCTGCACACTCTGATCGGGATTCAGCAGCAGGCAACTCATGATCCCGATGGAGGGATTGGCCGCCATCTTTTCGTAGCAATGCCGCAGTACGCCTTCGCCGACGATCGTGTCGCTGTTCAACAGCAGGACATATCCTGCTTCGGGATGGTCCAGGAGCTTGTCCAACGCCAGGTTGTTGCCCCCGGCAAATCCGAGGTTCGCCTTGGCGGGCATCACAGTGGCCCAGCTTCCCCAATCATTCTTGCCGATTGCCTGCCTCAGGTACTCCACGGAATTGTCGCCCGATGCGTTGTCCACGACGATGACGTGCGCTTGCAGCCCGTCGTCGATCTGCGGCGCCAGCGATGCCAGACAATCCAGCGTCAGCTTGGGCGTCCGATAATTAACGATGATGACCAGCAAATTCATGCGGCACTTCCTACGGCAGCCGTGCCTTTGGCACGGGCATGTCTCTCAACAGCTTCAATCGTCCATTCGGCACGCCGTCGATACCAATTTTCCGCGCTGTGGTATTCTGCCGCAACCCGTGCCGAACGGGAAAGCTCCGCCAATTGTCCGGGATTCCGGCATAACCTGGCCAGGCCCGCGGCTGATTCCTCGATCTGCTCCCGCGGCAGCAAAAATGTGGCGTGCTCCTGCTCAAGTCGCTCCCGAACATAGCCGATATCGAACGCCACCAACGGCAACCCGGCCGCGTAGCCGTCGAAAATCATCCGCGGCGTATCCTCGGCCGTGGGTGTGAATAGCAGTCCATCATATCCCGCCAGCCCTTTGAGCAGTGCCGCGTCGTATGGCAGCGATCCGAGGAACCGTACGCGCTGCTTGATTCCGGCGGACTCCGCCAGCGACTCAAGCCCCTGGCGCTCCGTTCCATCCCCGATCACGTCAAATTCCACCGATGCGCCCAACGCGATCGCGCGGGCCAGAATGCCCAAACTCCGATCCACACCCTTGCGTCCCGTGAGTCGCCCGCAGTAGACCAGGCGCAGCGGCCGCGGCTGGCTTAGCGTTGCCAATCTCCGTTCCAGTTCGTCCCGCGCGACGATGTCCGCCGCGGAAAACGACGTATCATGAAATTCCTTGGCGTTTTTTGCATAGGCGCCGTAGCGGCGAATCAGGGCCGAGCCTTTGAGCAGCGACAAGTCCGCCCGCGCCACGCCCCATCGGCACATCCGCTCATAAATCCACGTGTAAGCGCCGACTTTGGCGCGCAGGGCCGGCCCTTGCCCGGCGACAAGCTGGCGCTGCTGCACCACGTTGTCGGTGTCCTGGACGAATACCGTCGGCTTGCCGAAACGCAATCCGATGCGGAATCCCTCGAACGCAATGGGACGATACACGTCGTCAACCCCCGCGTGAACGACCTCGGCGCGCCCGGTTAGCAGGGCAAGATCCGATTGCCATCGGGCGCGATCGTGGAGCCAGAATCGCCGGGCGCGGCATCGCTTGTCGAAGCTGGGGAAAAGCTCCAGCCCATCGGCGTTTTTCGGCACTTCGACCAGCGTTTGCTCGACTGATGCGCTTTTTGCCGGCAAAGTCGGCGCCGCCACGGCGATTTGCCCAAAACGTCCGCCGAAGCTGTCACGCAACAGTTCCAGCGATCGGAACCATTCGGTCGTGACCAGCCTGCGGTCGCCGTCCAGATAAATCGGAACTTGGATGGGAACCAGATACACGGGTGGGTTTCCGTGGGGCGTTTCAAGCCGATGCGGCGCTCGGTCCCATCGGCATGGGATGCGGCGGCGCGTTCATGAGCATGGGCCGGGCAGGCGCCTGCTGGGATGAGCCGCTCAGCGAGAAGCTCAGCCCCGTCACCCCGCCGGCGCACAGGATGAAGATCGGGTTGACCATGGCGTTAAACAGCATGTCGCACATGTGGAGCGTGAGCAGCATCGCCAGCGCCGCCGCCGGCGCGGCGCCCGGATGTCGCCAGTAACGCACCGGGATTCGCCATGCCAGGACCAGCACCGGCAACAACAACGTGGTCGTCATCGAAATCAACCCGATCAGGCCGAATTTCCCGAACGCGATGATCCACATCTGGTCGGGAACGGCGCGATTCTCGGTGACTTCCCGGCCTTCGTAGAGGTGCCAGCCGGTCCAGCCATAGATCGGATGTTCCATCGCCCGGTCGGTCAGGGCACGCTCGCTGTGGAGGCGCACGGAAAGCGATCCGGCGGCCCGCTTGTCATAATCTTTGATGAACTCGACCAGGTTGTGTCCGTTCCAATAACCCGTGGTTCGAACGACCATCCAGGTAGGGGGGGCCAGCGTCAAAGCGACGATCCAAATGCTCGATCGGGTGATTCCCGTCAGCCACAGCACCGCCAATCCAATCACCATCAGCGCCGCGGCGCCGATCGAGTGGTCCCATGCCGCCGTTCCCACCAGCAACGCGCAAACCAGCCACATCGGGATGCCCAACAGCTTGTCCACGACTTTGCATCGCCAAAGCCAGAATGCCGTCATGGCGGTGGTGACCATCCACATCGCCACCGCAAGTCCGTGCTGCATGAACACCATCGGCCTATATCCGCCATAGCGCGTGGACTGGGCGAACTCATATTGCATGTATCCGTAAACAATACGGTGGAGCTGCGGGCTCATACGCAGCTCGAACCAGACGAACGGCAAGTACACCATCCCCCCGATCACGATCCCGATCGCCAGTTCACGCAGCCCCTTCAGGTCGTTGAAGTAAATCCGTCCGATGAAGTACGGCAATCCCCAGTTTGTGGTTTGGTATACGACGGCGGAAACGCCGTCGTAGGTGCTGTGCTCGTTGAAATAGGAGGAAACATAAGGGCACAGGCACCAGACCGCCATCGGGACGTCCCGGAGTTTCGGACGGAACGACAGGACCGTATCCAGATCGAAGAGGCACGCCGCCAGCAGCGTGCCCACGCACGCCGCCGACATCTTGTTGAAATCCGTGAATCCGTGCAGCGGCAAATGCGCCATCGGCAAAAACAGCCATGCCATTAGGAAGTCGTATATGACCGCCTTGCGCGGAGGAAGAACGGCGAACAACAGGAACGCGAACGGGATGTACCCGAACAGCGCCAGTGCCGCGAAGGCATTGCCTTGAATCCCAAACATTCTTGCGACTCCAATGAGCGGCGGTGTTCCAATAATCGGCGGTGCGCGGCTCGGTCTTGCCGAGGTCGGTTTCAGGCCTGCGCGGCCTGCTTGGTCCGGAATCTTTCAATCGTCGTCAGCAACGCCTCTTCCATCAACGCGGCTGCGTCCTGCCATGTATATCGGCAGGCGGTAGCATACGCGGCATCGGACATGGTCCGCCACTCTTGGTCTGATAATTTCAACACTCGCACCAACCGCTCCGCCAAAGCGTCGTGGTCCTCCACGTCAACCAGAAACCCGTTTTTGCCTTCCTCAATGATATCCATCGGACCGCCAACCCGCGTGGAAACGACGGGGCATCGGCAGGCCATCGCCTCAAGCGGTGGAAGATGAAATCCTTCGGACCGGCTCCCGCATAGCCACACGTCGCACCTGGCGTAAATGTCGCGGATCGTTTCCTGCGGGGGATTGATCAAATATTGCGCACCTTGCGGCAATGGCATCCACCGGCGAACGTTCTCCTGACCGAACACAACCAACTGCAAATCCGGGATTTGCCGCCGCGCGATTTCGATCGCCTGCAACGCCACCTCGCAGCCCTTGAACCACACGGCATTGTAGAGCAATCCAACCGTCGGCCGCTCCTGCCTCGCACGCGGTGGGGCGTTGAATAGGTTCATGTCCACGCTGTTCGGCACCAGCGAAACGTCCCGATCGCCGAACTTTTCGCCCGCCAATTCCTTCAACCATCCCGAAATTACGATCTTGCGCAGCGGCAATCGCCAGGCGGCGTCCACCTGCTTGGGGTATCCGCTCCAGGTTTCGTAATGCTGAATGAAAAAGGCCTTGGCCCCCTTCGACGGCGTAAGCCGCCAGACCCATGGCGCCGTCTCCCACCACGTTGCCACTACGACGTCGGCATCTGGCAAATCGGAGTTGGAAATGGGGCGGAATTTCTCGATGACGGTATGCGGCACCCCGCTTCCGTCGAAAAATGACGCGCCCAACTTCCATATCTTCGGCCAGCCCCTGCCGCGCCACAGCGATTTGACCGTCTTGC
>Ga0209415_10006392_pt1 | contig 20967 bp, 22 predicted proteins | sample PeaSoiSIISIP2007_FD_187696 | JGI IMG/M metagenome (GOLD analysis project Ga0209415, IMG submission 187696) | Peat soil microbial communities from Weissenstadt, Germany - SII-SIP-2007 (SPAdes) (version 2) | ecosystem: Environmental > Terrestrial > Soil > Wetlands > Peat | place: Germany...
GGACGTGATGCCTGACGACGACTACCGTCCGACCCACGGGCTCCCCCCGGATTCGCGGTCCACGAACGTGCCTCCGGATTGGTGGTCGCTGCTCGATCGCGACGACCTGCCGCCGGGTGGCGGCGACCCGGGCGGTGGGCGCGGTCACCGGCGCGGGCGTGACGACGCCGCACACGCCGTCCGCGCCCGCCGCCCGGCCCGATCGGGCCTGAGCTGGCAGCGCTGGCTGCTCAACCTCGCGCTCATCGCCCTGGCGGCTCTCCTGCTGATCGGCGGCCTCGACGCGACCCCCAGCGGGGCCGCACCGATCCTGATCGTGCTGGGCATCGTGACGCTGGTCGCGGCGGTGGCCGTCCAGGCGGTGCGCGCCCGGCATCGGGGGTAGCCGGGAAGGGTGCAAGGCAGCCACGAGGACGGGGCCGCCGGGCGCAGCTAGCATCTCTCCATGGACGTGGAGCGGCAGCGGCGGCGCCACCGCAGGCACCTGGACCCGGGCCCCGGCGTGCGGCTCCCCCGGCTCGCCGCCGACGTCGACGCCGCCGCGACCCAGCGCCGGTTCCGAGAGGCCGCCGGGGACGTGGCCGCCCTGGCCTCGGCGGTGGACGCCGCCGTCCTCGAGCAGCTCGCCACCGCGCCGGTGCGAGCGATGGGCAGGGTGGTGTACTCCAGCAACGCGGTCTTCCTGCTCGAGCTGGACGCCCCCGACCCGAGGGTGGCGGGACAGCCGCTGCGGGCGATCTACAAACCGGCACGGGGGGAGCGCCCGCTCCACGACTTCGCCCGCCACACCCTGCATCTCCGCGAGCGCGCCGCCTACCTGCTGAGCGCCGCCGCCGGGATGGCGGTGGTGCCACCCACGGCGCTCCGCGACGGTCCCCACGGCCCCGGGAGCGTCCAACTCTACGTCCACAGCGGGGAGGAGGAGCTGCCCGAGAGCGCTGCCGCCGGGCTGGAGGACCAGCTGCGCCGGGTCGCGGTCTTCGACATCCTGGCGAACAACGCCGACCGCAAGCGCGCCCACCTCCTGCTCGACGGCGAGGGGCACCTCTGGGGGATCGACAACGCCCTCACGTTCCTCCCCTATCCCCGGCAGCGAACCGTGCTGCTCCAGCTGGGGGGCAACGACCTCAGGGCCGAGGACGCGGAGCTGGTGCGCGGGCTGCGTGACGGAGCCGTCCGCGGGGCGCTGCGGGCCGCCCTCCGGCGGCTGCTGACCGCCGCCGAGGTCGATGCCCTCGAGGCCAGGGTGGAGGAGCTGGCCGAACACCCGTGGTACCCCCGGCTCGACGAGTGGGACGGCCGCCCGTTTGAGTGGTGGTAGCTCTCCCGAATGGCTATCTTCCGACATAGCTGGTATCATTAGTTGTGATACTCATGATGGCCTAAACTCCGCCATGAGGCCGAGCGCGGGCAGGGAGGTCGTGATGATGATCACGCAGAGAGTCCGAGACCCCGAGACCGGTGAGCCGGTCGCGACGGAGACCGAGCCGACGACCACGCTCACCGGGCGCAGGGTGGTGGCGGCCGCCCCTCCGGTGGTCGCATACCGCCCCGCGCGGCCCGCCGGCTGGACCGCCGGGCACCTCTTCATCCGCCTGGTCTGGCTGGTTGTCGGCGTCATCGACGCCATCGTGGGCCTGGACTTCGTGTTCCGCCTGATCGCGGCGCGCGACACCGGGTTCGCCCACGTGATCATGGTGGCGGGATCGACGCTGGCATCGCCCTTCGACGGCATCTTCGCCAGCGTCCCCAGGTTCTCCAACCTCACCCTGCAGTGGAGTGACCTGCTGGTCTTTCTGCTGGCCATCGCTGGCGGTTGGGTCCTGACCGGGCTCGTCGCGCTGGCGATGAGGGGCTCACGTGGACCGGCCCCCGTGTGAGGTGCGCACCTCCGGCCGTCAGGCCTGCGCCAGGGCGCTCGGGGCGCGGTCGCTGGGGCGGGAGTTGCTCTGGGGAAGTACGCCCGGAGGGACTTGAACCCCCGCACCCGGCTCCGGAGGCCGGCGCTCTATCCAACTGAGCTACGGGCGCACGTTCGAGATCGAGTATACGGCGGCAGGCTGCGGCATCCGGGACACGGTCAGCTCGGCGGCCTGCGGGCACCCGAGGCACCGTCAGGCCGGCGGCGGAGCAGACCTGGCCGACGGTGGCGTCATGGCACGGGCGGGCCGTGCATCTTCAGACTAGCCGTCTCACCTGTGAACCACGAGCCTCCGCCGCCACCGCCGCCCCAGCTCCCGCCACCGCCACCTGGGTTCCCGCCACCCTCCCAGCTCCCGCTTCCTCCAACAGCACCCGGGTCACCGCCGCCGGTGCCGGCGGCATGGACGACGTGGAGCCCACCTCCCAGCCCGCCGGGGCCGTTCGACACCGGGTGGGGCGTGCCCGGCCCGCCTCCCCCGCCGGATCCGCCGGGCCCCGCGCCGCAGCCCGCGAGAGGATCGGGCGGCGGCGGCACGTGGCGGCTCGCACTGGCCATCGCCGGCGGGGTGGCCGTCGCGGCGCTCGCCGGAGCCGGCGGCTACCTCCTCGTCGACCACGCTTCCAGCGGTCCGTCCGCCGCCACCCGCACGCCCACGCCGCTGCCGGTGTCGAGCACCCCGTCGGGAGGCGGCGAGCCGCCCATCCAGGTGGGCGTCGATTGCAGCGGCGGCAGCCCGCCGGACGCCTACACCGCCGCGGCGGTGAGGGACATCTGCGACGTCCTGGTCCCCCTGGCGGCAATGGATCCGTCCTGCGCCGGCACGCCGACGGCCGCCTGCCAGAGCGCCGCCGGCGAGCTGGACCAGGTGGCAACGGCGGCCCTGGCCGACATCCGCAACCACCACCCGGCCACGGCCGGCGAGCTGGCCGCGGACCCCTATCTGCGAGCCGCCTTCCGCGACTACGCGACCGCCGGGGCCGATCTGGCCTCCGGGGTGGCCAACGGCGATCGCGCCCTCGAGGTGAGGGGGACGGCCGCGCTCACCGCCGGCACCGAAGCGCTGAGCACGGCGGGCGTCGACCTCGACGGCTGAGGTCAGCGACGCCGGCCGCCGACCACCCGGGTGAGCCCGCCCGGATCCGACCTCACCGACACCTCGAGCTCGGCTCCGCGGAGCAGGGACTGGACCGGCCGGCTGAGGTACGGAGCCACCTCGAAGAGCACCACCCCGCCGCGGCGCAGCCATCCGGGAGCCTGCTCGACCAGGTCGCGCACCAGGCCCAGCCCGTCGGCGGACCCGTCGGTGAGGGTGTGGCGGGGCTCGAAGCCACGAATCTCGCGCGGAAGGGCGCGGACCTCGCGCCGGGCGACGTAGGGCGGGTGCATGGTGAACGCGCCCACCTCGCCGCGCAGCCTGGCGGGCAGCCCGGCCAGGAGGTCGGAGACCCGAAAGCGGGCGTTGGCGAGGTGGTTGCGGCGTGCGTTCGCCCGGCTCAACGCGACGGCGGCCGGGTCGATGTCCAGCCCCCAGACCTCGGCCGAGGGAAGCGCGGCGGCCACCGCGCAGGCGACCGGGGCCGCCCCGCAGGCGACATCCACCTCCACCTTGACGGGGCGGCGGCGGAGGGCGGCTACCGCCGCCTCGGCAAGCAGCTCGCTGGATCCGCGTGGCACGAAGACGCCGGGACGGACCTTCAGGGTCAACCCGGCGAAATGGACCTCGCCGCGGATCAATGCCACCGGCTCGCCCGCGGCGCGGCGCTCCAGGTAGTCGCGGTAGCGTCGCTCCGCCCTCGCCGGGACCGGCGCCTCCGGGTCGAGCGCCTCCACCTCCACCCCCAGGGCGAGGGCGAGGAGGTCCTCGGCGTCCTCGCGGGCGATGGCCCCTCGCCAGTGGTCGATCGCCGTCGATTCCCTAAGACGGGTGCGACCAACGGTTAACAGGTGGCCGACTTCCGGCGGAGCGGGGGGCATTCGTGGTTGCATGGGCGGGGATGGTAGTCGCGGAACCGCACCCCTGGCGGATCGCAGCCTTCTTCGACGTCGATCGCACCCTGGTGCGCGGCTCGTCGATGCTCGCCCTGGCGGGTCCCCTCTGCCGCGCCGGGCTGCTCCCGCGCCGGGCGCTGGTCACCGCGGCCCTCCGCGGGCTTCAGTTCAGCACCCGCGGCTTCTCCGAGGAGGAGCTCCAGCGGGCGGTCCGCAGCATCGGGGCCGCCGTGCGAGGTCTGGACGCGGCGGCGCTGCGGCGAGTTTCCGACCGGGCGATCCCCCTGGTGCTCGCACCCCGGGTGTACGGCGAGGCGTTGCAGCTCATCGCCTGGCACCGCTCCCGGGGTCACCTGGTCTTCCTGGTCTCGGCGTCCACCCACGAGCTGATCGACCGCTTGGGCGGCATCGTGGGCGCGGACGGGGTGGTCGCCTCCGAGGCCGAGATCGTCGACGGCCGCTACACCGGCACGGTGGCGCTCTGCCACGGCGCCACCAAGGTGGAGGCGGTCCGCCGGCTGGCCGCTGCGTACCGGGTCGACCTGGAGCGCTCCTTCGCCTACGGCGACGGCACCGGGGACATCCCGATGCTGCTCGCGGTCGGCAATCCGAGTGCGGTGAACCCCGACCGCCGGCTCCGGGCGGCGGCCGTCCAGCACGGCTGGCCGCAGCTCCACTTCCGAGGCCGCGACGGCCTCTCCTGGCTGGACGACCCGGGCTGGCCCTTCGGGCCGACCTGGACGGAGGCCCCGTCGTGGCGGGCCGACCCCGGGGACGCGCTGCCCGGTGAGCCGGTCGTGGAAGGCGCGAGCACCGCCGCCTACTGATCCGGGCCGCCCCGTCACCTCGGCGAGCAGCGGCTACAATCCGCCGGCACCCGCCCCCATGGACGCGGCTCCCCCACCTCCGCCCCAGCCGACCCCGCCAGCAGGGTGGTCCACCGCGCCGCCGGGGTGGCCGCCTCGGGTTCCGTCGGCCCACGGGGGATGGGCGCCGGGGCTGGGCGACACGCCGCCGGGGCAGCTGGCGCCGCCCCCGGCTCCGCCGGCGGAGCCTGCCGGCCGCGAGATGGTGCTGGCGGCGATGGGCCGCCGGCTCGGGGCGTTCGCCCTCGACGGCGTCTTCATCGGGATGATCATCGTGGCCGGGCTGGTGGTGGGCGGTAGCATCGTGGAGGCGGCGATCTCGCCGGCGACGACGATCTCGCCGGCGGCGGCGAGCTCGCCCGGGGTGCTGGCCGGGACCCTCGTCTACCTGCTCACCATCGTCGCCACCCCCTTCGTCTACCCGGCGCTGGGCTGGCGGTCGGGGGCCACCCCCGCGATGCGCATCCTGGGCCTGCGGGTGGTCGACGCCCGCGGCGGTGACCGGCTGAGCTGGAGCCAGGCGCTGCTCCGCACCGCGGGCTGGTGGTGGTCGCTGCTCAGCTGCGGCGCCGGCTTCATCCCGGCGCTGGCCGACGCCTGGCGCCGGGGCCTCCCCGACCGGATGGCCAGCAGCCTGGTGGTGGAGATCCGGCCGCTGCCACTCACCTGGGTGCCCGGCCCGTACGGCTGGACCATGGCCCCGGCCCGGCCGCCGATGCCCATGCCGCTCGTCCCCACCGCCCGGGTCGTCGCCGACCCGCCGGCGACCCGGACCGCGTGGACCTGGACTGACGTGGTCCCGGTGCTGATCGCCCTCCTCCCGATCATCTTCGGGGCCAACTGGGTCGCCGGGATCACCGCGCAGGGGCTGAACATCACGGCCGGCACGGGCGGGGCGGTCGCGCTCTCGTACGCGGACGAGATCGCCGTCTACGGCGCCTGCCTGCTCCTGATCGGGCTGCTGGTGCGCTGGCGCCGGCACACCCGGCTGACCGCTCTCGGCCTGCGGCTGCCCACCTGGCCCTGGCTGGCAGCGGGGATCCCGCTGGGTTTCGCGGCCATCGTGCTCGAGTACGTGGGCGGGGTGATCGACCGCATCATCCTCCCCACCGCCAACTCCACCAACCAGTGCGTCGGCATCCGCGCCGAGTACGGTGGCTCGATCGCGCTGACGCTGCTCGCGACCGCGGTGATCGCACCCATCGCCGAGGAGATCATCTTCCGCGGCTTCACCTTCCGCTGGCTGCACGGACAGCTGCCCCTCTGGGGGGCGGTGATGGTGAGCGCGGCCCTCTTCTCAGCCGCCCACGTGGGGTGGGCGGAGCCGACCCTCTTCCTGCCCGTCTTCCTCGACGGGCTGCTGCTCGCCTACGTCTTCGCCAAGTCGGGATCGGTGTGGCCGGGGGTGATCGTCCACGCCAGCATCAACATCCTGGCCACGATCATCGTGCTCACCGCTCCGAGCTGCTGAGCCGCCGCACGCATGGCATTCGCGGATCCCCACGGAATCGCCGGCGCCGTCCCCATGAGGGCCGTCGGCGAGGGGCGGCGGGCAGCTCGCCGCCGGCCACGGCCATTGCCGGCCGCGGTCACGCCAGCCGCGCCACCCCCTGGCCACCGGCCGCCGCCACCGCGTCGGCGACCGACTCGGCCTCCGCGGGATCGAGGCCGGCGCAGGTGATCCTCACCGCGGGCGCGGTTGCGATCCGGAAGCGCTCCCCGGGAAGGGCGGCGTAGCCGGCCTCGGCCAGGGCGTTCAGCACCGGGGCCTCGGCCTCCACCGGCACCCAGACGTTGAGGCCGGTCACCCCGTGGGCGGGGATGCCGCGCCGTTCCAGGGCGTCGAGGAGCCCCTCCCGCCGCTGGCGGTAGGTGTCGGCGGCCTGAGCGAGCAGTAGGTCGAGCCCGGGACGCGACCAGAGGCCGATGACCAGCCGCTGGAGGAGGTGGCTCACCCATCCCGGCCCGAGCGCCAGCCGCCCTGCCACCCGCGCCACCGTGCCCTCGTCGCCGCAGACGACGGCCAGCCGGAGGTCGGGGCCGAGGGTCTTGGAGACCGAGCGCACCACCGCCCACGCGGGTGAGCCGGGGACCGCCACCCCGACCACGCTGCCCCCGCCGACCGCCTCGGCATGGTCGTCCTCGACCACCAGGACCACGGGGTGGCGGGCCAGGACGCGGCGGAGCTCGGTGCGGCGGAGATCGTCGAGCGCGCTACCGAACGGGTTCTGGCTGCGGGGGGTCATCACCACCGCCTGCGCCCCCCGCCGGAGGGCCTGGTCCAGGTCGTCGGCGAGCATGCCCCGGGCGTCCACCCGCACCGGCAGCGGCCGCAACGACATCGCCCGCAGCAGGTCGACGATCGGCGGGTAGACGGGATCCTCGACGGCCACCGCGTCGCCGGACCGGAGATGGGCTCCCAGGACCCGCTCGATGCCGTCGACCGCACCGCTGACCACGGTGAGATGGGAGGCGTCCAGGCCGTCGGCGCGGAGGCGCTCGCGGGCGAGGTCAGCAAGGTCCGGCTCGACCAGCGTGGAGCCGTACGACGCCGACCGGCGGGGCAGTCCGGCCAGGGCGCGGCTCCACTCCGGCAGCAGGCGAGGGTCGGGCTGGCCCAGGGCGAGGTCGCGGAGGCCCGGGCGAGCCCGAGCGGTCCACCCGGTGTGGAGCGGTGGCCGGGGGGCGATCGAGGTGCCGGAGCGCCCGGCACCGACTGCCAGACCGCGCCGGCCCAGCTCCCGGTACGCCGCGGCCACGGTCGCCGGGCTCACCCCCAGCTCCGCGGCCACCCGCCGGACCGTGGGCAGGCGCTCGCCCGGCTGGATGCGGCCGTCGCGCAGGGCCCCCTCCACGGCGGTGGCGAGGTCGGCGGCGCGATGGCCGGTCGTGTAAAATAGTTCAGTAACGTTCACAGCTTTGTATCATAACATATGAGCCAAGAACCCACCGTCAGCGCAACCACGCGGAGATCCGGCGAGGGCGGACCGGCGAGCCCTCGGGTCGAGGTCCGGCGGCACGCGGAGCGCGCTCGCTACGATCGGGCGACGATCGACGCCATCCTCGACGAGGCGCTGATCTGCCACCTGGGGGTGGTCGTCGACGGGGAGCCGCTGGTTCTCCCGACCGGGTTCGGCCGCCTCGGGGACATCCTCTACCTGCACGGTGCCGCCGCCAATCGCAGCCTGGCGGCAGCCCTGGAGGGAGCCTGCGTCACCGTCACCCACCTGGACGGCCTGGTCCTGGCACGCTCCGCATCCGGCCACTCGATGAATTACCGGAGCGTCGTGGTGAGGGGGCGCGCCCGCGCGGTCACCGACCCGGTGGAACGGCGGGACGGGCTGCGTGCCGTCGTCGAGCACGCCCTCCCGGGCCGGTGGGACGAGGTGCGCCAGCCGAGCCCCCGGGAGATGGACGCCACCGCCGTCATCGCTCTCGACCTGGCCGAATGCTCGGCCAAGGTCCGGAGCGGCCCTCCCCTGGACCCGGCCTCCGACCGCCCGCCGGGGATCTGGGCGGGTGAGGTCCCGCTCCGGATGGTCGCCGGCGCTCCCCGTCCCGACCCCGACCTGGGTGAGGGTGTCGTCGAGGCGCCGAGCGTGGGTCGGATGCGGCGGCGATTCCCCGCCCTCCCCGACGGTGGCGGATGAGCGGGTGACCCGCACCCGCCTCACCCGGGCGGCCGCCAAGGCGTCCTGGCCCGCCGGCACCGAGGCCGAGGCCGGGGCCGCCTGATCGCCGGCTGCGCCGCATCCCGGGTCCGCCCGAACTCCGCCGCCAGCGACAATGCCGGGGTGACCTCCGAGCCGGCCCTCCCGGCCCGCGACCCCGCCGCCGGCTCAGCGCTCACCGGAGCGGCTCAGTCCGCGGGCGAGTGGGCCCCTCTCCCTCCGCGCCGGCGCCTCATCGAGGGGCGCTGGGGATGGCGGGACGTCCTGATCGTCGGGCCCCTGGTGGCCAGCTCGATCTACTACTACGCCGGCCTGCCCCTCGGCACCTGGCTGATCCTCCACAACCAGCCGGTGCGGGCGGCGCTGCTCCGCGGTTCCACGGCGTCGATGATCCTGACCGGCGCCGCCGTCCGCACCTCCGGCCTGAGCATCTGGGTGGCGCTGCTCGCCCCCCTCCCGATCACCATGTGCACCGACCCCTGCTACTTCTACGGCGGCCGCCGCTATGGCCGTGCCCTGATCCAGTTCCTCGGACGCAGCGACCCGCGCTGGGACCGGCGGATGGCGAGGGGGGAGCGGATCTTCGCCCGCTGGGCCGGCTGGGCGGTGTTTCTCGCTCCGGTGATCTGGCTGCCCAACGCCGTCTTCTACTTCCTCGCGGGAGAGCCCCGGAAGATGCCGTTCTGGGAGTTCATCCTCCTGGACGCGGCCGGCGAGATGGCCTTTATAGCCGAGATCGAGGCCCTCGGCTTCTTCATCGGCAAGCCGGCCGAGGACGTCGCCAGGTCCCTCTCCAACTACAGCCTCCCCATCGTCATCGGGCTGGTGGTGCTGATGGTGGTGGTCTCCGCGGTGGGCGGGGTGCGACGCGCCCGGACCGGTTCGGATCCCACGAGGTGACGGGCTCCGCCGATTCGGCCACAATCACCACCGTGGCCGAGCTCCCGCGGCAGTTCGTCCTCGGCGTGGACCTGGACGGCGTCTGCGCCGACTACTACCCCTTCATGCGCCAGGTGGTCGCCGACTGGCTGGGCCGCGACATCGACTCGCTCCCCCCCGACGTCGGCTGGGAGATGACCGAATGGGGCATCGAGCCCGGAGAGTTCCACAAGGTCCACCGCTTCGCGGTGGTGCAGCGCAAGCTCTTCCTCGAGGTGGGCATGATCGTCGGAGCCGGGCCCGCCCTGCGCCGGCTCTCCAATCTGGGGATCCGGATCCGGATCATCACCCACCGCCTGGTCATCGAGCACTTCCATCAGATCGCGGTCGCTCAGACGGTGGAATGGCTGGACCGCCACGGCATCCCCTACTGGGACCTCTGCTTCATGGGCGAGAAGGGTGCGGTCAACGCCGACCTCTACATCGAGGACTCCCCCCACAACGTGGAGGCGCTGCTCCGCGACCAGCGCGACGTCATCGTCTTCAGCCATGCCGCCAACACCCACATCGACGTCCCCGCGGACCAGCGCGCCCGCACCTGGGCGGAGGCGGAGCCGCTGATCGTCGCGCGCTACCACGCCTGGGAGCGGCGGGGTGGGGCTGAGGCGATGCGCCGCCGCGCATCGGATCGCGTCGCGGGGTGACCGCGGACAGCATCGAGGTCGATGGCCACGACCTCGCGATCTCCAATCCCGACAAGGTCTTCTTCGCGGAGCGGGGGATCACCAAGCGGCAGCTGGTCGAGTACTACCTGGCGGTGGCCGACGGCGCGCTGACCGGCTGCTTCGACCGTCCGTCGGTGCTCAAGCGCTACCCCAACGGAGCCGCCGGCCCCTTCTTCTTCCAGAAGCGCGCCCCGGTGGGTGACGCCCCGTACCTGCGCACCACCACGGTCCACTTCCCGAGCGGACGCAGCGCCAGCCTGCTGGTCATCGACTCGGCGGCGGCCCTGCTCTGGTCGGTGAACCTCGGCTGCATCGACATCAACCCATGGCCGGTGCGCAGCGGCGACACCGACCATCCCGACGAGCTGCGCGTCGACCTCGACCCCCAGCCCGACGTCCCCTTCGCCGACATCCGCCGGGTCGCCCTGGTGGTGCGCGAGGTGCTGGAGGAGATGGGGCTGCGCGGCTACCCCAAGACCTCGGGCTCGCGGGGCATCCACATCAACGTGCGAATCATCCCCGAGCACGGCTTCACCGGCGTCCGCCGCGCCGCGCTGGCGCTGGCCCGCGAGGTCGAGCGCCGTGCCCCCACCCTCGCCACCAGCAAGTGGTGGAAGGAGGAACGCCACGGGGTGTTCATCGACTACAACCAGAACGCCCGGGACCGCACCGTGGCCAGCGCCTACTCGGTGCGCCCGGTCCCCGATGCGCGGGTCTCTTGCCCACTGGAGTGGGACGAGGTGGCCGACGTCGAACCGGCCGACCTGACCGTGGAGACGGTGCCACGCCGATTGAGCCAGAGGGGTGACCCGGGTGCCGGCATCGACGCCGTCGCCCACCGGCTCGACTCCCTGCTGGAGCTGGCCGACCGTGACGAGCGCGAGGGGCTCGGCGATGCCCCCTGGCCGCCGCACTTCCCCAAGGGCGAGGACGAGCCGCGCCGGGTGGCGCCTTCCCGCGCCCGCAAATCCTGAGCGCAGGGCGACCGGCCCCGGCGGAGCGTCACGGCGCCCGCGGCGAGCGCGGGGAACGGGTGTGGGTCAGACCGGGCGCGGGGGGGCATGGGGGTGTATCTGAGTGGTTATGGAAAAAGATGTCCACAACCCGCTGGCGCGGGGGTGGGGGCATGGGCGGGGCGGTCGAGCGCAGCGACCCCTCGGGTCGAGCGCAGCGACCCCTCGGGCGGGATGCGCGCCGCCCTCAGGGCCGGCTACGCGCCGGTCTGCAGGATCGCCTTCAGGTCGAAGGGGTGGGGCGGCAGCAGCTGGTCATAGCCGCACTCGCGGGCGGCCTTGTCGGGGCGCCAGCGCAGGAAGCGGGAGGCGTGGCGGAAGCGGTTGCCCTGGAGGTGGTCGAATGCGACCTCGCAGACCAGCTCGGGGCGCAGGGCCACCCAGTCCGCGTCCCGCGCCCTGGTCCATCGCGACGGCCCGCCCGGCGTCCTCCCCTCGCCGAAGGAGGTGCCGCCCTCCAGGGGCCGCAGCCGGGCCAGCAGCTCGCGGCGCTCGGCGGCCGAGAAGGACGAGGTGTGGCCGACGTGGTGGAGCACCCCGTCGCGGTCGTACAGGCCGAGCAGGAGAGATGCCACCGCCTCGACCTTGAGATCCTTGCGGTATCCGCCGACCACGCAGTCGACGGTGCGGAGGTGCTTGACCTTGACCCAGCCGCGATCGCCGCTCCGGTACGTCGAGTCGAGCGGCTTGGCGACCACGCCGTCGCAGCCGGCTCCCTCGTACCGGTCGAACCAGTTCGCCGCCTCCTCGGGATCGGTGGTCTGGGGGGTGAGCGCGACCTGGGGGTTGGCGATGAGCACGGCCGCGAGACGGCGGGCCCGCTGCTGGAGAGGCTGGCTGCGGAGATCCTCCTCCCCCACCCCCAGCAGGTCGAAGGCGATGAAGGTCGCCGGGCTCTCCGCGGCGAGCATCCTCACCCGTGACTCGGCGGGATGGAGGCGGAGCTGGAGAGCGTCGAAGTCGAGGCCGCGCGGGCCGGCGATGACGATCTCGCCGTCGACCACCGCCAGCTCCGGCAGCGCCGCCCGCAAGGGGTCGAGCAGCTCCGGGAAGTAGCGCTGGAGCGGCAGGCTGTTGCGACTCTCCAGGTGGATCGAATCGCCCTCGCGGAAGACGATGCAGCGGAAGCCGTCCCACTTCGGCTCGTACACCAGGCCGGGGCCGGGCGGGATCTCGACCTCGGAGCGGCAGAGCATGGGCTGGAGGGGAGGGTGGAGCGTGGGCATTGGGCCGATCGTACGGCAGGCGTCGCGCGGCGCCCAGTGGCCAGGTGACCGGCGCGGGTCAGCAGCGGTCGACCGCTTCCCGGGTCCCCACCGCCGCGACGGGGAGGAGACCGGCCACCAGACGGCGGAGGGAGCAGCCGGTGTCGCTGAGCGCGGGCAGGTGGGTCGCGCCCGCGCTCACGTAGACGGTGGACCCGCAGGCCCACTCCGACACCGCGTAGCCGGGCTTGGAACTCCCGGACGGCGGCTCGAAGCTGATCGTGAAGAGGAGGGAGTCCTCGGCGCAGAACGACTCCGGCGCGAGGGGGAGAGCGTTGACGGCGGCGGCGAGCTGCCTGCTGTCCGCCTCGCCGAGCTCCACCTTCACCGGGCCACTGGACGGGTCCATGGCAGAGAGGGCCGTGTAGCCGGTCAGCTGGGCGATCGCCTGGGCAGGGATCATCTCGGCCCCCGACCGGTCGGGCACCCACACCACCTCGGCGTCGACGCGGAGCACGAAGCCTCCGCCCGCGGCATCGGTGGTCTCGTAGAGGAGCTGGCCCCAGTACTGGTTGGGGCCCGAGAGGGGAAGGGAGATGGAGAAACCGCTCGTCGCGCCCTGCGGGCCATCGCCGCTGTTGCCCCCCGCATAGCTGCTGCCGGCCGGCGCGTGGGCGAACACGTAGCGGCCGAGGGGGCCGCTCGCATCTGACGTGGCGGCTTCCCCCACCAGGTAGAGCTCGTGGAGGTCGATGAGGCCGCTGATGGCTACGGTCTGGACGGAGTCGAGGTCGGCTGGGGGCGGGGCCGTCCACGCCTGCGCCCCGGGAGGAATGGGGGCCGAGTCGAGCACCTGGATGGCGAACTGCTCGCCAGACGCCGGAGGGGCGGCGGCGGGTGTCGTGCTGGCGAACCCGTTCGCGGTGGTGGGCGCACCGGCGGTGGCCAGCACGGCGGGGAGGAAGGCGAGCGCCATGACCATGGCCACGCACGCGACCACGACCCTGCGCCTCTGCACGTCCATGCAACGCTCAAGCATGACAGCGGGTTCCCGGGAATGGCGGGTGACGGCGGGTTCCCCGGATGGCCGCCGGGGTCTCCACCGTGAGCGGCCTGCGTGCTGGACTCAGCCGGTGAACGCGCCCCCGCCGGCGGGCGTCCGCAGCCGGATCAGGTTGACGACCTCGGCGCCGCCTCGGACGCGCTCGATCACCTCGCTGGCGCGGCGGATCTGCTCCAGCGAGCCCACCTCACCGCGCACGGTGAGGGTGCCGTCGTCGCCGGCGATCACCCGGATCCCGAACCCATCCGCGCCCAGCTCGTCGAGCAGGGCGTCGGCGATCCCGGCCCGGAGCTCGGCGAGCCCAGCTCCGCCCCGGCGGCGGCGGGTGCCGACCAGGGAGGTGACGCTCGAACCCTCGCGGACCAGCCGCTCCCCGCCGCGCCGGACCGCCTCCCGGCGCTCCGCTCCCTTGCGCGGGTGGAGGAAGAAGGCGGCGCCCGCGGCGGCGATCGCTCCCAGGCCGACGATGCGTGCGCGCTTCTTCATCTGCTCAATGGAGGTCGATGGCCGGGCCGGTGACGGCGAAGGGGAGGTGGCCGCTGGCGCCGAACAGTGCAAAGAGGGCGAGTGCCGCGCCGAAGAGGGTCACGTTGCGGAGGAAGCTGCCCTGCTGGGTGCGCCGGGTCGCCGGGTCCGAGTAGTTCCAGAAGGGGAGGGAGCTGAAAAGCACCCGCCCGCCCCAGCAGGAAAATCCCGCCCAGCGTGTCCATGCCCGGATTGTCCCCCTTGCGGACCCCAGGCCGCCGCCCGGGCTCGCTCAGGCATCGGCTGCGGCGCCGGGAAGCTCCTTGGCGAAGAAGATGCACGGGAACCCGAGCACGTGGCCGCGACCGGTCTCGGTGAAGCCCTCGGAACGGTAGAGGGCGATGGCCGCGAGCTGGCGCTCGGTGGTGTCCAGGAAGAGGCGGCGGAAGCCGAGCTGGAGCGCCCGGGCCTCGAGACGGCGCAGGACGGTGCGCCCGTGGCCGCACCGCTGGACGGCGGGGTGGACCCGCATCCGCTTGACCTCGGCCGTGGTCTCGTCGTGGCGGCGCAGAGCGCCGATGGCCACGATCCTGCCCGCCAGCTCGCCGACCAGGAACTCGCCGCCGGCTTGGAGGTAGACCTCGCCGATGTGGTGCAGGTCGTCATCCCAGGGACCGTTCCCGGCGTGAGCCCCCACCAGGTGGAGGGCGAGGTTGTGCAGCTCCCAGACGGCGTCGTGGTCGGCGTCCCGGTAGCGGCGGATCGCCAGCTCGGTCTCGATCGCCCCCGCCCGGCTCGGGGACCGGCTCTCGCCGCCGCCCACCCTACGCCTTGAGGTGCCGTTCGAAGAAGGCCAGGATGCGCTGGCGGGCGTCGACGGCGGAGGGCTCGTGGTAACCGTTCGCAACCATCCTGCCGGCCAGCCGGAGGAGGAGCGGGATGCGGTCGCCGGCGCCCTCGTGGTCGTTGAGAAAGCCGTGCCCGGCGCCGGGGTACTCCTTGACGTCATGGTCGACGTGCTGGGCCGCGAGCACCGAGTTGAGCCGCTCGGCGGCGTGCCGCTGCGAGCGATCGCGGCCCCCATAGCTCGCCACCATCGGACAGGCGGTGGCGAAGAACTGCCCCGGGTCCTTCGGGGGCGGGCCGCCGTAGTTGACGCTGGAGGCGGCGAACCCGTGCCCCGCGGCGAGGAGCATGGCGATGGCGCCGCCCATGCAGAAGCCGATCACGCCGGTCCTGCCCGGACAGCCGCCGGCTCCCTCCAGCCAGGCTCGCGCGGCGTCGACGTCGTCGAAGAGGGGGCCTCGCCGCGCTCGGGTGTCGCGCGCCACCGCGCGGATGCCCCGAGCCCAGCTCCTGCCCCGATAGAGGTCGGGAACGAGCGCCAGATAGCCATGGCCGGCCAGCCAGTCGGCCTGATTCCTCATGTCCCGGCTGATCCCGCCCACATCGAAGATCACCACGACGCCGGGCCACGAGCCGGAGCCGCCCGGAGTCGCCAGGTATCCGGACAGCTTCCCCCGGGGGGTCGGGATCGCCACCTCGGTCATCACCCTCTCCCACGTCTCCGATCGTGCTGGGAGCGTACCCGACGGTGCCGCGGCTCAGCTCCTGGCTGACGGGGCGGCGGAGAGCGCGAGGGCGATGTCCTGCGCCCAGGCGTCGATCGCCGGCCAGTCCCGGAAATCGCCCTCCGGCATCAGCTGGCGCATCGCGGGCGCGGTGCGGGCCAGACGCTCGCCGCGCCCGAGCCGGCTGGGGTCCAGGCCGCCGAAGAAGACCCGCAGGCCACGGGGCTTCAGCAGGGTCCGGAACTCGGCGAACTGCTTGGGCTCGGACGCCTCCAGGACGTCCCGCCCCCTGGCGTCGATGGTCGACGTCCCCAGCGGGCCGCTGCTGAACAGCCAGAGGGGCCGGGTGGCGAGGCTGTCCCGGTTGCGCCGGACGAACTCGGTGGCCGGCCGGAGCCACTGGCCGATATAGGCGGCACTGCCGATCACGTAGGCCTCATAGCCGGAGAGGTCGCCGACCGCGGCCAGGGGGCGCTCGTCCACCGTCCGCCCGGACGCCCGCAGCGTGGTGGCGATCCGGTCGGCGATGCCCTGGGTGAAGCCGTGGCGGCTGGCGTAGGCCACCAGCACCGATCCGGTGGCGGGCTCGCCGTTCCCCCACGGTGCGGGCACCGCGCGGCCGCGCGTGGAGGCCGGGGCGCCCGCCACCAGGTGGTGGGTCACGGAGAGCAGCCACATCGCGCCCAGCCCGATCATGAGCGCCGCCAGGGTCCCCCAGCCGTCGCCGGCGAGGGTGGCGATCCCCAGGCCCAGGGTGGCGGCGCCGAGCAGCCCGATCAAACCGGTCCACAGATTGGGCTGCTGGCTGTAGCCTGCCGACATCGGGCAGAGCAGCACCGTGCTGATCAGCACGATCGAGGCCATGGCCCGGGGATCCCCGATGAAGCCGACGCTCCCCTGGTGGAGCAGGGCCAGGTAGGTCGCCAGGTCGGCGAGCACGACGATCAGCGCCACACCATCTCGCCACCGCTGGGCCGGCACGCCCTGGTTGTTCACCGCTCCCATCTCGCATCCCCCTGGTGATCCACGCTCAGCGCCCCAGGGTCGGCCATCCGGGGAGCTGCCGCCAGAGACGAACGTCCGGCGGCGGCGATGGCCGGCGATGCAGAGAGCAGGGCTCAAGGTCCCGAGCTCAGCCACCAAGCACGATCTCGGCGACCTGGCGGACTGCGCTCACCTCGGGCGGGACGTGCACCAGCAGGGTCGTCAGCAGCGAACGCCGCCACTCCGCCAGCTCCTCGCGGATCTTGGCGGCGGGGCCGATCAGGGCGACCTGCTCGACGACGGCGGTGGGGATGGCGGCGGCGGCCTCGCGGGTCCGTCCCGCCGTCCAGAGGTCGCGCACCTGGGTGGCCACGCTCTCGTACCCCATCCGCACAAACGCGTTGTAGTGGAAGTTGCGGCCGCTCGGCCCCATCCCCCCGATGAAGGTGGCGAAGAGGCCGCGCAGACGGTCCGCGGCGGCCTCGACGTCGTCGTCGACGATCAGCGGGACGGCGCCCAGGATCTCGAAGCTCTCGGCGGTGGCGTGCGCCCCCGGGCGCGCCGCACCCTCGGCCAGGGCCGCCCGGTAGTGGGCGTCGTGATACGGCGAGTAGTAGGTCGCCATCCAGCCGTCGGCGATCTCGCGGGCCAGGGCGACGTTCCTGGGGCCCTCGGCGGCCAGCACGATGGGGAGATCGGGACGGAGCGGCCGCACCATGGAGCGGAACGGCCGGCCCAGCCCTGAGCCTCCCGAGAGGGGCAGCGAGAGGTACCGGCCCCGGTACTCCACCGGCTCGCGTCGGAGGAGCACCCGGCGAACGATCTCGACGTAGTCGCGGGTCCGCCCCAGCGGCGGGTCGAAGGGCTGCCCGTACCATCCCTCGACCAGCTCGGGCCCGGAGACCCCGAGTCCCAGGACGAAGCGGCCACCCGAGAGGTGATCCAGGGAGAGGGCCGCCATGGCCGTCGCCGCCGGGGCCCGCGCGGCCATGTGCATGATGCACGTGCCCAGCCGCATCGTCGTGGTGTGCGCGCCGATCCAGGCGAGCGGGGTCAGGGCGTCGGAGCCCGAGGCTTCGGAGGTCCACACCGACTCGTAGCCGAGGCCCTCAGCCGCACGCACGGTCTCCAGCAGTCCGGGCGGCGGACCGGCCTCTCCCCAGAAACCGAGCAGCAGGCCGAGTTTCACGACCGCCTAGTGTGACTGCCTCAGATGGGCATGCCGCGCCGGCATCGGGCGCTCGTTCACGGCCAGGGTTATGATCCTCCCGAGAAGCGCCACTGTGACCAACCGAACCAAGCTTGCCGATCTCGACCCGGTCGCGCCGTACGCGCCCGCGAGCGTCACCGTGCTCCTCCTCGACGACCACGCGGTGATCCTCGAGTCGGTGAGGGCGGCCGTCGAGACCGATGACACCTTGGTCGTGGTCGGCACCGCGAGCCGGGTGCCCGACGCGATCCGGCTGGCGCGGAGGACCAGGCCGCAGGTGGCGGTCATCGACGTCAGCATGCCGGACGGTGGTGGTTGGGCGGCGGCACGTGGCCTGAGCGAGGTCTGCCCGGGCATCCGCCTGGTCGCCTTCACCTCGTTCGACAACGCGCTGGTCATCCGGACCATCGCCGCCGCCGGGATCAACGCCTACGTGACCAAGGGATCCGCCATCGAGGTGCTGCTGGCGGCGATCCACGGCGAGGACGTGATGCCCGCACCGCCGCAGCGAATGCCCCTCATCCGCAGGGCCGTGGTCTCGCTGAGGAGCTGATCGGCGGCGTGCCGTCTCCCTGCACGCGCGCTCTGATCCACCGCTTCTCAGGCTGATCCAGCTCGTGGGCGGCGCGATCAGCTGAGGGAGCGCTCCCCGGACGCCACCCGATGACCGGCGAGCGCGGCGGCCGGCTCCGCCGTGCGGCGCAGGGATCGGACCTCCTCCTCCCGCGCCGCGAACCAGGCCAGGCTCGCCGGGAGGACGAAGGGCACGAGGAGCAGGCGCAGCCAGTCCCAGAGCGTGTTGCCCTCGTACCCCGTCCACCCCCAACCGAGGGCGTACCCCCCGACGACGGTGAGGACGAACCCGGCGAGCAGGGCCAAGCCGAAACGGCGCCAGCGACCCTCCCAGCGGGTGTGGGTCGTGAACCACAGCGGCAGGGAGGCGATCACCAGAGGGAGGGCCAGCAGCTCCAGCCAGTCCCACAGGGTGTTGCCGGCGAAGCCGGTCCAGTCCCAGCCCAGGCCGTAGCCGCCGACGACGAGGATCGCGAACGCGCCCCCGATCAGCCCCAGGACGATCCGCCACTCGACCATCCACCGCTCACGGGTGCGATACCAGATCGGCAGGGTGGCCAGGACGATCGGCAGGACGATGACGTGGAGGAGATCCCAGAGCTGATCCCGACCGGTGACCCCGGTCCAGGCCCAGTGGAAGCCGTACCCGCCGACCACCGAGACGCAGAGGGCGACGATGCCGATGGGCAGCACCCAGCGGATCGCCGCGGTCGCGGCCGGCTCGGGTTCTCCGGGGGTGGTGGGGCCGGGGGCAGCCGCGCTGGGGGTGACGCTCGACACGACGCCGGCAGCGGCCTCCGGCCGCGCGGAGGCGGTGGCGGGGGGCTCTCCCATCGAGAGACATCATGCCCGGTCCAGGCGCGAGCGCCAAGCCGGTGGCTGAGCAGGAGGCCTGCGACGCCAAGCCGGGCGGGTGATCAGAAGGCCTGTGACTGCCTGCCGCGCGGGGGCCCCGCCGATCCGGTCAGCGCCGGGCCGAACCGGTCAGTGCCCGACCTCCTCGGGCGTCTCGTACCAGCGCACCCGCTCTCCGACACGGCTGCGCATCCTCCAGGCCATGCTCTTGGGAGCGTTGTCGATGGCCGCCCGGACGGACGCGATCTGCTCGGGGACGTTGCAGGGGGCACCGTGCAGCGGCGATTCGGCCCACAGCTCCTCCAGCCTGCCCAGGTTGCGCTCGGTGGTGTGGCAGAAGCCCCAGTCGGCGCCCAGCACCCGGCCTAGGCGGGGAAGGCTCACCGCCTCGGCATCCGAGTCGTTCTCGCTCACGGGGTGGTCGGCGAGCAGGCAGAGCGCGTCACCGAGGTCCTTGTGGTTGATCTCCCACACCTGCAGCTTGCTGAGCAGCAGGTCGGCGAGGGGGAGGGTCGGGGATGGGCCCTCGAGCCGTCCGCGCAGGTCGAGCTTGTGGGACATGACCAGCTCGTCGATGACCACGTCAACGGACCACCGGCCGTCCGGAGCCTGGTAGTAGAGGCGGGTTTCGCCGTGGAGACCGTTGAAGAACTGGTCCCCCACGTACCCCTCCCCGGTCAGGAACGCCTTGAAAGCCGGGCCGGCGCCCTTGGCGATCGCGAAGTCCATGTCCTGGTAGTTGCGGGCGAATGGCCCGCTGCGGACGCTGGGGCAGCGCAGCCAGACGGCGAGGCCACCCAGCAGCCGGGCGCGCAGGCCCGACCCGACCACCGCGGCGGTGAGGCGCGCGGCCTCCTCGCGGATGTCGGAGAGGATCTGAGCCTCGCCGTCCGGGGTCGGGGGCGCGGGGGACCTGGGCATTTCTGGTGAGTGGGACCTGGGTGGGCGGACCTGAGCACGACCTGGGCTGACGGGACCTGGGCTGACAGTACCTGGGTAGAGAACGGACCGGGGGCGGCCGATGCCTGGGCGGCCGCCCGCCGGTCCGGTGTGAAGCCTCCGGAGCTATTCCGGCGGCAACTCCTTGTACACGAAGCTGACGTTGATGCCCTGCCGTGACCGGATGAACTTCGGCACATAGTAGAGCAGGGCACCACCGACGATGAGGCCGGCGAACCAGGCCGGGATCCACCACCAGTCGGCGGGGTTCCCGTTCATCACCAGCGCCGGATAGTGGGTGGAGACGATCGCCAGCCCCACGAAGACGATGATGGAGAGCGGGGCGACGATGAAGAGGACCGGGATCCCCAGGAACTTCACGTTGGCCGGGGACGCCTTGTAGAGCTCGGGACGGCGGAAGGGCAGCGCGATCGCCGCCACGGCGACGATCACCACCGCCAGGCAGCCGGCCAGGACGATCAGGCCGAGCACGAGCTGGAAGACGTTGGAGTAGACGCTCCAGATGGTCAGGGCCGCGATGATCGCGTTGGCCACCAGGATCGCGTTGATCGGGGAGTGAGTGCGCTCGTTGACCGTGGCCAGCCCCTCCGGCATCAGCCGGTCGAAGGACCAGGCGAAGAACGACCGGATGGGCATGAAGGTGTTGGCGATCATCGACGGCAGGCTCCAGAAGAGGAAGCAGCCCAGGATGATCACGGTGAGGACCGGGGTGTTGAAGGCCAGCGCCGCCAGGAAGGAGTAGAAGGGCCCCGAGGGGATCGCGTAGTTGTGGGGGGCGGCGTTGAGCGCGTAGACGAAGTTGTAACCGGCGGTGTGGAAGAGGACGAAGGCTCCCAGGATGAGGAGCACGACGTCGAACACCAGCGCGCCGAACATGACCGTCAGCTGGCGGCGGCGGTTGGAGGCGCTCTTCAGCTCCCCCGACATGTAGACCGACCAGAAGTTCCACATCATGAACCCCTGGATCGAGAAGAGCGTCGGCAGGGTGGCGTTTATGTTGCCCAGGTTGGGAGC
>Ga0209415_10006393_pt1 | contig 20966 bp, 19 predicted proteins | sample PeaSoiSIISIP2007_FD_187696 | JGI IMG/M metagenome (GOLD analysis project Ga0209415, IMG submission 187696) | Peat soil microbial communities from Weissenstadt, Germany - SII-SIP-2007 (SPAdes) (version 2) | ecosystem: Environmental > Terrestrial > Soil > Wetlands > Peat | place: Germany...
CCGAGCGCACAATGAAGTCGCGGATGTACGCGTCTGTCTCGAGCAGGACCGTCGCCGGGAAGAGAACGTCGTAGATCCGGATCACGCCCTCTTCGAATAGCTGCACATCGTCGACAAACGGTGAGCCGCGGCGCAGCGTAAAGTTCAGCGCGTAGTGCAGATCGTGGTAGAGATTCGCGCCTGTGGAGATGACGAAATCGACGAGACCGCGCTCCATCATCTCGATCACACAGCCGCCGAGTCCCGCCGGCGTCAGCGCGCCGGCAACCGTCAGCGCGATGGTCGTGTCGTTCTCCGCATCCAGCATCTTGTCAGCAAAAATCTCGCAGGCCTCCGACAGCCGGGCGGCGTTGAACGCCTGAAAGCCTTCGTTGACCAGATGCCGCAGTTCCTGGCTGCCTTTCGGCCGGTAGTACCGAATCGGCTTGCCAGACAGCATGTTGCGGCGGGACTCGGGACCGGGCGCGCGATGCGGCATAATTGGGAAATAGCTTAACATCTGCACTTGTGACTGGCGAGCAGGCGTGGATCGGATGGCTGGGCGGGCACCCAACGGTCGAATGGATCATCGCCCTGGCCGCGTTCATCGTGGTCGCCCTGGCGGTGGGGATCTGGCGGAAAGGCCGCCCCTTCGCGGCGGGGGACGTCTTCCGCGCCAGCCGCCTGAGCAAGGGCAACCACCTCTTCCCCACGCAGGTCCTGATCACGCCGTCGAGCGTCGTGCAGTACTCGCCGCGCTGGATCGGCCGCCAGGAAGAGACGATTCACATGGCCCACGTCGCGTCGGTAAAGATCGACACCGGCATCCTGTACTCGAACGTGCTGATCGAGACAAGCGGCGGCAGCGACCCCATCCGTTGTCACGGGCATGCCAAGAGCGACGCGGCCAAAATGAAAACCCTGATCGAGCGGTATCAAACCGACTACTATCAGAAGGGCCGGAATTAGCTTTTACCCCTTACGTGCTCACTCTTGGGTGCCCTGTCGGGCCAGGCCCTTCCGTCCGATAAACGTATCGCCAACGATGGATGATTTGACCTTCAGCGCCCGCCGCGCCAGTGCGGCAGCTTCGCCCCGGACGGCCGAGCCCGCGGACCTCGATACGCGTTTTCGCTCACTGGTGCAATCGCCGCTGCGCGCCGGGATCCTCCGGTACCTGAGCGCGCGGCCGGAAGAGAGCTTCGACGTCGAGTCGCTGATGCAGACGTTCGGTCGGCTCAGGCTCGACGTGGAAAACTGCGTCCGCGAGCTCGCCGACTTTGGGGTCGCCTCAGCCGTGCCTGGCAACCCCGTGCGCTATCTCGCCGCACATCCGGCGAACGAGGCGGTCGGCGAGCTGCTCGACCACTTTCTCGAGCGGCGCGCGGCCGTCTCGACCGAAGACCAGTCGCCATCGGTGCAGCGGTTTCGCGAGATGATCGGCCGCGACGAGAAGATGCTGATCGTCTTCGAGTGGATCCGCACAGCCGCGAAGTCAGACATCTCGGTACTGATTCTCGGACCGACCGGATCGGGCAAAGAAGTCGTCGCGCGGATGATTCACGAGCTGAGCCGCCGCAGCGTCGCGAACTTTCAGGCAGTCAACTGCGCCGCGCTACCCGACACGCTGTTCGAGTCGGAAATCTTCGGGTACGAGAAAGGCGCGTTCACCGGCGCGCATGACCGCAAGCCGGGCCGCCTGGAACTGGCCAACGAGGGCACACTCTTTCTCGACGAGATCGCCGATACGTCGCTCGTGGCGCAGGCCAAGCTGCTGCGCGTGCTCGAGGAGCACCGCTTCGAACGGCTCGGCGGAAACAAAGCCATCTCGGTCGATTTCCGGCTCATTTCGGCCACGAACCGTCCGCTCGAGCAGTTCGTCCGCGACGGGCGGTTCCGGGAGGACCTGTACTACCGCGTCAACGCGTTCGCGATCCGGCTGCCCTCGCTCCGCGAGCGCCAGGTCGACATCCCCGTGCTCGGGCAGCGGTTCCTCGCGCGCTACTGCGCGGCGCAGGGCATGCCGCTTGACGCCAAGGCGTTCTCGCGCGAAGCCTTGGATCTGCTCCTTAGCTATCACTGGCCCGGGAACATCCGCGAGCTCGAAAGCACCGTATCGCGCGCGGCGCTGTCGGCCCCCGGACGAATCATCCGCGGCACCGACATCGAGTTCCTGCACGCGAATACGTCGGTCCCGCAGCCGTCGGGCGACCGCCTGCCATCGCTGGCCGAGGCCGAGCGCGCGCACGTTATCCGGGTGCTTGAAGCCGTGCAATGGAACAAGAAGGAAGCCGCTCGGGTCCTGGACATCAGCCGGGGTACGCTGTACCGAAAAATCGAGGAATATCAGCTCGAGCCCGAGGCGCGACCCGCTGGTCGGCGCGGCCGCGCGGCCGCCGGGGCCTAGCCGCGCTTCACACTCTGTCGCGCGGCCGACACCGTTGGGCGGTACGGGGAACCTTCGAACTGTTATCATTGATTCTTCACCCGCTCCCCAGCCGGTGACCCGGGAAGGCACCAAGAAATCCAAATCGGGCCATGAAGGATCTTCCGACCGCCGCCCGTTTGTACGTGGGGACCGTCATCGTCGCCGGCCTGGCGGTTGTCGCGTTCTTTGCCCCCCACAGCATCGCACAGCCCTGGCTGTTTCTCGTCCTGCTCCTCGGTTCTTCGCTGGCGTCAGCGCTGAAAGTCCAGCTGCCGCTTGCCTCCAGCGGGTCGACGATGTCGGTGTCGTACGCGGTCGACTTCGCGGCGCTGCTGTTGCTTGGCGCGAACGAGACGATGCTGGTTGCCGGCGCGAGCGCCTGGAGCCAGTGTTCGTTCCGGACACGGGCGCGCAGCGCGCCGTATCGGACGGCCTTCAGCATGGCGTCGCTCGTGCTGACCGTGAAGGCGGCCGGGTGGATCTATACCGCGCTGGGCGGTGGAGCTCCGTCGGCGCCGTTCACGTGGCTGACCATCCCCAAGCCGCTTGTCGGCGCGGCGACCGCGTACTTCGTCTGCAACACCGCGCTCATCGCCACCGCCATCGGACTGTCCACGAAGCAGTCGATTGCGCGCGTCTGGAACCAGAACTTCCTGTGGAGCGCGCCGAGTTACTTCTTTGGCGCCGGCGCCGCCGCCATCGCCGCGGCCGTCGTCGAGGACGGCGGTTATTGGATGGCGCTGCTCACCACCGCGCCGGTCTATGCGATCTATCGCACGTACAAGGTCTACATGGGCCGCATCCAGGATCAGCAGCGGCACGTGCAGCAGGTGTCCGACCTGCATCTTGCCACCATCGAAGCACTGGCGCTGGCCATCGACGCCAAAGATCAGACGGCGCAAAGCCACATCCGCCGGGTGCAGGTGTACGCGGCTGGCCTCGCGCGGGCGCTCGGCATGCTCGACACCGAAATCCAGGGCGTGAAGACGGCTGCGCTGCTCCACGACATCGGCAAGCTTGCCGTGCCGGAACACATCCTGTCGAAGCCGGGCCCGCTGACGCAGGAGGAGTTTCAGAAGGTCCGCATTCACCCGCAGGTCGGCGCGGAAATCATCAGCGGCGTGCCGTTCCCTTATCCCGTGGCGCCGCTGATCATGAGCCATCACGAGCGGTGGGACGGCAAGGGGTACCCGGCGGGGCTCACGGCCGACGAGATTCCGCTCGGCGCCCGAATCCTGTCGGTTGTCGACTATTTCGACGCGTTGATGTCGGAGCGGCCGTACCACAAGCCGATGACCTTCGAGGCCGCGATCGGGCTGCTCCGGCAGGAAAGCGGCAAGGCACTCGATCCACGCGTCGTGCATACGTTCATCGAGCTCTATCCGGCGCTGCAGGCGGAGGCCGAAGCCAGCCAGGAGCCGACGCGCAGGCTGACGCGCGTGTCCACCCAGCCGACCGCGGCGCAGCCGGCCGTCGGCCTGGTGTCCGATTCAGTGCGCACCAACGTCTTCCAGGACATCGCGCTGGCCCATCGCGAGATCTATGCGCTCTACGAGATCGCGCAGGCACTCGGCAGCAGCCTGGGCGTGTCGGACACGATGGCGCTCATCTCGTCGAAGCTGAGCAACATCGTGCCGTTCTCCTGCTGTGCACTGTTCCTCTACAACGACGAATCAGAGACGCTTCGCTGCCGATTTGCGACCGGCGTCGAATCCGACGTCATTCAAACACTGACGATTAAGAACGGCCAGGGCCTGATCGGGTGGGTCGCGCGCAATCGGCGCCCGCTCGTCAACGCGCAGCCGAGCGCCGACTTCGAGGCCGCTGGTCAGCCCTCTGACCGCACGGCGCTCCATTCGGCGCTGGTTTGCCCGCTCGTGTTCAACGAGCGGTTCATCGGCACGATCTCGGTCTATCACCTCGAGCCGTCGATCTACACCGACGACCACCGCCGGCTGCTCGATCGGATCTCCGAACAAGCGGCCGCGGTCATCTACAACTCGATTGTCTTCGAGGAGACGCAGGAAGATTCCCTCACCGATCCGCTGACCGGGCTGCCCAACACGCGCTTCATGTTCATGCACCTCACACGGGAGCTCGCCCGCGCCGAGCGGCTGAAGTCCGAGGTCTCGCTGCTCATGATGGACCTCGATAACTTCAAGGACATCAACGACACCTATGGACATCACGTCGGTGACCGCGCCCTCAGGGACGTCGCGGGCGTGCTGCGCACCGCGATCCGGCCGTACGACATCTGTGTTCGGTACGCCGGCGACGAATTCATCGTGGTCCTCTCGGGGTGCGGCGGGGAGGAAGCGGAGCGCAAGCGCGTCGAGCTGCAACGCGCCGTCGATGGGCTGCAGTTCGAGCCGAGGCCCGGCCAGACCTTGCCACTCTCCATCAGCGTGGGCGCCGCCATCTTTCCGCACGACGGCAACACCTATGAATCGCTGCTCGCCACGGCCGACAGCCGGATGTACCGCGACAAGACGCGGCGGAAGCGGCAGTCTTCGGGACGTCCGCTGGACGACCAGCAGCCGCGACCCACGGGTACGACGCTCTCGGACGTCGATCTCCAGCGCGCCGCGGTCGGCGTACTCTGAAGTAAGAACTGTTTAGTCCACACTTCTGTCGATCCAGTCCGGCTTCACTCCGGTGACGCCCGTCCATAGCAGCGCCGCACCGGTCGCTCCGAGCACGATCGACAAGCCATCGACCCACCACGCCACGTCGCGACTGCCGAACTCGATCCAGGCCGCAGGCGCGGCGAGCGCCGCGCCGACCACGATCGCAAGCGGTCGCTTCCGGATGAGTCTCAAGAGCGTGCCCCGAGCACGCCGAAGAGCCATGCGTTAGCATAAAGCCCGCAACGACGTTCTGTTCTGGATGCGCGCGAGCGCGGCCGTGCGAGCGCGTCGGCGAGCGGGATCCCCCAGCGCAACCGCGCTGGGGTGCTCGTGCGGGGGTGGGGCCCGGCGAGAAAATAGAAGATGCTAACGCTGACGCTGCCCATCCGCGAGATTCTGCGCGCCACGCCGCGCGCACGCATCGTCCGCATCGACCTGGCAGGCTCGGCGTTTGATTACCTCGCGGGCCAGGCGGTCCTCGTCGGCGCGACGGGCGGTCCCCGGCGGCCGTACTCCCTGGCCGCCGCTCCCGAAGATGCGCGGCGCGACGGCTGCCTCGAGCTGCTGGTCGGCGTCGACGGGAACGAAAGGCCGGGACCCCATCTGCCGCTCCAGCGCGGCAGCGCCGTCGATGTGGAAGGACCACTCGGGTCGTTTACGTTCCCGTCCGATCCGGCCGAGCGCCGGTTCGTGTTCATCGCGGGCGGCACCGGCATTGCGCCGCTGCGTGCGATGCTGCACCACGCGCTCGCCATCCCGCACGAACAAATCGGGCTGCTTTACAGCGCGCGAACGCCGGAGGAGTTTGCCTATGAGGACGAATTCCGCGCGCTGGCTCGCGAGCGGCAGATCGAGCTCCGGCAGACGGCGACGCGTTTGGCCGACGAGGTCTGGAATGGTACGCGCGGCAGGATCAGCCGGGAGGCGCTCGAGCCAATCGTGCATGATCCCGCGACGCTGTGCTTCATTTGCGGCCCGCCGGCGCTCGTCGCCGAGATGTCCGGGCTGCTTCAGGATCTGCGGATTGCCGAGTCGCGGATTAGAGTCGAGCGGTGGAGCTGACCGCGGCGCGGAAGTTAGCGACCGGAAGGCAAAACTTAAGCGCCGCCGACGACGTGGAATCCGGCGTCGACCATCACGATTTCACCGGTAATACCCCTGGCTGCTGGACTCAAGAGAAAGGTGGCGGCGTCAGCCACCTCACCAGCCTCGATGTTGCGTCTGAGCGGAGCGCGGTCGCGATAGACCTGAAGGATGCCCGAAAAACCGGAAATGCCTGCCGCCGCCAGCGTCTTGATTGGCCCGGCCGAAATCGCGTTGACGCGAATGTTCCTCGGGCCGAGCTCGGCGGCTAGGTAACGAACCGCCGCCTCCAGCGCCGCTTTGGCCACGCCCATCACGTTGTAATTCGTGAAGACGCGCTGGCTGCCCAGATACGTGAGCGTGAGCACGCTTCCACCACCTCGACGCTCCATCAGCGGCAGGACCGCGCGCGTCAGCGCGACGAGCGAATAGGCACTGACGTCTAGCGCTATCCGAAACCCTTCGCGCGACGTCTCGACGAACGGATTCTTCAGTTCCGCCTGCGGGGCGAAGGCGGCGCCGTGGACGAGGAAGTCGAGGCCGCCGAACTGCTCGTCGATCGCCGCCGCGACATCCGCGATCTGCTGGTCGCTCGCCACGTCCAACGGCATGATGAGCGGCGATTCGAGCTTTTCAGACAGCTCACGAACATTCTCCTCGAGCCGCTCGCCCTGGTAGGTCAGCGCGAGCCTGGCGCCGGCCGCGCCGGTCGCCTGGGCGATCGCCCAGGCAATCGAGCGCTTGTTGGCCACACCGACGATGAGACCGTGTTTACGTGAAAGGTCGAACACTACTTTGGGCGTCTGCGACCGGGTCCGTGACGGCGGGATTGCAGCGGTCGGCCGGCCGGTCGCGGCCCGCCGGGGCGCGGAAAGCCGCCGCCGGGGCCGCTGCCGTTCGAGCGATTGCCCTGGAATGACTGACCGCTACGTTGCTGCCGCGGCCGGAAGCGGCCGGGCCGGCCGCCGGGTTGCCGAATCGTGAACTCGGGAATCGGACGCGAAGGCGGCGCCTGTCCTTCGTGACGCGGTAGCGACGCACGAATCAGCGGCCGATGAACCGGCCCCTCATCGTCGCGTCCCTGGCCCGCCTCGTCATCGCTCTCGACATCGCTGTCGACCACCCGCTCGTCTTCCGGAGTGAGAGCCACTTTCACTTCGGTATCGTCCGCGTGCTCGTCATGATCGAGCGACGGGTCATCACCCGCTGCGGAGGCGTCGCCCACGTCAGTGTCGTCGCCGTGCTCGTCACCCGACACCGGTGCGGCCTGAGGGAGAGGCGCAGTTACGCGCTTGGGCGCGTTGGCGACAACCTGAGCGTACAACGCCGCTGGCGATTCCGATTTGCGGCGCTGCCGCGGAATCTTGCCGTGCTTGTATTCGTGCTCGGCTTCGCACGTTGTGCAGCGAGTCTGCTTGACGTCGGCGCCGACCATCGCCACCACCGCGTGGTTGGTCAGCCGCCGCTCTCGCGGGCAATAATCGTCCAGAATGTCACCAAGCCGAAGCTGGCGCTGTTCCATCCAAAACTCCAAGGATCCGCAGGCGGGGAGAGGAAGTGCGAAAGGCGGGGCCAATTTTAGCAGAGCTGGTTTCGAGGTGGCAAGCGCCGCCTCGCTACCCCTTCACGCCCGCCAACCAGCGCTGAACCTCCGCCAACCGTGCTTCAACCGCCGCCGGCGCGGTCGATTGGGGCGTCCGCTTCGCGGCCACCGACGCGCGGGGCGTCACCCGGCTCACGATGTCGGGGCCGAACAGCCCGCTGACCGCGCGCCAGTCGTCGAGCGACAGCGACCCGAATTGGCGCCCCTCCGCGAGAAGCTTCCGCACGAGCGCCCCGACAATTTCGTGCGCGCGGCGAAACGGCACCCCGTGGCCGACCAGATAGTCCGCCACGTCGGTCGCAAGCAGCAAGCCTGATGCCGCCGATTCCATGCGGTCACGATTGAGTGTGAGACCCGCGACGACCGAGCGCGTAACCGCCAGACAGCCGCCGAGGGTGTCTTCGGCGTCAAACACGCCCTCTTTGTCCTCCTGCAGATCCTTGTTGTAGCCGCTCGGCAGGCCTTTCATGGCCGCGAGGAGTGCCACGAGATGTCCAAGCGTCCTGCCCGATTTTCCGCGGACGAGCTCCAACGGGTCCGGATTCTTCTTCTGGGGCATCATGCTGCTGCCGGTGCTGAGCGCGTCGGAAAGCTCGAAAAAGCGGTGCTCGTCGCCGCACAAGATGATGAGATCCTCCGCCATCCGGCTCAGGTGCAGCATCGTGAGCGCGCAGGCGAAGAGAAACGCCGCGGCGAAATCGCGATCCGACGACGCATCGATGCTGTTCGCGACGATGCTCGAAAAGCCGAGATCGCGGGCCAGCGTATCGACATCGATGGCGTAGTTCGTGCCGGCGATGGCGCCTGAGCCGAGCGGCAACGCATCCGCCTCCGCGCGAGCCGCCGTGAAGCGATCGAAGTCGCGCCTGAGCGGGACGACGTGCGCAAGAAAAAAGTGCGCCACGAGCACCGGCTGGGCAGGCCGGAAGTGTGTGTACGACGGCATCAGTCCGTCGGCGGCCGACGAGGCCTGCCGCACCAGTGCATCGATCACGCCGGCAAGCGCCTGTTGGAGGATCGGGATGCGGCGCCGCAAGTACAGTCGCAGATCGAGCGACACCTGCTCGTTGCGGGATCTCCCGGTATGGAGCCGCCGTCCCGCATCGCCGAGCCGCTCGACGAGCAGGCGCTCGACGAAGCTGTGAACGTCTTCGTCGGCGCCGGCGACGAAATCTGGATCCGCGCGGCCTCGTTCGAGGAGGTCGTTGAGCGCCTCCTCGATCTGTCGCGCCTCGGCGTCCGCCAGCACGCCAGCCTTCGCGAGGGCCCGCGCCCACGCCAGGCTGCCGGTCACATCGTCTTCGAAGAGACGACGATCGAACCGGAACGAGGCGCCGAACGCAAACGCTGCGGCGTCGGGAATCGTGTCAAAACGCCCGGACCAGAGAGTAGTCATTTAGTCAGTAGCAGTCGGCAGTCCGGATGCACTCGTCACTCTTTCAGGCTATCGACGCCTGCGACAGGCGCCGGGCGAGCAACGACTGCCGCCTTTCGGACCGCCGTCTTGTTCGACAGGCCGACGAGCTTGGTCAAGCCGACCGCGGAAGTGTGGTCGAACGTGTCACCGGTCGCGCAGGTCGCCAGCGCCTGATCGTCCAAGGCGAACGGGGACCTTCGGCCCATGACGCGCCAGTCGCCTTTGAAGAATTTGACGCGAATGCCGCCCGAGACGCGCTCCTGGACCTTTTCGACGTACGCATCCAGCGCTTCGCGCTCTTGCGTAAACCAGAGCCCGTTGTAGACGAGATCGGCATAGTGCAGGCTGATGAGACGGGACACCCGATCCCCGTCCCGCGTCGTGACCATCTGCTGCAGCTCTTTGTGCGCCGCATGCAGGACGACGGCCGCTGGCGATTCGTAAATCTCGCGCGATTTGATGCCGATCAGCCGGTTCTCGACCATGTCGAGCCGGCCGACGCCGTGCGTGCCGGCGATCGTGCCGAGGCTGGCGACGAGCTCGACCAGCGGCATCTCGACACCGTTGATGGCGATCGGCACGCCGCGAGCGAAGGTGATCTCAACGTACGCCGGCTCGTCGGGAGAAGCCGCGGGCGACCGGGTCAGCGTATAGATCTCCTCGGGCGGCTCCACACGGGGGTCCTCGTGGACGCCGCCCTCGATCGAGCGGCCCCAGAGGTTCGAGTCCGTGCTGTAGGGGCTGCCGATGGTCGACGGCACCCTGACGCCGTGCGCTCGCGCGTACTCGATCTCTTCGGGCCGGGTCATGCCGCATTCGCGCGCGGGCGCGATCACCGCCATCTTCGGACGGAGGGCGCGCACCGTGATATCGAGGCGCACCTGGTCGTTGCCTTCGCCGGTGCACCCATGCGCGATGGCGCTTGCCCGCTCCATGTCCGCGATCTCGACGAGCTTCCGCGCGATGAGCGCCCGGCCGAGCGGGGTCGCCATCGGATAGCGGTCCTCGTAGAGCGCGTCGGCCTTCAGGGCGGGAAGGACATATTCGTGCGCAAACTCGTCGCGGACGTCGAGGACGTGCGCGCGGACGGCGCCAGTGGCAAGCGCGCGGTCGCGCACATCCTCCAGCACCTTTCCCTGTCCCATGTCCAGCGTGACGGCAACGATCTCGGCGTGGTACTTCCCGGCCAGCCAGGGGATCGCGACCGAGGTGTCGAGGCCGCCCGAATACGCCAGCACGATCCGGTCCTTATCCATGATTGATGTTCGCTATTTGCCCGCGTAGGTTTCGAGCCGCTTCGTCAGCGCCACCGCCCGCTGGACGCCACGCGCGATGACGAGAATCGTATCGTCGCCCGCGATGGAGCCCACCGCTTCGGGGAGCTGCGCCCGGTCCATCGCCTCGGCGAGCGCCTGCGCCTGGCCTCGACCGGTCCGGATGACGACGAGCTGCTGCACCCGCTCGACGCTTCGGAGAAACTCCGCGGTCGCGCGTTCCAACGCCGTGAGCGCGGTCTCCGGATTCGTGGTTTCGCCGGGCCGCCGGTACGCACCGTCCCCCGCTCGCTTGACCAGACCCAGGTCCGCGATGTCGCGCGAAATCGTCGCCTGCGTCGCGTCGTGGCCCCTCTGACGGAGACGGCGTCGCAACTGCTCCTGGCTGTGGAGCGGCTCGCGGTCGATCAGTTCCAGGAGGACCGCCTGGCGGCGTGCTTTCATGGGGTCAGAGCGAACGATTATACATCGATTTTCATTGATTCTTGGTGGGCAGTGGTGTATAAATATTCCTTTCGATGCATACAGTTCTGCACGCCGGATCGTCGCTCACGAAACCTCAGGGCCCCGATGGTCTGGTGGCGTCCACCGGCGGCTCGGTGCCTGGTGCCGGCGGCTCAATGCCGTCGTTAAAGAAAGTCGCGGTCGCCGGCGCGACCGGTTACGTGGGCCAAGAGCTGCTTCGGCTGCTCGGCCGCCATCCCGCCGTCTCCGTGACGGCCGCGATGTCATCGGGCACGAGCAACGCCTCGACGCGGCGGCTGCCCGCACTGACTCGCGTGTGGGACGGCCAGATTACGCCGCTTTCCGCCGAATCACTGGCCCGCGACGCCGACATCGTCTTTCTCGCCCTGCCCGATTCGGCCGCCGCGGAGCTCGGCCCATCGCTCGTCGACGCTGGCGTCCGCGTCATCGATCTCTCGGGCGCGTTCCGCCTGCGCGACGCCGCCGCGCGCGCGCGCTGGTATCCGGAAACCCATCGGGTACCCGACGGTGTGGTGTACGGCCTCACCGAGCACGAGCGCGAGGCGGTGGCCCGCGCACGGCTCGTCGCGAATCCTGGCTGCTACCCGACATCCGCACTGCTGGCGCTCGCGCCTCTCGTCACGGCCGGACTCCTCACGTCAGGGTCCGACATCATCGTCGACGCCAAGTCCGGAGTCTCGGGAGCGGGCAAGACGCCGTCGGAGCGGACGCATTTTTCCGAGTGTCACGGGAGCCTTGCGGCCTACGGCGTGTTCAACCACCGACACGGCGCCGAAATCGAGCAGGGCGTCGGCGGCCAGGTCACCTTCACGCCGCACCTCGTGCCGCTCGACCGCGGCATTCTGGCGACGATCTACGTGCGGGTCGCGCCGGGCACGACGGAGGAGGCGCTTGGCACACTCTACGAACGAGCCTACACCGGCGCAACGTTCGTTCGGCTTGTCGGCTCGTCGCTACCGGAAATCAAGCACGTGGCGCATACGAATTTCTGCGACCTCGGGTGGCGGATCGATCCATCGGGGCGCGCCATTCTCGTGTCGGTCATCGACAATCTGCTGAAGGGTGCATCTGGCCAGGCCGTCCAGAACATGAACGTGATGCTCGGTCTGGACGAGCGCACGGGTTTGTTATGAGGCTATCGGTCCCCGGTGCAGACGCCGAGGCAGCGTAGTGGCCCGTCCACTCGTTCTGAAAATTGGCGGCGAGCTGCTCGAGGATCCGTCCCGTCTGGCAGAGGTCGTCTCGGCAATCGCGCGCATCGTCGGCGCGGCGACGCCTGTGGGAGTGACGCCCGAGCGCCACAGGGCCGGGGCGTCTGGCGTGAGGGTGGGGGTGGACCTCCACGCGCGTCCGCTGGTCCCTCTGGTTATCGTCCACGGGGGCGGGAAAGAGATCGACGCGGCTCTTCGGACTGCGGGCATCGAGAGGCGTCAGGCTGAGGGCCTTCGAATTACCGATGCGGCAACGCTCGACGTGGTGGTCGCCGTGCTGGCCGGAACCGTCAATACACGTATCGTGGCATCGCTCGTCGCCGCGGGCGTTCCGGCGGTTGGTCTCACTGGCGTGGACGGCGGCTGCGGTCTATCAGAAGCGGCGCCGCCGCATCGAACCATTGGCGGGCAACTTGTCGAACTGGGCCGCGTCGGCGTGCCGGTTGCCGGCTCGGACACGCGATTGCTGACGACGGTCCTCGACGGCGGGTTCGTTCCGGTCGTCGCGTGCATCGGCGTCGGCGTCGACGGTCAGTTGCTCAACGTTAACGCAGACACGCTGGCCGGGCACCTCGCCGGCCGGCTTGGCGCGAGGAGGCTGGTCATTGCCGGCGCGACCGCCGGCGTCCTGACCGCGGACGGCTCGACGGCGCCGGCACTCGACACGGCGGCCATCGACCGGCTCCTCAACGACGGAACGGCCACGGCGGGAATGATCGCAAAGCTGCGCGCGTGCGAGCAGGCGATTGCCGGCGGCGTGGGGGATGTCGTGATTGTCGACGGCCGCGACGGGGCGACACTCGAAGCAGCGGCGACCGGGGCGGTACCTGTCAGCGCAACACATGTCGTGGCGGCGACCGTCAATCGGTGACGTTCTGTGCTGGATACGCGCGAGCACCGCGGCGCGAGCGTGTGGGCAACGGGCCCCCGGCGCGGCAGCCGCGCCGGGGTGCTCGTGCAGGGGCGGGGCCCGGCGAGAAATAGATGAGTATGCAGACCACGACAGCCGACGAGATTCAGGCGCGTGAAGCGCGACATGTGCTGCAGACCTACCGGCGCGCGCCGATCACGTTCGTGCGCGGCCAGGGCGTGCGGTTGTACGACGCCGACGGACGCGAGTACCTCGACCTGCTGTCGGGAATCGGCGTCGCCTCCCTTGGCCACGCGCATCCAGGCCTCGCACGTGCGATCGCCGAGCAGGCGCAGACGCTGATCCACACGTCGAACCTCTTCTATCACCCGTTCCAAGGCCAGCTCGCCGAGCGGCTTGCCGGTCTGTCTGGACTGCCGCGCGCCTTCTTCTGCAACAGCGGCACCGAGGCGGTCGAAGCTTGTCTCAAGTTCGCGCGGCGCTATTGGTACACGCGCGGCGAGCCGCGGGCGGAGATCGTCGCGCTCGAGCAATCGTTTCACGGACGGACGTTCGGCGCCCTGTCGGTGACTGCCGACGAGCATTACCGGGCGCCGTTTGCGCCGCTGCTCGCAGGGATTCGCTTCGTGCCCGCCAATCGGCCGACGGAATTGCTCGCGGCAGTGTCTAAAGCAACGGCGGCGATCATCGCGGAGCCGATTCAGGGAGAGGGCGGCGTTCGGCCGCTGACGCCCGCGTTTGCCGCGGCGATCATGGAAGCCTCGTCGAAGACCGGCGCGCTCGTCATCGCCGATGAAGTCCAGAGTGGTCTCGGCCGCACCGGTTACCCGTTCTACTCTGCCGCGCTCGGTCTCAGGCCGCATCTGGTCTCGGTGGGCAAGGCGCTCGGCGGCGGCATTGCAGTCGGCGCCGCGCTGGTCAGTCAGGAGGTTGCGGACACCATCTCGGTCGGCGATCACGGGAGCACATACGGCGGCAACCTGCTCGCGTGCCGGGCGGCGCTCTGCTTCCTCGACGAACTCGTCGACGGCGGTCTGCTCGCTCGAATTGGACGCGTGGGGCGGCACGTCGAGCAACGACTGCGATCGATGGCCGCCAAACATCCGCTGATCAAAGAGGCACGCGGCACCGGGCTGATGTGGGGTCTGGAGCTGACGCGCGACGCCGGGCCAATCGTGCAGGAAGGGCTGGTCCACGGGGTCATCGTCAACCGCACTGCGGAAAACGTTGTCCGGCTGCTGCCGCCGCTCGTCATCACGGAACCGGAAGTGGACGAAGGGCTCGGCCGGCTCGATGCAGCGTTTAGGGCCGTCGGAGCTGCGGCATGAAACGGACCTCTCGCGGCCGGGGACGCATGGTGCTGCGCACGGCGGGCGAGCTCACCCTCCACGCCACGCGGTTCGTCGTCGTCACACGCGAGCGCCGGATCGCGGGGTGCGCCGAGCTCGCGCCGCTCGGTCCGCAGCTGGCAGAAGTCCGTTCGCTCGCCGTTGATCGACGCGAGCGCGGGAGCGGTGTCGGCACGATGATCGTGGACGAGCTGCGGCGGCGTGCGCGGCGCGAAGGCTTCGAGAAGCTGTGCGCGTTCATGCACGTGCCGACCTACTTCATCCAGATGGGGTTTTCGATCGTGCCGCACGCCTGGCTGCTCGAGAAGCTCACGACCGACTGCGTCAATTGTCCGCTGCTCCGCGCGTGCGGCCAGTACGCGATGGTCGTGCCGCTCGAGCCAATATTCGAACGGATGCCCGCGAGTCCACCCCAGCCGGACGCCGTCGCACGGTACGCGTGATGCCGGACGTCCTTACCAATCCTGGGGCTCTCCCCCGGACGGCTGGAGGTGGCGTCACGACGCCACGCGGGTATCGTGCATCCGGATCGAGCGCTGGCATCAAAGCGAACCGGGGCCTGGACCTCGCGCTGCTGGTGTCCGACACGCCAGCAACGGCCGCCGCCGTCTTCACGACCAATCGCGCGCAAGCGGCGCCCGTCGTTGTCTCCCGCGAGCACCTGAACGCCACTGGCGGCGTGGTAAGAGCGATCATCGTCAACAGCGGGTGTGCGAACGCCTGCACGGGAGACGAAGGACTTCGGGCGGCGCGCGACATGGCCGCCGAGTCGGCGCGGCTCGTGCCCTGCTCGGTCACGGAAGTGCTCGTCGCGTCAACCGGCGTAATCGGTGTCGCGCTGCCGATCGAAAAGATCCGAGTGGCGCTCCCCGCAGCGTTCCGCAGCTTGGCGAGCGATCAGGGATCCACGGCCGCGCGAGCGATCATGACGACGGATCCGTTTCCCAAAGAAGCTGCCACGGAAATTCAGATCGGCGGTCGGCCCGTCAGGATCGGCGGCATGGCAAAAGGCTCCGGCATGATCGAGCCGATGATGGCCACGATGCTCGCCTTCATCACGACGGACGCCGCGGTTCCGCAGCCCCTGCTCGCCCGCGCACTACGGGAAGCGGTCGAAGGCAGCTTCAACGCGATCACCGTTGACGGGGAATGCTCGACCAACGATTCGGTGATGCTGCTCGCCAACGGAGCCAGCAACGTGGCGATCGACGAAGGAACGTACGATCACTTCCTGTACGCCCTGCGCGCGGTCTGCCTCGAGCTGGCGCTCGGCATCGTGCGCGGCGGCGAAGGCGCCACAAAGCTGGTGACCGTCACCGTGACCGGCGCGGCATCCGCGGGAGACGCCCGTCGCGCGGCGAAAGCTATCGCCAACTCGCCGCTCGTCAAGACGGCGATTCACGGCGGGGATCCGAACTGGGGCCGGCTCATGGCCGTCGCTGGACGCGCCGGCGTCGCATTCGAGCTGTCGCGCGCGGCTGTGATCATCGGCTCGACGATCCTCTTCAAGAGCGGCCGGCCGTATGACGAAGGCGCCGCCGAAGCAGCCGAGTACCTGAAGGGCAAAGACATCGCGCTGTCGGTCGATCTGGGCGCCGGCGCCGCGTCGTCGACCGTATGGACGTGCGACCTGAGCGCGGAGTACGTGCGGATCAACGCCGATTACCGGACGTGATCACTGCCGAGGACGCAAAGGACCGAGAGCGGCTTGATTCCTCCGCATCCTCGGCGTCCTCAGCGGTAGAGAACAACGCTATGCCTGTAACTCTGATCCGGAAGCATTTCCTCTCGGTCCTCGACTTCGATGCCGACGATCTCGAGCGCTGCCTCGCCTTGGCGCTTCGGATGAAGGCCGAGCGTTCGCTCGGCGCGCATGCGCCGACCGCTCGACTGCTGAACGGCCGCTACGTGGCGATGCTGTTCGAGAAGCCCTCCCTCCGGACTCGGACGACGTTCGAAATCGCGGCGCGCGAACTGGGCGGCGAGGTAATCGCGCTCCAGCCCGATGTCGCGCTGGGACGCCGCGAGGCGGTTGGTGACGTCGCCCGGAACCTCGAGCGCTGGGTTCACGCAGTGGTCATCCGGACGTTCTTGCAGGTTGCGCTGGAGGAATTCGCCGCGGCGGCCAAGCGCCTCCACGTCATCAACGCGCTGACCGACGAGCAACATCCCTGCCAGGCGCTCGCCGACTTCATCACGCTCAGGGAGCGCCTCGGTTCGCTGGCCGGCCGCAGGCTCGCCTTTGTCGGCGACGGCAACAACATCGCCGCGTCGCTCGCGCACGGTGCGGCTTTGCTCGGCGTCGATTTCCACATGGCGAGTCCCGAAGGGTACCAGCTGCCGCAGACGATCGTGCAGCAGGCCACTGCGGCCGCGCGGCACGGCGCGCGCCTCCGGCTGTTCAGCGATCCGTCCGACGCGGTTGCCGGCGCGGACGCCGTCTACACCGACACCTGGACGTCTATGGGGCAGGAAGCCGAAGCCGACGTACGGCGAAAGGTCTTCGCGCCGTATCAGGTGAATGACGACCTGATGGCGGCGGCCAAGCCGGGCGCACTCTTCATGCATTGCCTGCCGGCGCATCGCGGTGAGGAAGTCACGGCGGAGGTGTTTGAGTCGAAGGTGTCGGTCGTCTTCGATCAAGCCGAGAACCGGCTGCACGGCCAGAAGGCGCTGCTCGCGATGCTGCTCAGCAGTCGATAACCTTACCAAGTGCCTTCGCACGGGCACCCGGCACTCGGTGTGCCACCAGTTATAATCCCGCACGGTGACCGCGAAGACGCCTTGGCTGCCCCACTACGACGAAGGCGTTCCGGCCACGCTGGCGCCGTACCCGAACCGCACGCTCGTCGACTACCTCGCCGACGCCGCGCGCGAGCGGCCGCAGCAAACCGCGCTTCTCTTCAAGGGCGCGACGCTGACCTACGCCGAGCTGGACCGACTGAGCGACGTGTGCGCTGCCGCCTTCCAGTCGCTGGGGTTGAAGCGAGACGAGCGCATCGCACTGCTGCTCCCGAATTCCCCCCAGTTCTTCATCGCCGAGTTTGCCACCTGGAAGATCGGCGCCATCGTCGCGCCGCTGAATCCGATTTACACCGAGCACGAGCTCGAGGGCGCGCTACGTGAGAACGGGATCGGGACCATCGTCACGTTGACGCGCTTTTACGGTCGCGTCAAGCGCGTGCAGCCGCGGACAGCGCTGACGCGAATCATCGCCACGAACATCAAGGAGTATTTTCCGCCGCTCGTGCGCCTGCTGTTCACCCTGGTGCGAGAGCAGCGCGACGGCGATCGCGTGAAGCTCGAGCCTGGGGACCACGATTTCGCGCGTCTGCTGGCCGAGCACGACGGGCGGACCGTGAATCGCGAACCGATGAGCGCGGACGACTCCGCCGTGCTGCTCATGAGCGGCGGCACGACGGGAACGCCCAAAGGCGCGGTCGGAAAACATGGCGCGTACGTCATCAGTGGCTTGCAGGAGGTCGCGTGGACGCGCCCTGCGCTCAATCCGGACACCGACGTCATCCTGCTCCCGCTGCCCTTGTTTCATGTCTACGCCAACGTCGGCGTACAGGCACTCTCGATCATCAATCGGAATCCGCTGGCGATCGTGCCGAACCCGCGCGACCTTGACGATCTCCTCACGACGATTCGCCGCGTGAAGCCGGCGTTTTTTACCGGCGTGCCGACGCTGTACATCGCGCTCCTCAACCATCCCGATGTCCAGCGGGGCAAGGTCGACTTCCGGTCGATCAAGATCTGTTTTTCGGGCGCCGCGCCGCTCATGGCCGAGACCAAGAACCGGTTCGAAGCGGTCACTGGAGGTCGCATCGTCGAAGGTTATTCGCTGACGGAAGCGATGATGGCTCTGTGCATCAACCCCGTCAAAGGACCGAACAAAATGGGCTCGGTCGGCATGCCACTGCCGGACGTCCGCATACGGATCTTCGATGGGGACGAGGGCACGCGCGTCATGCCGGCGGGCGAAATCGGCGAGATCGCGTTCTCCGCGCCGCAACTGATGGTCGGATACTGGAACCGGCCCGACGAGACCGCTGGCGTCCTTCGTGACCATATTGACGAGGACGGCACCAGGCGATGGTTGCACACTGGCGATCTGGGGTACCTCGACGACGACGGCTACCTCTTCATCGTCGACCGCAAGAAAGATCTCATCAAGACGAGCGGCTATCAGGTGTGGCCGCGCGAGATCGAGGAACTGCTCGCCACCCACCCGGCGGTGGCCGAAGTCGGCGTGGCCGGGGTCGACGACGATTTGAGAGGCGAAGCCGTCAAAGCCTGGGTCGTGTTGCGGAGTGGGCAGACGGCGACCGACCAAGAACTGCGCGCGTTCTGCCGGCAGAAGCTCGCGCCTTACAAGGTCCCGATGCACGTCGAGTTCCGAGCTGAGCTGCCGAAGACGATGGTCGGAAAAGTGCTGCGCCGGGCGCTCAGGGAAAGTCAGCCGCACGGCTAGCGACGGGCGTTACAAAGTGTATACAGAGCGAACGGGACACCGCGCTATACTATTCTCTTCTCTCGGCTGACGGCCCTTGCCAAGGCGACCCAGCCGGGACACCACCTACGTGACGACTGGCTACTGAGGGAGGATGTATGCGTAGAACATTCGCGTTGTCGTTGCTGGTCGCGGCGGTTGCCTTCGGCCTCAACGTCCTGGCGAACGAGAAGCCGACCATGGAATATCAGGACCTCATGAAGTCAAATGGCGCCGCCGCTGGACCGATGGGCCTTCGCGGCCACGTCAACGCGAAGGACTACGACGCGATCGCCAAGGACGCGGCGACGCTGAAGGCGAATTTCACGAAGATCGAGGCCTTCTGGACGCAGAAAAAGGTCGACGACGCGATCAATTTCGCGAAGGCCGGCGGAAAGGCAGCGAGCGACCTCGAAACGGCCGCAAAGGCGAAGGACGACGCTGGAATCGCGGCGGCGCAGATGGCGATCACGCCAAGCTGCGGCGGCTGTCACATGGCGCACCGCGAGCGGCTGCCGGACATGTCGTTCGAGATCAAATAAGGGCCCGGTCGGGCAGAAACCCTTAGCCGAGCTCGCGGCGGCTGGTCGCCTCTGGAATCCAGATCCAGGCGATGGCCGCCGCGAGAAACGCCGCGCCGGTGACCAAAAAGGCCACGGCAAAACCGCGCGTGGCCGCCAGCGTTCCGACGACGAACGGTGCGGCGGCGCTGGCGAGGCGGCCGGTGTTATAGGTGAATCCCTGTGCGGTCGCCCGCACCGACGTGGGATAGAGTTCCGCAGTCAACGCCCCGAAGCCGCTGAAGTACCCGGTCCCAAAAAACGCGACGACCGGACCAAGCGCCAGCAGTACCGCCGGTGTCCTGAGGAATCCGTACAGCGGCAGCAACACGCTCGCCAGCAGCACGAACATCACGTACGCGCGCTTTCGTCCAATCGTGTCGGCAATGAACCCGAAGCTCACGTAGCCGAACCACATCCCCACCTGCATCGCCAGCACGAACAGCGACATGGTCGATGAAGCGAGGCCGATGCCGCCCTGACTGAACGGCAGGCGCAGGTAGGCAGGCACCCATCCGTTCAGACCCCACCAGCCGAACAGCGTGCACGCATTCATCAGGGTGACAACAGTCGTCACGCCGGCGACGCCCGGCGCGAAGACCGCTGTCAGGCGTCCCCGATCCGCGCGCGCAGCGGACCGCCACATTTCCGGTTCCTCCAGGCCGCGCTGAATCCAGAGCGTGAAGAGCGCCGGCAGCACCCCGACGAAGAAGACCCCGCGCCAGCCCCAGCGCGGGAGCACGATCAGATTGACGAGCGCCGCGAGGCCGTAGCCGATGGCCCACGAGCTCTGGACGAAGGCCAGAGCCTTGTTTCGATGCGCCGCTGGAAACGACTCGGATACGAGCGCCGCCCCGGTCGCCCATTCGCCGCCCATGCCGAATCCAAGAAGAATCCGGAAAATCGCCAACTGCACCGCCGACTGGGCCAATCCGCAGGCGGCTGTGAAGATTGAATAGAGCAGCACCGCGCCCATCAGCGCTCGCTTGCGTCCGAAACGATCCGCGAAGATGCCGAACGCGACGCCGCCGGCAGCGGCAGCGAGCAGCGTCACGGAATTCAGGATTCCTGCAGCGGAAAGGGAGAGATGGAGCGTCGGATCTTCGATGAGCGCCGCCAGTACCATGGTGTACAGCATCACGTCGAAGGCGTCGAGCATCCAGCCAAGAGACGCGGCAACGAAGGCCTTGCGAGCCCTCGAATCGGCGGAGTGCCACCAATCAAAGAGCGCAGGCATGGGCGGCACGAAATGCAGAAATGCAGAGATCCAACAATGCACGCGCGTTGGGCATTCCTGCATTGTTGCATTGGGGCATTGCTCAGCGCTGTCCGATGGCCTTGACGCTCACGCCCGCCCCCTCGAGCCCCGCGCGGACGGCGGCCGCCAGGCGACCGGAGCCTGGAGTGTCGCCGTGAACGCAGATCGTATCGGCATCGACTCGCAGCACCGATCCGTCAAGCGCGACGACGCTACGATCCCTGATCAGCCTCACGGCACGCGCCACGACGGTGCCGACGTCGTGAATCACGGCGCCCGCCTTCTGCCGCGCCGCCAGTTGACCATCCGCCTCGTACGCGCGGTC
>Ga0209415_10006394_pt1 | contig 20965 bp, 18 predicted proteins | sample PeaSoiSIISIP2007_FD_187696 | JGI IMG/M metagenome (GOLD analysis project Ga0209415, IMG submission 187696) | Peat soil microbial communities from Weissenstadt, Germany - SII-SIP-2007 (SPAdes) (version 2) | ecosystem: Environmental > Terrestrial > Soil > Wetlands > Peat | place: Germany...
GGTCACCGATAACGACAACCTGCGGCTTTCTTTTATCGGCCATCAAACCGCCCATCTATTCGGGGACACGCTCCTAGGGCCTGTGTCCACAGACCCTAGTCGCGATCCGGTTTCAGATATCGAAGCGCTGCCTCGACAAGCAAATGTCGCTGGGCGACGGCGTCTTCCCGGTCCCATAAATCCACTTGGAAAATCGCCATCCAGGTATGGCGGTTGGAGACGCGCATGAAGGAATAGGAATTGATTAGGAGATGCATGTGCCAGGGATTGACGTTGGGCCGGAACACCCCTTCCCGCTCGCCGCGCTCAAGAACCTCCCGGATGGTTTCGATGGCGACGGCATTGCGCTGCACCATCGATGGCAACCCCGAAATATGGCAGGCGTATTCCATATTTTCCGCCGCGATAAGTCGCACATATTCAGGGTGGGCAGCGTGATGATCGAACGTCGCTTCGACGAGACGCCGCATCGCCTCTTCGGGCGGCAGAGCGTTCAAATGCAGCCCCTGTTCAAGGTCCCGCATCCCGCCATAGGCTTCGACCATAACGGCGGCGTAAAGTTTTTCCTTGCTCCCGAAATAGTAATAGATCATCGGCTTGGTGGTCCGTGTCTGCGCGGCGATATTGTCGACTCGCGCCCCATGCCACCCTTTTTCCGAGAACTCGATCATCGCCGCGGCCAAAATATCGCGGCGCGCCTGGTCGCCGGCCGAATCGGCCCCGGCGCGCGCTTTCGGCGCCATTCCTGTCTTCTTCTTTTTCGGTAGACCTTCGTCTCCGGGAACCGATTTATCCGGGGCGATTCGCAAGTCCTCCCGACATTGGGCAAACTGCCGCTCCAATTCGGTCAACATGGCCTTGGCGATCTCGATCCCCGATGCTTCGTCGGTCACGCCGGTCGAGCGCTCCACCACCTTGGCCTTGCCCTTGTAGTGGGGATGCTCCCAAAGATCTTTCGGGACCTTCTTCATGATGGCGATGCGTCCATCACGTCCCAGACAAATGTTTTTTGGCAGTAATGCCATGCCGGCCTCCAGGAGTGGATCTTCGAATAGTCAGTTCAGCCGTCGACCAAAGGCCTGAGCTGCTCCCACGTATCCCGGTCGGGCGCCAGAAGAATACCCTCTTTCGACGGAACCGGCCGGTATGTCTCGCCGTTCAAGAGGGCGTTGAATCCGCCGGCCTCGCTATGCAGCAAAACACCCGCCGCATGGTCCCAGGGATGCAGCCGGTGAAAGTGGGCGAATTGTATTTGATTGCCAACCAGGCTCAAATATTCGTGGGCGGCACTTCCCAGGCAAATCAATCGGTTGACCGCCTTTTCCAATTGTTTTCCACGCCGATAGGTCGAACCGCAGAGCGAGGCCAAAGGGCCGCTTGGCGCGACCCGCAGGCGCAGGCCGTCTCGCCAGGTTCCGGCCCCTTGTTCGGCAAGGGTGGTGGTGCCGGACAGCGGATCGAGGATCCATCCCTGCACCGTCCGGCCTTGCATCACCAACGCAACGATAACGGCGAAGGTCTTGCGGCCTTTGACAAAATTCGATGTGCCATCGATCGGATCGATGATCCAAACCGGCCCATCTTGTTGCAAATGCGCAAGAGTGCCGGCATCAGCGCTGACCGCCTCCTCGCCGACCACGCGAGACCCAATGATCAGAGCGCTTAGGCGGTCCGTCAGGGCCGCCTCCGCCTCGGTATCGGCGATGGTCACCAAATCGCCCGGTTTTTTTTCGCGGACATCGCCCGTCGCAAGACGGTTGAACCGCGGCAGGATTATCTCTGCGGCGACGTCTTTGAGGATGGTGGCGACAAGGCACGGATCGATGATCGGCATGCTCTGTTGAAACACAGAGCGCCTCTCCTGGCAACCATTCGCATGCGGGGCGATCGCTTGAAGGCGATTTCCCTTGGAAGATCAGGCGATTCCCAATCGTTGCTCATCCGCAACGTCGTCAAGGGCGGACGGATCTCCCGGAGCCGTTTGCCAACCGAGCCCTGGCAGGACGATCACCCGGCTGCCGTCCATTTCCTCCTGGCAGACGATCAGCCCGCGCTGCTCCATATAACCGACCATGCTGCGCGCCCGGCGTGGCGAGCGGCTGCCCAACGCCCGGGCGATCAGCAGATCGGATGGACAGGTGCGGGCCTCGAAAGCGGCGCGCGCCAGCAACAGAAAGACGCCATGCACATCTTCCGCCAGGCCGGCGGCCACGGTCATCGCTTTCTGCCACTCGCCATCCTCCGCTTCGGTATCGGCGTTTTCATCAAAGCCGGCGGTGGCCGCTCCGGCGCGCGCGCCGGCCAATTTCCGGCGAAAGGCGGCCAGATCGAGCAGGCGGCCATTCAATCCGTGGCGACGACAGCGCACCAGGAAATCCTGATAAAGGACGGAAACAGAACGATAAACCGCCTCCGGATCGGACAGCAATTCCGTCAGGACATCGTCATAGTTTTCCCGTCCCCCCGATGCCACACGCAAAGGCGTCGGACTGGCAACGAGGGGACGTTTCGCCTCGGCCTCGGAAACAGACGGTTCGTCGGCCTCCTCGATCTCCGGACGGTCCGGACTCTGGATCGGTGGCTGGGCCGGCGGTCGCGAGCGGGCCAACTGTTGAAGAATCTCGGCGGTCGACATCGATGCGGCGGCGCGTGCGGAATAGCGCGGCGCCTCTCCCTGCCCCGATTGGAACAACAGATCCCGGGCATCTTCCCGCGCCGTTTCCGGCAACGGCAGCAACTTGGGACTTCCGGCGCGCGGTTTGGTCGTCACGTCACCGACGCGAATGGACAAAGGACGGCGGGCCAACGCCGGTCCGAGAGCGATGAAATGCCCGCGCTGCAAATCGCGGAAGGTCTCGGCCTGGCGGCGTTCCATGCCGAGAAGATCGGCGGCGCGGGCCATGTCGATATCGAGGAAGGTCCGCCCCATCAGGAAGTTCGAGGCCTCGGCGGCGACATTCTTCGCCAATTTGGCCAACCTCTGCGTGGCGATGACTCCGGCCAATCCGCGCTTGCGGCCCCGGCACATCAAGTTGGTCATGGCGCCCAGCGAGGCCTTGCGCGCTTCATCCGACACTTCGCCGGCCGCCGAGGGCGCGAACATCTGCGCTTCGTCGACCACCACCAGCATGGGAAACCAATAATCCCTTTCGATATCGAACAGACCGCCGAGAAAGGCCGCCGCATGGCGCATTTGCGCCTCGGCGTCGAGATTTTCCAGATTGAGAATGACCGAGACGCGATGCTGGCGAACACGCCCTCCGACCATCTGCAAGGCGCTTTCCGTCAGGGTCGAGGCGTCGATCACCACATGGCCGAAGGCATCGGCCAGACTGACGAAGTCGCCCTCGGGATCGATGATGGCTTGTTGCACCCAAGGCGCGCTTTGTTCGATCAGGCGACGCAAAAGATGGGACTTTCCCGAGCCCGAGTTGCCCTGCACCAGCAGTCGGGTCGCCAGCAATTCCTCGAGATCGAGGTTTGCCGTCGCCCCCGACGTCGTCACCCCCAAATCGATACGAACCGTCATTGCCTGCTCCAGCCACCTATTCCCACCCCGGCATTGATCGATGACGCCGGTGGGCGGGGCCTTCCTATACCCTAAAGCGGACGTCCCGACGAGGGCGATCGTCACACCCCTGGCAAAGTGACGCGATGCGGACGTTGTGCGCTCCGACGAGCCATGGAACTGGTGCGCGGGGTGGATTTTGATCACAGATGAGCAGGTGATCCCTTCTGTCCGCCGCCTTCCTAAAAAATTTTAACATTTCGCACGGTCGTCCCAACGCCGACTGGCGTCCCGCCCCGGATAGCGATATAACCCTTCACTATATTACGATGATATGGCGTAAGAGGTCTTGATGAACAACGCTGGCCGATGCCGTTCGACAGACCGGGAGGACGAGGCCGAATCGCCCATCCGCGGGAAACCTCACCTCAGACAAGGCGCAACCAATGTGTTCGCCTTTGTCCCCTGTCCTTTGAAAGTCCGTTTCAAAGCCGACTTCCAGGATTTTCTCGACCGTCATAACGCGTCCGCATCCCGGCCCCTTTTCTGCCCGAACATCGTCGACGGCCCCCAGTACAATCTCGGCACCGAGTTAAGATACGCGCTTTCGGAAGAGGATTTGCCGGATGTGCTGGTGACGACAGGTCTCTCCTCGGTTTTTTCGACGTCGTTCCGACGGCGCTTCCTCGACAGCGGCCTCTACCAGGGCCTCACCAAACCGGAATGCCTGTCGACAATGCCCGAGTCCTATCGACACATCGCCCAAGACCGTAATATCGGCTTTCTGGCCTTTGGCTCCTGGTCGCTGATCGCCGACATGTCTGTCGCTCAGGATATGGCAACACCAGGATGCTGGGCCGATCTTGCCAAGCCGGAATTTCGCGGCCTTCTCGCCGCCCCCGGACATCACGACGAGTTTTGCGGCACCAATGTGCTGCGCGTGATCCATGAGCGCGTGGGAATGGATGGCGTGCGCCAGTTCGCAACCAACGTGACGGTACTCAAACATTTCTCGGAAATCATGAAGGGCATCGACTCCTCCCTGTCCGGTCGCGCGCCCTTCAATCTGCTTCCCAGCGCCGTATCCGCCCAAATGCCGTCACGCAAACGTGCGATCACCGTCCCCTTTTCCGATGGGCCGTTGTTGTCGCCTCTGCTCTTGTTCGTCAAACAAGGGCGCATCGAGAACTGTCGCCCGGTTCTCGACTATTTCTGGGGAGAGCGCTTCCAATCGGTGATCGGCGTCGGTGGTTTTCTGGCGCCGGGACAAATGGATTGGCGAGCCGACTACACGTTCCCGGATTGGAACACTCTGCTCACCAAAGACTATGCGAGCGTTTCGAACGAGCTGACGTCCGCCTTCTTCAAATGGTTCGGCACAGACCTTAAGCCCGCCGAATAACCGCGCTCGCCAGACCGGCGGTTCGAAATAAGGACACGCTATGCCCCCCATTCTTGAGGCCCGCGACCTTCACTTTTCCTATCGCAGCCGACATGTGTTATCCGGGGCCTCGCTTGCCATCGGCGAAAGCGACGTGGTGTCTCTGCTGGGCGCCAATGGCGCCGGGAAAAGTACGCTGTTACGCCTGCTCTTGGGACTTGAACGCCCGTCCAAGGGCGACGTTCTGCTGGATGGTTATCCGATACGCGCGCGATCGCGACGCCAAATCGCCAAACGTCTCGCCTATGTGCCGCAAAGCCATGTCAGTCCATTTCCCTATAGCGTCAGGCAAGTGGTCATGATGGGACGCCTGGGACAGGCGGGTCTTTTCCATGCGCCACGCCGCGGCGATCACGATGCCGTCGACTCCGCCCTGGACCGCTTGGGCATTCTGCATCTGGCCGGACGCGTCTATACGCAGATCTCCGGGGGCGAGCGACAACTGACGTTGCTTTGCCGCGCGTTGGTGCAGGAGGCCAGCGTTCTCATTCTCGATGAACCCACTGCGGCTTTGGATTTCGGCCATCAGATCCGCTTCCTCCGGCAATTGCACGGGTTGGCGGCGGACGGCTATGCCGTAATCATGACAACGCACCATCCGGATCAGGCGATGGCGGCCAGCAACCGCGCCATCTTGTTGCAAAACGGGCGTATCGCGGCCGATGGTGCGCCGGAACAGGTCATTAATAGCGATTCGATCCGTAGCCTTTATGGGGTGAGCGTCGATATCGCCCCCAGCTTGCTACAAGGACTGGTGCGTCCCGAAAAGGTGACCGACGCGAATGAAGGACTGCGCGCATAAAGGAGGCGCCAGATGCGGTTTTCCCGAAGCATGAGCTATCAACGGACACCGAATGGATATACCGTTTTCATGTCTTCTGCGAAATATGCGAATTTTATTATTGACGACGATAGGTTATGCATACGATCGTATAGCGTAATGTAGACACATTATATATCGCTTTTCGCCAAATCCGTGCGGAGGGAACAGGCATGAATAAGGCTATTTTGGACATATGCACGCCCAAACCGGCGGTTCCCGCCCTCCGGCGGAGCGAACGCGGGGCACCGCTCATCCAGCCTGACGCCGTCAACGTTTATGTTTTTCTGCCCTGCCCCTTGAAGGTCCGCTTCAAGACGGCGCTGGAAAGCTACATGGCGTCCTACAATCCCACGGCCGAATGGCCGCTCTATTGCCCGAACATTCTTGATGGCGGCCACGAGGCGATCGAAACCGAATTGGAGCGGGCGAAAGACGAAAGCCAACTTCCCGACGTCATCGTTTCCGTCCCCATGAACATCTTGTTGTCGGACCCCTTCAAATCGCGGTTCCAGCCCCTCTACCAAGGACTGACCAAGCCGGAGCATCTGGCTGCGATGCCCGAAAGCTACCAGCGCGTCACGCAAGAGCATAACATCGGCTTTCTCGCCTTCGGATATTGGAGCGTCATCCGCGATCTTTCGATAGCGCCCGATCTGCCCAACCCGACCAGTTGGGCGGACCTGACGCAAGAGATTTACCGCGAGCAAATCACCATGTCCGGGTATCAGGAAACCGTGAGCGGGGCCACCCTGTTGAAAGGCTTGAACGAAAGCGGCGGGCTGGAAGCCGTGCGGGCCTTGGGCCGAAATGTCAAGCTGGTCAGGCATTTCTCCCAGATCATCAAGGGGCTCGATTCGGCCGATTCGGATCGCCTCCCTTTCAACGTTCTGGCCAATGCCGCCTCGATGCAAATTCCGTCGCGGAAAAACGCGGTGATGTTGGAGTTCACCGATGGCCCGATGTTCATGCCGGTTCTGCTGTATGTGAAGAAAAGTCGTCTCAAGGAAAGCCAGGGCGCGCTCGATTTTTTCTGGAGTGAAAGCTTCCGGGACGAGGTTCTGGCCAAGGGCGATTTTTCCACACCCGACCGCGTGGACTGGACCCGCCCCTATTTCTTTCCCGACTGGAACGATCTGCTCACGCATGACTATCGGAAATTGATTGGCGGACTGACGTCCGAGTTCAAAAAGGTCTCGCCGGCTTTCGCCGAACCGCCGCGGACGTGATGACCGTCACCACGCATCTCTGCCGTCCGGCTTAAAGCGGATGGAAATGCCATTCATCCCGATTAACGAAAGAAAGACATGAAACTCGTCACCGTTTCCGGTCCGCCGTCTTCCGGAAAGACAGCTGTATTACTGAATGTCATAAAGGAACTCAGAAACACCGGTAAGGCGGTCGGCGTCGTGAAATTCGATTGCCTGTCCACCGATGACGACCGGGTCTATTCCGGCCTTGGCGTCGCCGTGAGAGTGGGGCTTTCTGGCAATCTGTGTCCGGATCACTACTTCGTCTGCAACATCGACGAATGCGTTTCCTGGGGTCTCTCCCAGAACTTCGACTATTTGATCTCGGAAAGCGCGGGGCTTTGCAATCGCTGCGCACCGCATGCCAAGGGCGTTCTGGCGGTCTGTGTCATCGACAATCTGATGGGATTGAACACGCCCAAGAAGATCGGGCCGATGTTGAAATTCGCCGACATCGTCGTCGTCACCAAGGGCGACATCGTGTCCCAGGCCGAACGCGAGGTGTTCGCCTTCAAGGTGCGCCAAGCCAATCCCAGAGCCAAGATTCTCCACGTCAACGGAATCACCGGACAGGGCGCGCATGGTCTGGCCAGCCTGTTTTCCGGCGGCCCCGACACGGTCAGCCTGAATGGCGGTTCACTGCGGTTCACCATGCCTTCGGCGCTGTGTTCCTATTGTCTGGGCGAAACCAAGATCGGAGCCGATTTCCAGATGGGCAATATCAAACGGATCAAGGTGTAGCCATGGCGCGGGTTGAGGAAATTCTTGAAGCGACGATCAAAGACATCAAGATCCGAAATCCCGAGGTCTCCGGATTTCTGGAAAGTCACGGCTTGATCCCGGAAAATGATCGGTTGTCTCTCGCCGAATATATCGCTGAAATACCGGATGAGTATTGTCAGGACTATGGCCTTGATAAAACGCACCTGATCGAAGGCCTGGACAGCTTTCTGGTCGGCCTGGAGGGATTGGCCGCCGACACATCGTCCTTCCATGTGCGCTCGATTACCGTCATCGGTGGCCATGACAAGAGCGGAAAGTCCGAAAAGCTTACGTTGCGTCTGGAACCGGGCACCATCACCAGCATCGTCGGTCCGACCGGATCGGGCAAAAGCCGCCTGCTCGGCGACATCGAGTGGATGGCGCAGGGCGACACGCCGACAGGCCGCCGTATTCTGGTCAATGACGAGGAACCGGACGCCAGCTTGCGGTTCTCCCTGGAACACAAGCTGGTGGCGCAATTATCGCAAAATATGAATTTCGTCGTCGACACCGAGGTGGGCACCTTCGTCGCCATGCATGCCGCCAGCCGGGTGCGCATGAGCGAGACCATCGTCAATGACATCGTCGCCCAGGCCAACAGCCTCACCGGCGAGAGCTTCGACATCGATACGCCGATCACCGCGCTGTCAGGCGGACAGTCGCGCGCGCTGATGATCGCCGACACGGCGTTCCTGAGCACTTCGCCGGTGGTGCTGATTGACGAGATCGAGAATGCCGGCATCGACCGCAAACGGGCGCTGGAACTGCTGATCAGCAAGGAAAAGATCGTGGTCATGGCCACCCATGATCCGATCTTGGCCCTGACCGCCGACCGCCGCCTGGTCATCCGCAATGGCGGCATCAACCGCATCATCGAAACGTCGGAGCGCGAGCGACGCATTCTCGACGACTTGGAAAAGATGGACGCCATCACGCAGCGCCTGCGCCTGCGCCTGCGCGCCGGTGAGACCATCGAAGAGCTTTAGGGGGAGTTGGGTGTCTTTGCTTGTCTCGCTTCCCGCGCACGCGGGAACCGCTCTTAAGGTCTGACACGGCATAAAGACACATCATAGGGTTCTCGCAGCGACATGGAAACCCGCCTTTCGCGGGAGGAACGCTTTCGTCTTGACCTTTTTCACACTTTTTTGACGGAAAACCATGGGAATGGGGGGAAATCAATAAAATGGTTGTTGTTCGCTATCACACGCGGTTGGCGGGCGCATCGCTCGCCGTCATGATGATCGCGGCGGGCGCCTGTCTGGCCGCGGAAACAGTGCAAAACACTGGCGACAGCGGCCAGATCGAATTGCCGAAAGTCTCGGTCGAAAGCGCGGCACTGACCGGCGCCGGCGCTGACGGCAAGGCCCCTCCCACCGAAAAACGGGAGGACTTGCAGCCCGACAGTTTGAGCAATCCCTTCCGGGTGCCGACGACCAACCGGGCCGGCGTCGAGGTCTTCTCCGCCGAGGATATCCAGAATCTGCAACCCCGCGACGTCTTCGACCTTCTCGACAAGGCGACCGGCATGATGATCACCTATCAGGGCCGCAAGAATCCCTATTTCGTCAAGGAGCGTGGCGGCGGAAATTTCGCCTATGTCATCGATGGCGTCGTTCTGCCGTCGGTGACCCAACGCATCCTGCAACGCATTCCCTTGGCCGCCATCGAGGAACTCGAAGTGGTGCGCGACGCGACGGCGCTCACCTTGGGCCCGCTCATCGGAGTCGGCAGCAGTGGGGGCGGTGGCGGTCTGATCACCGGATATATCGTCATCCGCACGCGTCAGCCGCAGAAATCGGAAGAGCTCAGTCTTGCGTCGTCGATCGAAGACGCCTTCAATCAGCCGGTGGCCAACAAGGAAAGCGCCTACGTCGGGAAGCAGTACGGCGTTTCGACGACGGACGTCGACATGAAGGGCTATGTCGCGGGATTCGCTTCGCATTTCGACCGCCCCAGCAAGGTGACGTGGTTCGACGGACAAAACGGCGTCGCCGGCATGGGCAAGACCGGTTTCGGCAGCGATCAGTTGTTCTTCAATCTGGAAGTCTTCGACGAATCGGGCCGTTTCGAAATGCAGCGCGGCATCAATCCGGTTACCGGCGCCCGCGATACCAGCAAATGGTATTACGACCCGGCAAAAACCTCGATGGAGATCTTCTCCGGTACGGCCAAATGGACAGACAGGCAAACCACCATCGCCTCGGTTTCGCATTCCGGGTTCCATCAAACCGAGCATGACGACAGTTTCACCAGCAATATCAACACCACGCCGAGCCAATATCAGGAAGACACCGACGTCATATCCATCAAGCACAATGCCCGCTTCTGGGACACCTACGTCCATCTCGGCGGACAAAGCACCGAAAGCAAAGCCTTGGGGAGTAGCGGCCCAACCCCCAGTACCCGTTGGGACAACACGGTGACCGGCTATGCCGGCACCGTCGAACAGCGCCTGTTCGACGACGCGGTGTCACTCGACATCGGATACCGCCAGGACGAGCAGCACATCAGCACCAACGACACCACGACAAAATTGACCAACGCCAGGCAGCCGCCCGCCGAAGCCATCAGCGGCGGCGCCCGCTGGCAGATCACGCCCGTCTACGCGCTCAACGGCCGCTACTACGATGGATCCCAGGGAACATCCGGCAGCTACGACATGCGCGCGCTTCCCGGAACGACGATCGATCCGGAAAATCAGCAGCGCTCCGAGGCGACCCTGGAAGGAAAATTCCTGCCGGAGCTCAATGTTTCCACCACCTGGTTCAACGTCATCGACAATAATCAGAAATCCATAACGACGACGTCATACACCTATTCCGGATCGACATATTATTACTACACGGAATCCAACAACAAACGCAGCGGAACAGAACTGGTGATCCGTGGAAAAGTCTTCGACCAAACGTCCTACAAGACGAGTTGGACCCACCTCTATCGCAACATCTCATCGAATGCGTCGGTGGCGAGCACTGTCGCCAATAATCTCTTCGACTTCACCGTGACCCAACGCTGGAACGACTGGACCGGCAATGTTTCGGTCAAAACCGTCGACAGCTATTTGGGAAGCAGTTCAATGGGGACGGCCGGCGGGCCGGTGATGATCGGTGGCTTTACCCGCCTCGATGCCAATGTCTCCCACGTCTTCCATTGGAACCAGGCAGATTGGACCACCACCCTTTACGGCCGCAACCTGACCGGCTCGACTTGCTATACCCAGCAAGGACCGACGGGTTTGTATCCGGATCGGGGGGCGACAATCGGCATCGAATTCAAGGTGGATTACTGAAATCCACGAGAACACCGCCGGTCATACCGGCGGTGTCGCCTTTTGCCGATGTCTGAACATCGAATTCTGGAGATCCGACATGACGATCCCATTGCCTGACGGAGCAGGCCAATTTCTCCGCCGTCTATCGACAGCCCTGCCCGCCCTCTTCCTCATTCTGTCCTGCCCGCAAGCGGGAGCCCGCGAGATCACCGACATGGCCGGCCGCGGCGTCACGCTGCCGGAGCACATCGGCCATATCTACGCCTCGCAACCCTACACCCATGTCTTGGCCTATATGGTCGCGCCGGACCTGCTGGTCGGCCATCTGTCCATCATCGACCCTCGCTATCTGCGGCCGGAAGCGGCGAATCTGCCGATGCTGGGCGGAAACCCCGGCCAGCGTTCTCCAGTGAATATGGAAACGGTGATGGCCGCCAAACCGGATTTCGTGCTGGTCAAGGGAAATGCTCAGAGCGATATGACCCGCACCACCGAACAATATTCGAAACTCAACCTGCCGGTGGTCTTCGTCGATCTCGACAAGATCGATGACTATGCAGCCGGCATCGAATTCCTCGGGAAACTGGTGGGACGCGAGGAACGGGCCGAAAAAATGGCGGCTTACGCCCGCAAGGCATTGGCCGAGGTCGATGCCGCCGTCGCCACCATCCCCGAGGAGAAACGCCTGCGGATCTATTACGTCGAAGCCGCCGACGGCCTCGCCACCGAATGCGACCAGTCATTCCACGTCGACGCCATCAAACGCGCCGGCGGCAAGATCGTCCATGAATGCCTGTTGAAAACGCATATGGGCATGGAGAAGGTCAGCCTGGAACAGATCATCAACTACAATCCCGATGTCATCGTCTCGCAGAATCCGCAATTCGAGGAAATGGCCTTGGCGGATCCCCGCTGGCAAGGCATCAAGGCGGTGGCAGATCACAAGATCTTGAGCATCCCGCGAACTCCCTTCAATTGGATCGATCGTCCGCCCTCCGTCATGCGGATCATTGGGATCCAATGGTTGGCCCATCACCTCTACCCACAGGCTTATGGCGCCGATCTACGCCAGAATTTGCGGGATTTTCATCAATTGTTCATGGGCTTCGACCCTTCCGCCGAAGACCTCGACAAATGGGCGAATTAGGCTCGGTTCAACCGACGAAAACCATGGTCTTGAGTCCAGAGCGGCGCGCTCTGGACTCAAGACCATGGCTCTGCTGGCTTTTTCCGCCACTGCTGACGGTGGTGGCGGCGTTGACGGCCCTGTCGTTTGGACGCTATCCCCTGCCGGCTTGGGAAACTTTCCGGTTCCTGCTATCCGCCGCAGGTCTGTCGACGATGGAGGCGGATCGTTACGCGCTGTTGCACAATCTGATCGTCGAAATCCGTCTGCCACGCATTCTGGCGGCCATGCTGGTCGGAGCGTCGCTGTCGATCTCGGGGGCTTCCTATCAAGCATTGTTCCGCAACCCGTTGGTATCGCCGGGCCTGCTTGGGGTTCTCGCCGGCGCTTCGGCGGGCGCGGCACTGGGAATCGTCATCGGCGGCAACTGGCTCTTCGTACAGATGTGCGCCTTCCTCACTGGCCTTGGCGCCGTGGCGATCGGCGTCGGAATCGCCCAATTGTTCGGCCGGGGTTCGGTGATCATGCTGATCCTGGGTGGAATCCTGAGCGGCGCCCTCTTCACCTCGCTGCTCTCGGTGATGAAATATCTCGCCGATCCCTATGATCAATTGCCGACCATCGTCTATTGGCTGATGGGCAGTCTCGGACAGGTGTCTTTGCAAAGCATGCGTTGGGCGGCGCTCCCGATGGTCGCCGGCACCCTGCTGCTTTGCCTGCTCGGCCGGGCATTGGACGCCCTGTCCATGGGCGATGACGAAGCAAAAGCGCTCGGCATCCCGGTAAGCGCCATCCGTCTCGCCACCATTCTCGCGGCAACCCTGATTTCGGCCTTAACCGTTTCCATCGCCGGCATGATCGGCTGGATCGGCCTCATCGGGCCGCATATCGCGCGGTTGTTGGTGGGGCCCGCCAATGCCCGCCTGTTGCCGGCGGCGGCCAGCCTTGGCGCCGCCTTCCTGCTCTTCGCCGACACCTTGGCGCGCAATCTGTTCGCCACCGAATTGCCGATCGGCATCGTTACCGAACTTCTCGGCATCCCGATGTTCCTGCTGGTGCTTTGCCGCGTACGCCGAGGATGGACCTGATGCTAGTCCCTGTTTTTCTGAAAGACGACCCAGACACCGCCCGGACCGACGTCGACCGTTCCCTCGATCTCCAACGCGGCGAGCAGCCCTTCATATTCGCGCGGCGGACGCTTGCGAAACGAGAATTCCCGCTTCTGAGGATCCTTGGCCCGCTCGGCATCGACTTCCGCCGCCAATTCGGCGTTGCCCATGCCGCCTCCGATATAGGCCCAACCGCCGGTCTTGAGAACGCGATGCACCTCGGAAAACGCCTTGGTCAGATCCGACCAGAAATGGACCGATCCCCGGCTGATCACCAAGTCAACCGAAGCATCGGGAAACCGAATGTCCTCCGCCGCGCCCTCGATCGCCGCCATCCTGTGCGACAGCGCATGTTCGGCAATGTTCTCGTTGGCAACCCTGATGCACTCGGGATTGATATCATAGACCGTGACGAAAAGATCCGTGATCTCGGCCATACGAATCCCCAACATTCCAGGTCCGCCCCCCAAATCGATGCAGCATCCGCTGCTGACCCCGGTCCTTTCAAGGATGGATCGCGCAACAACGGGATAAACCTTGCGGAATGTCCCTTTCATGACGTTCCTATTGTATTCCTCCGGATCGAATTTGGACAATTATTCCCCCATTTCACAGGATAGGCGAACTCTACCGGCGGTAAAGATCGCCACATTTTGTTGGAAATTACTACCATATCCGCCATGATATATACTATAAGTATATAACGGTTGAATGGCCTTGCAAAGCCCTCTCCCCTTCACTCCCTCCTGTGAGTATCCTCGACATGCCTCCCATTGACCTGTCCCTGAGCGCAATCTTCCAGCAATCGACCGGCGTCGTGCAGGCGGTGCTGATCGTCTTGCTGGCGTGTTCGATCCTGTGCTGGACCATCATCTTGGAAAAAGCGGCGCTCTTGATCGGCCTGTTCCGCCAAACCGCCGCCCTGGAAAAGGCCGCCGCCAACGGCGGACTATCGGCGCTGCCGGCCTTTGGCATCGCGCGCGCCATCGCCGCCGCCGGGCGCGAAGAGGCCAGCGACGCCAAACCCGGAGAAAGCGCCGCCGATCGCCGGGATCGCATCGAACGGGCCATGCGCGACGCCATGCTCGCCACCTTGGTCAAGGCCGAGGCCCGCCTGCAATATCTCGCCACCATTGGCTCCTCGGCGCCCTTCATCGGATTGTTCGGCACGGTCTGGGGCATCATGCACAGCTTTGCCGCCATTGCCGTCGCCAACGACACCTCTCTGGCGGTGGTGGCGCCAGGCATCGCCGAGGCCTTGTCGACGACGGCGGTCGGGCTGGCCGCCGCCATCCCCGCCTCCATCGCCTACAACAAACTGGCCTCCGATTTCGGCGGCTTGGCGCGGCGCCTTTCCCTCGCCATCAGCCGCCTGATCCGGCGCATGGAGGGGACGTCGTTACGGGGAGCCGCCGAATGATCCCCCTCGATCCCGACAACGATCCCTATGGCGGCACGCCGCGGCTACTTTCCGAGATCAATGTCACACCTTTTATCGACGTGATGCTGGTGCTGCTGATCATTTTCATGGTCGCGGCCCCCCTGATGATGGTCGGCGTGCCGTTGAAATTGCCGAAGACGGCGGCGCAAACCATCCACCAGCAACAAAAGCCGGTGGTGGTCAGCCTGGACAAGGAGGGACATCTTTTCGTCGGTCAGGACGGGACAGGTCTCGATCAACTGTCGGAAAAACTCGCGGCGCTGGTCAAAACCGATCCCGAACTGGTCGTCTATGTGCGCGCCGACAAAGAACTCGATTATGGCCGCGTGATGGATCTGTTGGGCAAGGTCGGGGCCGGCGGCGTGGCCCGCTTGTCCCTGGTCGCCGAGGGTCAAGCGCTGCCGGGCGAGCCCCCGGCGCGATGACGATTTCCGTTCCTTGCCTGGAACTGACGACGGTGGGCCGCTCGCAACATCACGCCACGCCGTGGCGACAGCGGTGGCCGTTTCCCCTATCGCTCCTCCTGCATATGGTGGTCGGGGCCATCTTTCTTTTTGGCATAACGCCTTCACCACCGCCACCGCCCTTGCCGCAGATCGATTTATTGCCGCCGGCACCACTGCCGCCACTACCCGAAGAAGCGGCGCCCAGCCCGACCAAGGCCACATTGAAGCCGGTTCCAGCCTTTCCCAAAGCCGTCGAACCACCGCCGGCGCCGCCGCCTTTGCGGCCCATTGACACCGTCCACGAGAAGGCCGATGCGGCCCCGCCGAAACCTCCGAACAAGAAACCGCCGGCAAAAGCCGATATCCCGACGGTGCAACCCCGCCCCCCCGATCCAAAGGCGACACCGTCGGTCGAGGCCGCCACGCCGGTGAATGGCGCGAAAGCCGATGCCGATACCGTTCTCAGCGACCACAGTCCCAACACCCGTCCATCCGGACCGCCACCCGACTATATCGGCCTGATCCGCGCCCGGTTGGAAAAGGTCAAACGTTATCCCGCCGCCGCCCGTGCCGCCGGCCAAGAGGGAACGGTGCATCTGAGCTTCGTCCTCGACAAAACGGGAGACGTGGTGAGTTGGAAGATCAGCCGGGGATCGGGCTGCGAACCCCTCGACGACGAAGTTGGCGCGATGATTCAACGCGCCTCATTTCCACCGTTTCCGGCTTCCCTCGATCAAGATCGTCTGCGACTGCTGGTACCCGTCGAATTTTCCCTGAAGTCACCGTGACGCCCGTCACAAGAAAACATAAGTCGAACACCAAATGCGGAGGTCGGCAGTGCCCGCCCGGCCTTCGTGGGCATCCCAGGCCGTCGCTTTTATCCCTTAGCCAGTTTCAATTTCCGGACGGACTCGTGAAACCAGAAAAGACTTGACCGCCAGACGCTATATACCGTAATCGGTAGTCGTTATATACTTTTACTATATAACAATAGATGTGCCGCGAAACCGGCATCGACGTGGTCGTCATTCCGACGTCCAAACCTCGTCTCGATCAACGCGTCAGTCACTTCCGTGGGGGAAACCAAGTGATCAAGAAACCGCTTCTCGCCGTCGCCATGGCGACCGGACTCCTGGGGACAGGATCGGCTTTTGCTGATGAAACCGAACGGTCGATCTCCGTCGAACCGATCAAAGTCAATGAAACGGCCGCCGGAAACGCGGCCGATACGCAACCGATGGCGTCGAATCCGCAGCCAACACCAAAGAGCAGCGTCACCAAGGCCGGCCTCACCTTGCTCGGCGGCCCCTCTCAAAGCAGTCCCCTGATGCCGTTGGATCTGATGCCTTCGGTGGTCGAAGCCGGGTCTGATCCCTTTGGAATTCAGGGCCGCAACATCAATATACGCGGCAAGAGCAACTTCCACCTGTCTTCGACCGTCGAGGGCCTCCCGATCGCCGCCATTGTCGGCGGTGCCGACCTGTTCGATCTGGAAGACGTCGGACAAGAGGATTTGTATCGCGGCGGATTACAGGCCGGACAGGGACTAGGCATCTCCAATGCCACCGGCGCCATCGACCAGCGCCTGCTCGCACCCCAGGATAAACTCGGCGTTTTCGGTGATCAGTCGTTCGGTTCCTTCAATTTCCGCAAGACGTTTGGCCGCGTCGACAGTGGCGCCCTTCCCGCAAGCGGCACCAGGGCCTTCCTCTCAGGCTCGACCACGGCGGCAGATAAATGGAAGGGAGCCGGGGACGAGAGCCGCGACAACTTTATGCTCGGCGTCAGTCAAACCTTGGGTGAGCGGGTCACCGTGGATTTCGATGCCGTCTACAATAATTTTAAGGGAAATGCGTTTCGTTCGCTGAGCTACGCCCAAACACAAGACCTGCGCAATAACTACAATTACGAATACGCCACGTCTCTAAAGACCGCTGCGGGCGCTGTGGACGCCACTTACTATAAATTCAACTGGGCTCAGGCCGAGGATTTCGCCACCCTCGGAAAGGTCGACGTTGAATTGACGGAAGGCCAGCATCTCGTCCTCAAGCCCTACTTCTGGAACAACAACGGGGTCTCCTGGTCTGGAAGCGGGACGGGATCCAGCGCGACCGTCACCAAATGGACTCAGCGCAATACCAATTACGGTGGCGTTCTGGAATATGATGCTCACTTTGGCACGGCAACCGACGTTACCGCCGGCTATTGGCTGCAATCGATGGAACCGCCACCGCCACCGACCGACCAGCGGAAATACACGATCGCCGCCGATGGAGGCCTTGTTTACTCAGGCTGGAGCACATTGGCGAAGATCGACAATTTCATCGTCAACAGCCCCTTTACCCAGCTAACGCAAACCTTCGGCCAAACAGTCGTCAGCGGCGGCGTTCGCTACATGGACCTCGGCGCGCCAAAAATGCAGTACTACAAGACGACGGGCCTGCCGAACGTCTCCATTGACGATATCTGGGCCTACAATCCGACGCCGGATAGCAATGCGACCGTTTCCGCAAAGAACTACGGAGAAGCCCTTCCCAATATCGGCGTCCGCCGGGACTTGAATTCCGCATGGAGCGTCAGCGCCTCTTATGGCCGCAAGTTCGGCCGTCCGGACTGGGGTCCTCAGGCGAGCAACTTCATCAGCAACGAATCCACGTTTCTCGCCAAGGGCATCACCCTGCAGAGCCTGGTCGACAGGGTAAAACCCGAACTGTCCGACCAGATCGATATCAGCACCCGTTACGACCACGGCGGACTGTCCGTCGTGCCCACCGCCTTCTTCGCGAAAAACCAGAACAAGCAAATTCAGGTCTACGACCCCTCGCTCGCAGGCGTGTCCTACTATCAAGGGACGGGCAAGAGTACGGCCTATGGCCTCGAACTCGAAGCCGGCTATCAGATCGACGAGTCCTGGACGTTGTTCGGAACTGGCACCCTTGCGTCCGAAACCTATGACGGAAATACGCCGGATTTGAATGGCGGACTGACCATCGCGACCAAGGGGATGCAAGTTCCCAATGCACCGACGGCCATGCTGAAAGGTGGGGTCACTTATCGCTGGGGCGATCTCTCCGTGACGCCAATCGTGCGCTACATCGGGGAACGCTATGGCACTTCGGTCCAGACCCAATCGGCAAAGGCCTATACCATTCTCGACGTCAACGCCGGCTACAATTTCGGTCGCAATGTCGGGATCGAGACCTTGTCGGCCGGAGTATCGTTGCTGAATCTGCTGAACCGTCACTATGTCTCGCAGATCACGCCAAGCGACACGACGACGAATCCGACGACCGGAGCGGCAACCTATAGCGTCGGAGCGCCACGAACAATCGTCGGAACTCTTTCTCTCAAATTCTGAAGACAACCGTTCAACCGCGAGGGAGGGTCCCTCGCGGTTCCTCTCACCAAGGTCCGCAAAGGCTACGACTTCAAATGTGTTTTACGTCCTCCCGCCCCGAGTTCGACCTCGGGGCGGGAGGGCCGCGCGTCTTACTTCTGCACGCTGAATTTGTAGATGATTTTGCCCTTATACCAATCGCCGGCGTTCAGCACGGTCGAGGGGAAATTCGGCTTGTTGACCGAATCCGGGAAATGTTGGGGTTCAAGACTGAAAGCGCCATGCACATTGTACACTTGGCCGCCTTTACCAACATCGCGCGGGGCCTTGCCTTCCAGGAAATTTCCCGAATAGAACTGGATCCCCGGCTCGGTCGAATAGATCTCCAACACACGGCCGGACGTCGGCTCGACCACGCGGGCCGACAGACTCAATGCGCCGGCCTTCTTGTTCACCACATAATTCACATCATAACCCGGACCATATTTGATCTGGTCGTAATCGGCGGTGATACGGGCGCCGATTTTCACCGGTTTGGTGAAATCCATCGGCGTGCCCTTCACCGGACGGAATTCGCCCGTGGTGATCAGGGTCGCATCGACCGGGGTGATGGCGTCGGCCGGAATGGTCAGAATATGGTCGAGGATGTCGCCCTTCCCGGCCAGATTGACGAACAAATGACTGGTGAAATTGACAACGCTCGGCTTGTCGATTGCCACCGCCTCATAGGAAATGTCCAGCGCATTGCCGTCGGTCACCTTATAGATCACGCGCGACGGCACCGTCCCCGGGAAGTTCTCTTCACCATCCTTGAACGTGTAAGACATCTCGACCGTCGAAGCGTCGATCTGATGGGCATCGAACACGACAAAGCGAGAGCCCTTCTCGCCGCCGTGCAAGGTGTTCGGCGGGTTGTTGATCTTGAGCTGATAGTCTTGGCCGTTCAGGGTGAATTTGCCTTTGGCGATCCGGTTGGCGTAACGGCCGATAAAGGCATTCATCGAGCCTTGTCCGCCCATCACCTGATCGATCGATTCATAGCCGAGCACCACGTCGCCCAATTTCCCATGCCGATCGGGAACCAGGATCTGCTCGACCCGAGCGCCGTAGTTGGTGATTTTCACCACCATGCCTTTTTTGTTTTTGATGGTGAAAAGGTCGACTTTCTTGCCATCGACTTCCTTTTGGAATTTTGCAGGGTCCAGATCGACATAGCTCTTCATGCTATCTCCCGAGGCACCCAGCGCCGATGTTGCCAGCGCCAGCGATGAACAAAGGACGCACGCCGTCCCCAAAGTGGCAAGGTTTCGCAATTTCCATTCCCCTAAAAATTGATTGTTATCCGATCACGCGAAAAGACGTCCACATGGTCGGGGCACCCGGTCAATAGCCAGTAACCACGTTGGAGAATACTCCGCCGCTCCGAGGGCCGCAATGGTCAGGCCACTTTGTGGTCAGACCAATTTTAAAGCTCCATTGCCAAAATGCGGAAAGCGTTCTATGAACGGCGTTCCTTGGGGAGTAGCCGCCCGACGCGTTCTGGCGTTCGGGCCGTGCGTCAACATAATTGGCCGACAAAGGGGGAGACTCCCCTTGTTCCGCCGTGGCGCACGGAGCTTGAACAAGCCTGGCGAGACCAACGGTTCGACCCTTCGCACTCCGAGCGGAGAAGGGTTGACCGTGGTCATCTCGCCGCTCGAGGGACACCAAACCTCTTGGACTCTTTCCTGATATCGCTGTCGACCGTCGGGATCGCCGAGATCGGCGATCGCACCCAACTTCTCTCCCTCATGTTGGCCGCGCGCTTCCGAAAACCGTGGCCGATCATCGCCGGCATCCTCTGCGCAACCTTGGCCAATCATGCCGGGGCCGGGCTTGTCGGCGCCTGGCTTGGCCATCTGCTGACGCCGTTCTGGCTCGATCTTGCCGTCGGCCTGGGCATGATCGCCATGGCGCTGTGGACCCTGAAACCGGATCACCTGGACGGTGACGACGTTGTTCGGAACGGCAACGCCTTTCTGACCACTGTGGCAGCTTTTTTCGTCGCCGAGATCGGCGACAAGACACAAATCGCCACGCTCGCCCTCGCCGCAGCCTATCCCAGCCTGGTGATGGTGATTGCCGGATCGACGGCCGGTCTCCTGATCGCCAACGCGCCGGCGGTCTTCCTCGGCAAGGCCTTCGCCGATCGCCTGCCGATCGCTTCGATCAACAAAGCCGCAGCCATTCTCTTCGGGCTAATCGGCCTCGTGTTTTTGGCAAAAGCCTTGTTCCCTTAGGAAGCGAGCAAGAATAAGTTGAACGGCCCATCATTGCGAGGAGCGGAGCGACACGGCAATCCAGAATGGACAAAACCGTGCCCTGGATTGCGTCGCCGCGCTCGCAATGATGGTGTGGACGGCCCCTGCTCCGAGGCATCGAAGTGCCGTAAGGTGGTCGGTGATGAAACACGCC